>Ga0334890_1002729_pt1 | contig 19549 bp, 21 predicted proteins | sample GraSluR1_MG_3_FD_207220 | JGI IMG/M metagenome (GOLD analysis project Ga0334890, IMG submission 207220) | Sludge microbial communities from methane-producing bioreactor in Wageningen University, Netherlands - Granular Sludge_31_08-R1 | ecosystem: Engineered > Bioreactor > Anaerobic >... | reverse complement strand
CAGCATGCTGCTCGACTGGGCACCCAATCCCGACCATGCCGCGCTGTACGCCGCCCAGCACACCGGCGCCTACGACGACGCCGGCCTGAGCGTGAGCTTCGCCACTCCGTCGAACACCGCCGACGCCGCCCGCGAGGTCTCGCTGGGCCGCGTCGACCTGGCCATTTCGTACGAACCCGACACCCTGATCGCCGTCGAATCGGGGCTGGACGTGATCTCGGTGGCCGCGTTGATCCCCACCTCGCTGACCTCACTGATCACCAGGGCCGATTCCGGTATCACCAGCGCCGCCGATCTTGGCGGTAAGACCATCGGGCTGTCCGGGCTGGCCTCCCAAGAACCGACGATCGACTTCATCGCGCGCAATGCCGGTGTCGACCCCGCGACGATCTCGCTGCCGAATGTGCAGCAGAGCCTCAATCAGGCGCTGCTCACCGATCAGGTGGACGCCATCTTCGGCGCGTTCCGCAATATCGAGGGCGTCGAGTTGGCTGCCCAGGGCGATTTCGTGATCCTGCCGGCCACCGAGTTGGGTGTGCCCGACTACGCTGAACTGGTCATCATCGCCAACCCGCGGCGCCTGCAGGACGACGCCGACTACGCCCAACGAGTGAAGGCCTTCCTCGCCGCGACGGCCGCGGGCCAGCAGGCCGCGCTGGCCGATCCGCAGGTGGCGATCGACGCGCTGACCCCCGAAACCGAAGGCTCCTACGACCCGGAGGTGCTCGCCAAGATGGTCGAGGCGACGCTGGCCCTGCTGCCGGCCGACGGTTTCGGACGTCAGTCCGCCGACGACTGGGCGACCTACGCCACCTGGATGCACGACAACGGGTTGCTCGAAAGCGAGGTCGACGGCGCGCAGGCCACCACCAACGACTACCTACCCTGAGCGCCGGACCACTATTGTTCTGCCATGACCGACGTTGGTGAGCTGCTCCATGAGTCCATTGATCTGGGACTCGCTCGCATCCGTGATGGCAAGCATCGCTATCGCCTGGGTGTGATGGGCGGCACCTTCGATCCCATCCATCACGGCCACCTGGTGGCTGCCAGCGAGGTCGCTGCCCGGTTCGATCTGCAAGAGGTGGTGTTCGTGCCCACCGGCACGCCCTGGCAGAAGGTCGGACGCAAGGTCAGCAACCGCGAGGACCGCTACCTCATGACGGTGATCGCGACCGCGTCCAACCCGCGCTTCTCGGTGTCGCGCGTCGATATCGACCGGCCCGGCAATACCTATACCGTCGACACTCTCAAGGAGCTGAAGGCCGAGCGGGGCGAGGATGTCGATCTGACGTTCATCACCGGCGCGGACGCGCTGGGCTCGATCCTCACCTGGCGCGGCGCCGACGAGCTGTTCGACCTGGCGAACTTCGTCGGGGTGTCGCGGCCGGGAGTGGATCTGCGAGCCCGCGACATCAGCCATCTGCCGGCCGAGAAGGTCACCAGACTGGAGGTGCCGGCGCTGGCCATCAGCTCCACCGAGTGCCGCAAGCGGGTCGGTGAGGGGCTGCCGCTGTGGTATCTGGTGCCCGACGGCGTCGTCCAATATGTTGCGAAACGCGGTCTTTATACCCCTGCGAATGAGGGAGAAACGCTCGAGGCCGATATTGTCGACTGGTAAGTGAAATCCCAAGATCTGTCAATGATCAGTCTGGATGTGATGTGAGCGCTACCGAAGAAGCCATCAGAATCGCCCGGCTCGCCGCACGAGCCGCCTACGACAAGAAGGGCCTCGACATCGTCGCCTGCGATGTGTCGGAGCCGCTGGCCATCGCCGACATCTTTCTCATCGTGAGCGCGAACAATGAGCGTCTGGTGGGAGCGATCGTCGATGCCATCGAGGAGAAGCTGATCGAGGTGGACAAGCTTCGCCCGCTGCGTCGTGAAGGTGACCGCGAGAACCGCTGGGTGCTGCTCGACTACGGCGACGTCGTGGTGCATGTGCAGCACAGCGAGGAGCGCGAGCTCTACGCCTTGGAACGGCTTTGGCGCGACTGCCCGGTCATCGACCTCGAGCTTCCCGATGACCAGCAGCATGAGCCGGCTGAGGTGAGGGCGGCGACCGCAAGTGACTGAGGGACGCACCCAGATCATCTTGTGGCGGCACGGCCAGACGACCTTCAACGTCGAGAACCGCTTTCAGGGCCATCTCGATGCGCCGCTGAACGATGTCGGGCTCGCGCAGGCCGAGGTGGCTGCGGTCGGCCTGTCGAAGCTGCGGATCGATGCGATCTACGCGTCGCCGCTGCAGCGGGCCTATATCACCGCTCAGGCGCTGGCCGGCAGGGTCGATCTGCCCATTGCGACCGATGACCGGTTGAAAGAGATCGACGTCGGCGAGTGGGAGGGCCTGTACGCCGAAGACATCTACCGCGCCCATCCCGAGTTCGTGCTCGCCCTCGGCGAGGGCCGCGACGCTCGCCGGTCGCTGACAGGCGAGACCGGTACCGAGGTCGCGGCGCGGATGGCTGAGGCGCTGCGCGAGATCGCCGCTGCTCATCTCGGCCAGACCGTGGTGGTCGCCAGCCATGGGCTGGCCATCAGGATGGGCACCGCCGGCGTGCTCGGCTGGGATTACCCGACCTCGACGACGTTGGCGAGCATGTCGAACTGCGGTTGGACGATGCTGGCGGCCCGACCCGACAGCTACTGGAAGCTGGTCACCTGGAACCAGCGCGCCGAGCAACTGCTGCACTGACCAGCCGCCGCGCCAGCAGCGATCCGGCCGCCGCCAGCCCCGCGGACGCCACGGTCACCGCGCTGACCAGGGTCGACGCGCGTTCGATGGTGTGCACATCGGGGGCCGGTGTGTCCGGATCACCCAGCTGTGGGCGCTCCTCGACGCGTCCGTGGTAAGTGGACGCGCCACCCAGATGGGTGTTCAGCGCACCCGCCCAGGCAGCCTCGCACCAGCCTCCGTTGGGGCTCGGATGGTTTCGGGCATCGCGCCTCATGACCCGCCAGGCGTTGGTGGGGCTGCCGCCCACCGTGGCGGCCAAGGCGCTGGAGATCACCCCGGACAGCCGGGCCGGGAGGTAGGCGGCGGCGTCGTCCAATTTCGCGGAGGCCTTGCCGAAACGTTCGTAGCGGGGGTTGCGGTAGCCGACCATGGCATCCAGGGTGTTGATGCCCCGATGGACGAGCAGCCCGGGGATTCCTGCGACCGCACCCCAGAACAGTGAGCAGACCACCGCGTCCGAGGTGTTCTCGGCCAGCGATTCGACGGTGCCTCTCGCCAGTTCGGGCGCGTCGAGGTCCTCGGGATTGCGGCTGCACAGGTGCGTGAGCCGATCGCGGGCAGCGGCGATGTCGTCGGCCTGCAACTCGCGCGCCATCGCGTGACCCTCGGCAGCCAGACTGTGAGAGCCCAGCACCGCCCAGGTGGCGGTGGCGGTCAGCACGGTGTGCGCGATCGGGTGGTCGCGGGTGAGCTTCTCGGCGGCGATCCCGACGGCCACCACCGGGGCCAGCGCGGCGGCGGTGAACAGCACGCCGCGGGCCACGGAATCGCGGTAGATGCGGCTTTCCAGCCAGGACACCCAACTGCCGAACCAGGCCACCGGGTGATGACGCCGGGGATCGCCGAAGACTGCGTCGGCGGCGGTTCCGGCAATGAGGCCAAGCGCGTGGTTCACGGACGCCATTCTGCCGGATGAGGCCCAGGGGGTATCGCGAGAATCACGGGCGGGCGCACCCGGAGATGAATGTGGGCCCGCAGCATCCGGGTGAAGATGCTGCGGGCCCGCAGGCCTGAGGGGGGTGACCTCGGCCTAGATCTTGTCCTTGACCTCGCTGGTGTAGATGCCTTCCAGGACACCCTTGAGCGTGGTTGTGAGGTCTTGACGTCGGCCTCCTGGGTGACGATCTCGGCGACCGCCTTGGCGATCTCCTGGTCGGCGCCGGCAGGAATGCGCGGGCGTAGTCCTGGGGACGAGTGACGTCGAGCTGCTTGATCGCCTCACCGGCCAGCGGGTTGGCGGCCAGCAGGCTGCTGGTGTCGGCCGAGGTGCGGACAGGCATGTAACCGGTCGCGGCGGAGAACTTGACGGTGTTCTCGGGGTTGGTCAGGAAGCCGATGAACTTCGCCGCGGCCAGCTGGTTCTCCTTGGCGATCTTCTTCGGGATGCCGACTCCGGCGCCACCGGTGGGGCAGACCGGGGAGGTCTCCTCCGGGCCGCCGGGCAGGAAGCCGACGCCCAGGTCGAACTTGCCAGCCGTGGTCTTCTGCAGGCCCAGGTCTTGGGAGCGCGGTCCTCCAGCCCGGCGGCGCTCCAGTGGCTCTTGTTGTAGTAGAACAGCGGCGTGGAGCGGGCCCACGGCACGGCCCACTGCGCGTCCGCGTACTGGTAGTCGGCGAACAGGCCGTGCGGTAGTCGGAGGTGTCGACCTCGGCGGCCTCGAGCGCGTTGCCGAGCGGGATGATCGAGTCGGCCAGGAAGTGGCGGAACCACCACACGTCGGAGAACACGACGATGTCGGGCAGCTGACTACCGGCCTGGGCGGCCTGGAACTTGGTGGCGACCTCCAGTCGGAACCGGCGGTGACGACCGGAGAAGTCGGGGCATAGGGATCTATTTGCTTACGTCATACGGACGCGGTCACTTGACCGCACCCTGGGTCAGGCCAGCAACGATGTAGCGCTGGAGGAACATGAAAACGATCAGTACTGGCAGGATGACCACGACAGCGCCGGCCATCAGGATCGGATAGGAGCTGGGGTCGCCCTCGAGGTTCTTCAGCAGGGTCAGGCCCACCGGGAGCGTCATCATCGAGTCGTCGCTGGTGATGATCAGCGGCCAGATGTAGTCGTTCCACTCGTTGACGAGCGTCACCAGGGCGACGGTGGCGATCGTCGGGGTCGAGATCGGCACGACGATGGACGCCAGCCGCCGCAGGTGCCCGGCACCGTCGAGTTCGGCGGCCTCCAGGATCTCGACGGGCAACGAGAGGAAGTGCTGCCGCAGCAAGAAGGTGCCGAATGCCGTCCCGAGGCCCGGCAGGATGATGCCCCAATAGGTGTTCGCGCCACCGAGCCCCGCCACCAGGACGTAGTTGGGCAGCAGGGACACCTGCGAGGGCACCATCAGTGCCACGAGGATGCCCATGAAGATGACGCGTTTGAATGGGAACTTGACGAAGACCAGCGCGTAGGTGGTCGTGATCGCCAAGATCACCTTGAGGCCGCCCCCGATGACCGTGACGACCAGCGAGTTCCAGAACAGCCGGGGAAAGTCGACCTTTTCGGAGGCGACCCGGTAGGCATCGAAGCTGGGGGAGCCGGGCAGCCAGACGAGCTCGCGGGATATCACTTCGCTGCTCGTCTTGAATGAGCCCAGCACCATCCACAGCAGGGGAAGCGCGATGATCAAGGTCGCCAGGATCAGCGGCAGGTATCCGCCGAAGATGAGAGATGCCCTTGCCCGGCGCCGGTCGGCCCGGGCGGAGCTGGGCCCCTTACGGAGCTGGAGGACGGTGGGCGCCGGGGAGGTGGGGGCCGAGGCAGGCCGGTCGCTGATCAGAGTGCTCACGCGTAGTGGACCTTCCGCTCGATGACGCGTAGCTGGACGATGGTCACGACGATGAGGATGACGAACAGGATCGTGGAGATCGCCGCGGAGTAGCCGGCCCGGTTGTACCCGCCGAACGCCTGAAGGTAGGCGGCATACATCAACGTGGTGGTGCCGTTGCCGAGTGGCGTCATGATCCGGATCAGGTCGAATGCCTGCAGTGAGGACAGCAGCATCGTCATCAGCAAGAAGAAGGACGTGGGTGACAGCAGCGGCCAGACGATTCGGCTGAAGACCTGCCATCGTCCGGCACCGTCGATGGCGGCTGCCTCGAGCAGGTCGCGGGGGATCGCCTGCAGCGCGGCGAGATAGATCACTGCGCAGTAGCCGAGGTTCTTCCAGACGTAGACGATGATCACCATCGCCAGCGACAAGTCGGGTTGGAGGAACCACTGCGGCACCGGTAATCCGCCGCGGCGCAGCAGCGCCGACAGGACGCCCGAAGTGGGGTCGAAGATGAACATCCACACCAGGCCGACGCCGACGCCGGACAGCACGTACGGCGCGAAGACGGTGGCGCGGGCGAAGCCGCGGCCGACCAGCTGACGGTTCAGGACGGTCGAGAGCGCCAGCCCCAGCAGGATGGAGCCGCCGACGGTGGCGACGGTGAAGATCAGCGTGGTGCGCAGCACCTGCATCGACTCCGGCTTGGTGAAGAACTCCATGTAGTTGCCCAGCCCGACCGAGCGCGCGTAGTCGGAGCCGAGCGTCCAGTCGAGGGTGGAGTAGTACATGTTCATCAGCAGCGGCCGGTAGGTGAACGCGAGAATCAGCGCGATGTTTGGCGCCGCTAGCAGGACGAAGATCGTCTTTTCGCGCAGGCTTCGGCGGGTCATCCGCGGTCGTCGTGGGGCTGCCGCTTCGGCGGATAGGGATGTCCTCGTCACCTCTGCGTCTCCTCGCGCGAACTGGGCACGGGGTGAATCTAGGGGCGGTGTCGGACGCGTTGGGATACGTAGGGTGAACGGGGGTCAGCGAGTGGATGACATCTGGGGGTGGGGGATTGAGGTGGGGGCTCAGTGAGCGTGCCAGACTGCCGATGTCAGTGCCTCCCGCTACGGTGTGAGCAGACAGTAACCAACGATGAGTTCGCGCCGCCGGCGCAGGAGGTGAATGCATGGTACCCACCACCAAAGAAGCCCAGCGCGCCGAATTGCACAAGACAATCTGGCGCATAGCGAATGATCTGCGCGGAAGCGTCGATGGTTGGGACTTCAAGAGCTATGTGCTCGGCATGCTCTTCTACCGGTTCATCTCCGAGAACCTCACCGACTACATCAACAAGGGCGAACGTGACGCCGGCGATTCGGACTTCGACTACGCGACCCTGTCTGACCCCGAAGCACTGTTCGGACGACAGGACACGGTCGAGGAGAAGGGCTTCTACATCTTCCCGTCTGAGCTGTTCGCCTACGTCCACGAGCGTGCTGCGCAAGATGCGAACCTCAATGAGACCCTCGCTCGGGTTTTCAAGAACATCGAAGCGTCCGCCATCGGAACCGATGCCGAAGACAACTTCAAGGGCCTGTTCGATGACATCGATGTCAACAGTCCCAAGCTCGGAAACACGGTCGCCAGGCGCAACGAGAAGCTGGTGCGGCTTCTGGATGCCATCGGCGATCTGGAGTTCGGGGACTTCGCCGATAACGCAATAGATACCTTCGGTGACGCATACGAATATCTCATGCAGATGTATGCCTCGAGTGCCGGTAAGTCAGGTGGCGAGTACTACACACCGCAGGAGGTTTCCGAGGTGCTCGCGAAGATCACCGTCGTCGGTAAGACTCGGGTCAACAAGGTCTACGATCCCGCCGTCGGCTCCGGATCGCTGCTGCTGAAGTTCGCCAAAGTGCTCGGCAAGGAGAACGTCGGGGGTTTCTTCGGTCAAGAGATCAACCTGACCACGTACAACCTTGCGCGCATCAACATGTTCCTGCACGACGTGAATTACGAGAAGTTCGACATCGCTCACGGTGACACTCTTCTTGACCCGCAGCATTGGGACGAGGAACCATTCGAGGCGATCGTGTCGAATCCGCCTTACTCAATCAAATGGGAGGGCGACGCGAACCCGTTGCTCATCAATGACGAGCGCTTTTCGCCTGCGGGAGTGCTCGCGCCCAAGTCGAAGGCCGACCTGGCCTTCACAATGCACATCCTGTCGTGGCTCGCCGTCAACGGCACTGCCGCGATCGTCGAATTCCCGGGCGTGCTGTACCGCGGAGGAGCGGAGCGGAAGATCCGCAAGTACCTCATCGACAACAACTACGTCGACGCGGTCATTCAATTGCCGCCCGATCTTTTCTTCGGCACCACGATCGCGACCTGCATCATCGTGCTGAAGAGGTCGAAGGCCGACAACGCCGTCCTGTTCATAGACGCATCCGGGGAGTTTGGACGAGTCGGCAACAAGAACAAGCTGTTGCCCGCAAACCAGCAGCACATCCTCGACGCCTTCATTGCGCGCGCTGACGTCGACTATCTCGCGAAGCTGGTCCCGAACGAGGACATTGGTCAGAACGACTACAACATTGCCGTCTCCAGCTACGTCGCGCAGGAAGATAGCCGTGAGGTCATTGACATCACCGAGTTGAATGACGAGATCGCCCGCATCGTCGCGCGCCAAGCCGAACTTCGCGCCTCGATTGACGAGATCGTCGCCGACCTCGAGGGAACAGCATGAGCCGCATCGACGAGTTGATCGCGGAACTGGCGCCAAAGGGCGTCGAATTCAAGCCTGTCGGCGAAGTCACGGCAAGAGGCTCCAACATCAAATGGGCCAATGTGGGTGACGACGAGTTCCAGTACATCGATCTGAGTTCCGTGGACCGCGTGACGCGCAGGATTGGTGAAACGGCATCCATCACTGCAGGCAACGCTCCAAGCCGCGCGCAACAGATCGTTCACACAGGCGATGTGATCTTCGCAACCACACGTCCCGCGCAAATGCGATGGGCGGTGATCCCGGCCGATCATGACGGGCAGGTCGCAAGCACGGGCTACTGTGTGCTTCGACCAGACACCTCCGTCGTTCTCACGAACTTCTTAGCTCACCTTCTCGGTGCCGACGCCTTCCGTCAATACGTTGAGGCGAATCAGGTCGCGGGAAACTACCCCTCAATCCCCGACAATCTTGTCCGGGCTTATCGGATCCCCGTCCCGCCTCTCGAAGTTCAGCGGGAGATCGTGAGAGTATTGGACCAGTTCACTCAGCTGGAAGCAGAGCTGGAAGCAGAGCTGGAAGCAGAGCTGGAAGCAGAGCTGGAAGCAGAGCTGGAAGCCCGCCGCCGCCAGTACGGGCACTATCGAGATCAACTACTGGCGTTCCGCGAAGTGAAGGGGGGTGCGGTGGATTCCAATGGGTGAGTTCGGCGAGTTCGTCCGCGGGCGCCGGTTCACGAAGGACGACATGACTTCGGAGGGTATCCCGAGCATCCACTACGGTGAGATCTACACACACTACGGGATCTCTGCCACCGAAACTCTCTCGCATGTCCGAAGCGACCTCTCAGGGCGGCTCCGTTACGCAAAGCCTGGAGACGTTGTGATTGCCTGTGTCGGGGAGACAGTTGAGGACGTTGCGAAGGGCGTTGCATGGTTGGGTGATTCCGAGGTCGCAATCCATGATGACAGCTTCGCGTTCCGGTCTGATGAGGATCCTGTTTACATCTCTTACGTTCTACAGACGGCGGCGTTTCATGCGCAGAAGGAGAAGTACGTCTCCCGCGCCAAGGTCAAGCGCATCGGCGGTAAGGACCTAGGCAAGATCGTAGTCCCTATTCCGCCGATTGAAGACCAGCGCCGGATAGTCACGGTCCTAAGCAAGTTCGACGCACTCGTAAATGACCTGAGTGCCGGTCTTCCTGCTGAGCTTGCCGCCCGCCGAAAGCAGTACGAGTACTACCGCGACAAGCTCCTGACCTTCGAGGATGCGTCGTGAACGGTAAGCACATAGAGATCTTCCTGGTCGACGGTGTGCCAGGAGGCATGACTACCGCGGAGATCGCAGGATGGACCGGTCATGTTCTGGCCTCCGAGAGATCCAGCCTGGGCGCGCTCTTGCGGCGGCCTGAAGCGCAGCGAAACGGCGCCTACCTCTTCCTGTCCGACGATTCTGACGCGGTTGCCGGCGTTCGCACTTATATCGGGCGTACTGAGAACTTTGCGCGGCGATTCCCTGCCCATGCCGAACTCAAGTCTCGTGAGTGGGATCGGATCGTCATCGTGACGAACAAGGACGATTCCTTCTCGGAAGGGCATTGGGGATACCTCGAATCTCGCCTCGTGGAGCTCGCGCGGCTGGCCAACCGTTGCACGCTGACCAACGGCAATGATCCGCAGGGAAGGAGGCTCTCCGAAGCCGCGCAGTCAGACATGGAAGCCTTCCTTGCTCAACTTCAGATCGTGCTGCCTGTTCTCGGTGTTGATGTGATCCGCAGTCGTGAGACCGCGAAAGCAGCGGATTCGATCGAGTCCGTTTCCCCAGAGTTCACCCTCACTGATACCAGGCGAAAGGTGGACGCGCGTGCGCAGGTTATCGACGGAGAGTTCACTCTGCTTACCGGCTCAACCGTAATCGCAAAGTGGATCTCGAAGGGAATAGCCGAGGCGACGCAAAGGGCATACGCCGTCTATCGAGAAGAACACGAGCGGCTGCTCGCTGATGGCTCTATCGTCGTCGAGAACGGGGTGGGACGCGTGGCGCGCGACATCCGCTTCACTTCTCCCTCGCGAGCGGGGGCTATTGCGCTCGGGCGCTCCTGCAATGGCCGGATTTCGTGGACGTGGTCGGGCGGAACTTACGCGCAGTGGGAAGACCGAGGGGTCGATGAGATCAACGAGGATGCGCACGGAATCGCGGAACTTCGGCTGACTGATCGAAGTTGAGAGAGACGTTTGCACACCAAATCTAGATCTAGCTAGATATGGCATCTACACTGGCTTCATGAAGACCATCACGGTGGCAGAATTGCGCCAGAACCCCACCGAAGCACTCAACGGGGTTGAGGCGGGGGAGACATACCTCGTGACGAAGCATCGTCGCCCGGTGGCGAAGCTCGTGCCATACGAGGCTGAGACGATCACGATAACTCCGCCTCGGAAGCCCGGGGGCTCGCGGCTTGCTGATCGTCCCCGCGACCGCGTCTATGGTTACGACGAAGTCGAGGCACTGCTAGCTGAGATGGAAGAGAATCGGTGACAGGCTACTACCTGGACACGTCCATAGCTGCGCACGCTCTCCTGCGAGGCGGACGGGCAGCTCGCTGGCTGGACGAGACCACCAGCAACCCGACGTACGCAGTGTTCTCTTCCCGATTGCTGCAGACAGAACTCACCCGTACCCTTCGTCGAGAGGACCGTGCGATCTCGGAACGCGACGACGTGCTGGACTATGTCGGTATCGTCCCGATTACCGAGGGTGTGCTCGCCACGGCCGAGGCGATCATGGAACATGTGAAGACGCTTGACGCGATTCACTTGGCGACCGCGCTGTCGTTGGGCAGTGGGGTAATCGTCGTGAGCCACGATCAGAACCAACTTCGAGTCGCCGAACAGATAGGTCTGCATACGCTCGACCCACTGGAAGAACCCGCCCGTGGCTGATATCGCCTACCGCAAATACGATCCCATCGCCGTCTCCGCCGAAAGCACTGTCGTCGCCGAGTATGTGCCGGATGCGACGGCGGAGACGGCATATCAGTCGGAGGCCACGCTGGAGCGCGAGTTGATCCGGCTGCTGGAGTCGCAGGCCTACGAATATCTGCCCCTGACGTCCGAGACGCAACTGGTGGTGAACCTTCGCGCCCAGCTTGAGGAACTGAACCACATCAGGTTCTCGGATGCCGAATGGCAGGACTTCTTCGGCAACAAGATTGCCGGCAAGAACGACGGCATCATCGAGAAGACGACCCGCATCCAAGAGGATTACGTCCAACTCCTGAAGCGTGATGATGGTTCGACGAAGAACATCACCCTGCTGGACAAACAGAACATCCACAACAACCGGCTGCAGGTCATCAATCAGTACGAGGTTGATCAAGGCCATCCCGAGGATCCGCAGAGCGCTGGTAGTCGCTACGCCAACCGGTACGACGTGACGATCCTCGTCAATGGCCTTCCGATGGTGCACATCGAACTGAAGCGACGCGGCGTCGATATCCGGGAGGCGTTCAACCAGATCGACCGGTATCAGCGGGACAGCTTCTGGGCCGGTTCTGGGCTCTTCGAATACGTGCAACTGTTCGTCATCTCGAATGGCACGCTGACGAAGTACTACTCGAATACGACCCGCGGCCAGCACATCAAAGAAGGACAGAAGCCAGGCAAAGCGCGGAAGACCTCCAACAGTTTCGAATTCACGTCATGGTGGGCGGACGCACAAAACAAGCCGATTCAGGATCTCACCTCCTTTGCGAAGACGTTCTTTGCAAAGCACACATTATTGAGCATCCTCACCCGCTACTGCGTACTGACAGCAGATCGGATGCCGCTGGTGATGCGTCCATACCAGATCGTGGCGACCGAGAGAATACTGCAGAAGATCAGCATCTCGACGAACCAAAGACAGCTCGGCACTCTGGCCGCCGGTGGATATGTCTGGCACACGACCGGGTCAGGCAAGACGCTCACAAGCTTCAAGACGGCGCAACTGGCGTCCAAGCTGCCGACCGTGGACAAAGTCCTGTTCGTGGTCGACCGCAAGGACCTCGACTACCAGACCATGCGTGAGTACGACCGATTTCAGAAAGGCGCGGCGAACTCCAACACGTCCACTCGGATGCTGAAGAAGCAGTTGGAAGATCCGAGCGCGCGAATCATCATCACGACGATCCAGAAGCTGTCGACGTTCATCAAGGCGAACAAGGGTCACGCCATCACGAGCGAGCATGTTGTCATCGTCTTCGACGAGTGTCACCGGTCGCAGTTCGGCGACATGCACGCCGACATCACGAAGGCCTTCAAGCGTTACAACCTCTTCGGATTCACCGGCACGCCGATCTTCTCCGCCAACGCGAGCTCCGGTGGCCGGCCGCAGCTGAAGACGACCCAACAGGCGTTCGGGGAGAAGCTGCACACCTACACGATTGTGGACGCGATCACCGACAAGAACGTGCTGCCCTTCCGGATTGACTACATCAACACCGTAAAGGTCGGCACAGTCGTCGACAAGCAGGTCCCCGCGATCGACACTGAGAGGGCCCTACTCGCGCCCGCGCGGATCAGCGAGATCGTGAAGTACACGTTGGACCATTTCGATCAGAAGACGAAGCGGTCGTCCAGTTACGAGCATTCCGTGGTTACGAACGTGTCCGAGGCGACGCGAATCCGCAACCAAGCGGAGGCCGTGCGTGAGCACAAGCGAGTGCGCGGGTTCAACGCCATCTTCGCGACCGCATCGATTGATGCTGCGCGTCGTTACTACAACCACTTTCGAGTTCAGCAGGACGAGTTGCCGCCGGATCGGCGTCTCAAGATCGGTTTGATCTATTCCTATAGCGCGAACGATGCGAGCGATGACGGCATTCTCGACGATGAGGCCTTCGACACCGATGCCCTCACGGCCGATGCACGCGGCTTCCTCGAGGATGCGATCCAGGATTACAACGACCTGTTCGGCACCAGTTATGACACCAGCGCGGACAAGTTCCAGAACTACTACAAGGACCTTTCGCAACGGCTGAAAAACCGCGAACTCGAGCTCGTGATTGTGGTCAATATGTTCCTCACCGGGTTCGATGCGACCACCCTGAACACTCTGTTTGTCGACAAGAACCTGCGCGCACACGGGCTGATCCAGGCGTTCTCCCGAACGAACCGCATCCTCAACTCGGTGAAGACCTATGGCAACATCGTTACCTTCCGCGATCTTGAAGACGAGACGAACGCGGCGCTTGAGCTGTTCGGCAATAAGGACGCGCGCGGCGTTGTGCTTCTGAAGCCGTACGGCGACTACTACGGAGAGTACGCCGACAAGGTGGGTGAACTGCTCGAGTCCTTCCCGCTGGGCCAACCCATCATTGGGGAGAGCGCACAGAAGGAGTTCATTCGGCTATTCGGGCAAATCCTGCGCTTGGAGAACATCCTGACCGCGTTTGATGAATTCACCGGAAGCGAACTCCTTGATCCGAGACAGGCGCAGGACTATCGCAGCGTTTATCTGGATCTGTACGCGGACTTCCGCAAGGATGAGAAGGCCGACAAGGAGTTCATCAATGATGATCTGGTCTTCGAGATCGAGCTGATCAAACAGGTCGAGATCAACGTCGACTACATCCTGATGCTCGTCGCCAAGTACCGAGAACAGCATGGTAACGGGCAGGACAAGGAAGTCCGCGCCGAGATCTCCCGGGCCGTGGACGCCAGCCCGACGCTGCGGAACAAGAAGGACCTCATCGAGAACTTCGTCGACTCGGTCTCCATTGACGGCGCAATCGACGAGGAGTGGCAGGCCTTCATCGCCGCCAAGCGTAAGGCAGAGCTGGAGACCATCATCCGGGACGAGAACCTCCGTGCCGATGAGGCTCGAGCGTTCGTGAAGACAGCATTCCGCGATGGCACGCTTCGCACATCGGGCACGGCGATTACCAAGGTCCTGCGACCTACCTCGCGTTTCTCGCACACTGGCGGGCACGGAGAGAAGAAACAGCGCGTTGTCGCCAAGCTCAGCGCGTTCTTCGAGCGCTTCTTCGGGCTGAGCTCTGAGCTCGGACTGGGGTGAGCAATAGAAACACTGAGGGCTGCCAAGCAGGTCCTAGTTGGACAAGCACAGTCGGCCTGTCCGATATGGGAGCGGAAGGCTTGAGGCCACAGTGGTGTTGGCCGGCCTGGAGCTAGCGCGATGCTTCAACGCCCAGCAGATGCGTGCTATGAGAGGTCGAGGCTTCTCGCGGCCTCCGAGATGCTGATCTTGTTGGCGGAGCCGAACATCACTTTGCGTAGAAGTTGCGAGTTCTCGGGGATGATGCCACCGGGCTCAGCGGAGCGGTAGCCGAGGTCAGACAAAGTGACGCAAGTGCTCCGATACTGCCAATCGCTGAGGAGGTGAAGCTCGTGAAGACGATGAGTCATGGCCATCGCGGACACCTTTCAGAACGAGCGGGCTGCGAGGATTCGCTCCAGGCTCGCCGCACGCATGGACTGAGCCAGAACGCCGCTAGAAGGCATCAGCAAGCTTGCCGCGAACTGGTTTGCTTCGGCTTCGCGTTCCTTTGAGGTGCTGGGGTCCATGTCCTGTTCGCCGTGCAGGACCGTCGATGAAGTCCTCCGTCAGTACCACTCTTGGATGAGTTGGCGCGATCTTCTCAGTGGTAGTCAACGATCTCCCCCTCCTCTGGTCCGGCGTCGCCCCATACGAAACAGATCCGCCGCTGGTCGTTGATCCTAGTGCCGCACTATCTTGCACCATAGACAGAGGTGCATGGCGTGACTAATCTTCTTCAGTTGCGGCGCGAAGTCGTACCTCTACGCGGGGACCGCCTCGAAACGCCCTCAAGTGAAGAAGACTAGGCACGCTCAACGCGATAGCCGATCGCAGTGGAGGGGCCGCAAGCACCCTGGCAGTCTGCTGTTGAGCAGCCTGAGGGCTGTACGAGAGGATGATGCCGTGGACGTCACTAGTGGCGGTGCTCGTGTCAGGCGCAGCGCAGACCCCGAATACTCACACCGCTTGGGCTTGCATGGTGCGTCATCGCGCGCGTCCTCCAGTGATCCGGGCGCGGCTCACCAGAATCAAGCGGGGCCGGCCGTATGACTCGCCCCGCGTCATCTCGCCCCGATCTCGTCCCTGGTCTCTCTTCTGAGGAGTTCCAGCGCTGGTACTGGCTCAAGACCGAGCTCGTTGACTTTGCCCGCACCCTCGGCATTCGTGCGAGCGGAGGCAAGGAACTACTCACGGCCCGCATCGCAGCGTCGCTCGATGGACGTGATTTTGCTGAGCCGGCGCCGATTCGAAGCAGCGGGCCAAGGCAACTCGTGGGCGAGCTGAGCGCAGCCACGGTCATCCCCGCCGGGCAACGATGCAGCCAGGTTGTTCGCAGGTGGCTTGAAGGCCAGGTCGGCTCTGGTTTTCGTTTTGATGCCCCCATGCGCGCATTCTTCGCTCAGTCTGATGGAACCCCGACCATGCAGGATGCACTCGACTGCTGGCACGCCAGTCGTAATCAAGGTGAACGCACTATTGATTCACAGTTCGAATACAACCGCTTCACGCGGACGTGGTACGAGGAACATCCAGATGGCCTGCGCGAGGATCTCCTGTCGGACTGGAAGGAGTATCGCGGTCGTCCGATAGACGGGCGCGGGGAACGGGATCGAGGACGGAGCGCCTCGGCCGGTGCTTCGTCACGCAGCTTCAGACCAGATGGGAGTTGAGCCCGTGAAACAACTCGTTCACCCGCTCACCCGCACCCAGATCGAGAGTCCGCCGTTCTGGGCGCTGCTCTATGAGGCGGCGGGGGTGGCTGACGACGCTCTCCGGCACATCCGCGACACGGAGTTGCCCGCCCTTGAGGTCATCGGTGTCACCGACGGCGACGTGGTCGCCTTCGCGGCCTTCGCCGTCACGGCCGATGAACTCACGCTTGAGTACATCGCGGTCGACGCCGGCACTCGTGGACGCGGCATCGGCGCATCTCTCGTGGACGCCATCCGCAGCACCCACCCTGGTCTCCCGCTTCTCGCCGAGACCGACAATGATGCTGTGGACTTCTACCGGGCCCTCGGCTTCACCGTCGAGCCACGGCCAACCGACCCCCGCTGGCCCGGTCGTCCCCGGTATCGCTGCACGCTCGGCGCGAGCAGTGCCTGAGCAAGCGCCAGCAGCGGGCCGCCTGTCAGACCGACTCAGCGTCCATCCCGATGCTTCTTGAGCCAGCCGTCGATGATGTCCCAGACCGAGATGCCGGCGACGGAGAAGCCCAGCAGAATGGTCAGAGTGCGCAGGGTGTCCTGTTCGACCCCGCTCACCGCGCGAAAGACCGCCACGAATTCGGGGTTGAACAACTGCCCGCGGACGAGCAAGGTGAGCACCAGACTCGCGAATAGCACTGCCAGCGCGGTGTTGATCACCGCCAGAGTCGTGCTCCACCGTCCTCGCACGTACAAGACGATGGCGAACGCAGCTTCCAGTCCGACCAGCGCGATCAAATAGGGCCACAGTTCGGGGCTCAGTAGCGGAAGTGCCTCGCCGCCGGTGCGCACGAAACCGCGGAACTGATCCCACAGGATTGCGCCGGCGGCAAGCGCGAGGATCGCGAGCTGGGCGATCAGGTCGGTACGGCCGACGCCCGCCGGCTGTGGCTCGGGGAGTTGGTCAACATCCCATTGCAGCCCCGTGTCCGCGCCGGCACGTTCGAGCACGGCGAACACGAGCGTCACCCAGAAGCAGACGTGCACGATGCTCGATAGACCGGCGGCGATCGACTGGCCGATGATGGTGCCGATCGGGGCATCCGACAGTGTTTGCCCCAGCGCAACGCCGCCGACGACGCAGACCGGGACGATGATCAGCAGCAGCTTCACCAGCCGCCACCAGGTGACGTAGTAGCGCGGGCCGATCAGATGCAGCGGACGATCGGCGTAGCCCGCTGCGAGTACTGCCGGGTCTCCCAGCTCGGTGAGCACCGTGCGCTCTGCGTCCTCGCGTTCTTCGCCCTGTTCTACGCGTCCCTCGATCGCATCGGCGATGGATGCCTCCAGCTCGGCGCGCACGTCGACCTGCGCGGCGGGCGAGAAACTCTTGACGGTAGCGGCGATGTACCGCTGGGTCAGTGTGGTGGTCATGTCAGCGCTCCTCGTCGGTGGATGTCGTAGATGAATCATTGGTAAGGGAAGCGATCGCGTCAGTGAGCGCGAGCCACTCCTGGGTGAGGGCCTCGGCCAGGCGGACGCCGGCAGGGGAGGTCCGATAGAACTTGCGCGGACGCGTCTCGTCGGTGTTCCACTCGCTCGTGAGGAACCCCTGCTTCTCGAGACGGCGCAGCAGTGGGTACAGCGTGCTCGCGTCGACGGTGAACCCGCGGAATTCGAGCTCCTGAAGCAGGCCGTAGCCATAGCCGGGCGTGCGCAGCAGCCGCAGGCAGGCGACCACGATGGTCCCGCGCCGCAACTCCTGCCGGTTGCCTTCGAATCCCTCGTCCATGCATACACAATACTATGTGTCGCACACTATAGGCAAGGACGCGATATTGGGTTTGTATGATAGGAAGACTCTGACCGAAACCGGGACTTGACCCTGTTCCAAGAACACAGTTTCTACTAGAGGCAGAGCTAGTCCAGCTCCCGTCGCTGCCTGGCCCGAACGACAAGTGAGGAGTAGCCATGACCAAGCAGCCAGAAGACAACGGTGCCGACAGCGGCACCGGTACCCCCGAGGCGGGAGGACCGGATGCCCCGACTCTGGCGGAGGACCTCCTATTGCTGCTCTTCCAGCCCGATTCCGGCACTATCGCGGGGGAGACACTCTCTTCTACGTCCTTGCCGGAGCGGTACTCGCCGATCTCGCCCTCGAAGAGCGCGTGACGACCGCGGCCACCCGAACCGGCGCCACGAGGGTGGAAGCCGTCGACGGACGTGCCCCATCGGACGAGCTACTCCGTGCTGCCTGGGATTACGTGTCTGACAAGCCCGGCAAAGTCCAGACTGTCCTTGCTGCGATTGGACCGGCACTTCGCCAGCCGGTGTTGGAGCGATTGATCGCCCGCGGTGACTTCGGCGAGGAGAGCCGCAAGACACTCGGCTTGTTCAAGACGAAAGCCCTTGTGGCTGGCGAAATGGGAGGCGCGCCGACCTCGTCCATGACGTTCGCGCGGTCCTGGTCGACGGTGCAGTCCCGACCCCGCGGATTGCCGCACTGGCGGGGTTGATCTGGGCCAGCGGCACTCTGCCTCAGTTCGATCCCGAGATCCCTTGGAGCTCGGCAGTCATCACCCGGGCGCAGCAACTCGAACGCGGAAACTGGGGTGTCGGAGCTGTCGGCGACGCCGTGACACGCACCATGAACGCGATCATCGCGAGTGCTGTCATCGTCGCGATGTCGGTTCGTCCGCGCGGATGAGCAGAAGCTCTGCCCCGCTGATGGTCACAGATCCCGACGCTCGAACCACCGCACGCTCAACCCAAAGCTGACCGCCAACAGCACCGCCACAACGATGATCCCGATCCCGGCACTGGGCGCCGGCGCCTGAAGGATGAACCCGAGCAGCCCCTGCTGCCAGCTCTCGGGCATCAGCACCGCCGCCAACATGAGAACGCCGAAGCATAGGAGGGGCAGTACCGGACCCACAGCCCCGAGTCCTCCTCGGCTGGACAGCGGGCCGGTCACTGCCACGCTGATCAGGGGGATGACCGTGAAGAGGGCGGTGAGCCCCAGTTTGTCGGCCAGGTCCGTGCCCGGCAGCAGCATCGCGATGAGTACGCCGGTGATGGCGACGATGAGCAGTGCCAGCGTGTAGCGAGAGCCGATGACTTGCCGCCGCGTGACTGGCAGCGTCCCGACAAGCATGTTGATGCGGCCGCCGGACGAATCGAACGGGAACAGCCGACTGACTAGCACCATGGCCGACATGGCCACGAAGGCGATGCCGGTGGTGCCGCCCTGCGGTTGCTGCAGCACAACAGGCACCATGCCGAAGGCGAGCATGACTCCGATGACGGGTAGCAGCGCGAGAAGGCGACGTGCGTCCAGGTATATGAGGGGGAGCATCGTCAGTGTCCTTTCGCGATCCGGACGACGATGTCGTCCAAGGTGGGTTCTTCGGCAACTGCATCGTCAGGGATCTCGCCGATCAGGCGGGTCGCGATCAGTGCGTCCCAGCCGGCGGCATGGGAGCGGAGTCCGTAGGCTTCGGCCGCAACATCGGGATCCAGAGGTGTGCGTCCGCCATGGAGTATCCGGTACGACCCGAGCAGTTCGGAGCCTTCGGCACATGTCACGATCTGGCCCTTGTCGATGACGGCGACATAGTCCGCGATGCGCTCGATAT
>Ga0334890_1002728_pt1 | contig 19565 bp, 34 predicted proteins | sample GraSluR1_MG_3_FD_207220 | JGI IMG/M metagenome (GOLD analysis project Ga0334890, IMG submission 207220) | Sludge microbial communities from methane-producing bioreactor in Wageningen University, Netherlands - Granular Sludge_31_08-R1 | ecosystem: Engineered > Bioreactor > Anaerobic >... | reverse complement strand
CAATGCTGACCTCGATGTCAAACTCATCTACCCTATTGCGATGGAGAAAGGTCTCCGTTTTGCCATCCGTGAAGGTGGTCGTACCGTCGGAGCCGGAGTAGTAACCGATATTATCGGGTAATTCATTTGCCTGTATTTGGGAAATTCCTTTACTGGGAGGCATGAAAGTGGCACAAAAAATAAGAATAAAATTGAAAGCCTATGACCATAAAATATTAGATCAATCAGCTTTACGGATAGTTCAGACAGCGGAAAAGACTGGAGCATTCGTTTCTGGCCCGGTTCCGTTGCCGACTGATATTGTTAAATATACGGTTTTGCGCTCTTCTCATGTAGATAAAAAATCTCGAGAACAATTTGAACAAAGAACCCATAAAAGGCTGATTGATATATTAGAACCGAATCCAAAGACCGTTGATGCATTGATGCATCTTGATTTACCGGCTGGGGTTGACATTGAAATCAAACTGTAGAAACGGTGGAAACGGAAGGAGAGAAATAGAATGCCACTAATAGAGTATGGCATGATTGGAGAAAAAGTAGGTATGAGCCGGATCTTTTCCGATAAGGGCGAATCTATACCGGTTACGGTAATTAAGTGTGGCCCCTGTTATATCGTCCAAAAAAAGGAAAAGGATACTGATAATTACGAAGCAGTACAAATCGGATATGGAGAAACCAAGGAAAAGAAAGTAAACAAACCAATCAGAGGTCACCTAAAGAAGGCTGGAATTGAACCTCTAAGAAAATTGGTTGAATTTCGGGTAAAAGATTTGTCGGCGTTTCAAGTTGGCCAGGTTCTTAAAGTATCAGGATTTAAAGTTGGAGACACCATCGATATCGTTGGGAAATCGAAGGGAAAAGGATTTGCTGGAGTAATGAAACGCCATGGTTATCGGGGAGGGAAAGCCTCTCATGGCTCTATGCATCGCCGAGCTCCAGGTTCAATTGGAGGAACCGATGCCGGGAGAGTTTGGAAAGGGAAAGGTCTCCCCGGAAGAATGGGTGGAGAGAGAGTGACGATGAAAAATTTAACCGTGGTGCAAATCAATGATGAACGAGATTTATTAGTGGTGAAAGGTGCAATACCTGGTGCACCCGGTCAAACCGTACTTGTGCGGAAGAATGCCGTTTAGGAGGAAAGAAATGGAACTTGAGGTAAAGAATAGAGAAGGGAACAAGGTTGGTACCCTTAATATAGAAGATACTCTCTTTCAAAGAGAAATAAACACCCATCTCATTTTTCTCTCGGTTAAGGGATATCTTGATAACCAACGGCAGGGAAACGCTAAAACCAAAACCCGTAGCGAGGTTCGTGGTGGTGGGAAAAAACCCTGGCGGCAAAAAGGTACCGGACGAGCCCGGCACGGAAGTAACCGGTCTCCGATTTGGCGTCATGGAGGAATTGTGTTTGGACCCCAACCCAGATCGTTTAGTCATCCTCTACCAAAAAATGAAAAGAGGTTGGCTTTAATTAATGCCATAACAGATAAATTGAATAATAATGCTGTCATGGTTATTGATCAGCTCAATATTGATAGACCGAAAACCAAAGATGCTGTTGAACTTCTTAATCGGTTGAATGTTCAAGGTAATGTTTTAATAGTCGTTTCAGAGAAAAACCCTAATGTCCTCCGGGCTTTTGCGAATTTGCCTTTGGTGAAATTGTTAAGTCGCAATGAGCTCAATACTTATAGTATTGTTAAAAGTGATATGGTGGTTTTTGAAAAGGATGTTTTGGTTGGAATTCAGGAGGTGTACGGGGCATGACTCAAGATCGAGAGATATTGATTCATCCGATTGTTACTGAAAAAGCTGTTGACCAGCAAAAAACCAATAAGTATGTGTTTCGGGTTGATCCCCGGGCAACCAAAAATGACATCAAGAATGCCGTTCATAATTTGTTTGGAGTTACAGTATTACAGGTCAACACCATGAATGTAAAGGGAAAAGTGAAACGTATGGGACGTTTTGAGGGATATACTCGTTCATGGAAAAAAGCGATTGTTTATGTCAAACCTGGCGAGAAAATAAAAGCCTTTGATATCGGATAATTCTAAAGGAGATTATTACTATGTCAAATATTAAGGCATACAAGCCGACAACGAACCCCCGACGCCACATGACCGGGCATACTTTCGAGGAAGTTACTCCAGGGGGACCAGAAAAATCGCTTCTTGTTTCTCATCGGCGTAAAGCCGGAAGAGATAGTTCGGGAAGAATTACGGTGCGTCATCAGGGTGGTGGTCACAAACGGAAATACCGTATCATCGATTTTAAACGGGATAAATTCGATATCCCAGCTAAAGTTTCCAGAATTGAATATGATCCCAACCGATCAGCACGGATAGCTCTCTTGGTCTATGCGGATGGAGAGAAACGATACATAATTGCTCCTTTGGGTTTGAAAGTTGGTGATACCGTGTTATCCAGCCCAAAAGCGGAAATTCAACCTGGCAATGCTCTCCCGTTAAGGAGTATACCGGTTGGAACTATTATTCATAACATTGAAATGAAACAGGGAAAGGGAGCTCAATTAGCCAGAGCTGCTGGCTCCTATGGGCAACTTATGGCAAAAGAAGGAACCTATACTCAGATTCGGTTATCTTCTGGTGAAGTTCGGCTTATTCATATTGATTGTCTCGCCACCGTAGGCCAAGTGGGGAATCTTGATCACGAAAACATCACGGTTGGGAAGGCTGGTCGAAAACGTTGGATGGGTATTCGACCCACAGTTCGTGGTAATGCTATGAACCCGATTGACCATCCCCACGGAGGTGGAGAAAATAAAGCTCATTGTGGGCGGCAACCAGTAACGCCTTGGGGACAGTATACGAAAGGGTATAAAACCCGCAAGAATAAAAATACCGATAAATGGATTGTGAAGAGAAGAAAATAATGGGAGGAGGAATTCCTTTTGGTACGATCATCGAAAAAGGGTCCATATGTTGATTTAAAATTACGTTCGCGTATTGAAGAGATGAATAAAAAAGGTGAAAAGAAAGTACTGAAAACTTGGTCGCGTGCCAGTATGATTATACCGGACATGATCGGGCATACTATTGCAGTTCACAATGGAAAAAAGCATATTCCGGTTTATATCACTGAGCAAATGGTAGGGCATAAATTGGGCGAGTTTGCGCCAACCCGAACCTTTAAAGGCCACGGAAATCCTACCGAGCGATCAACGGCGCTCAGATAAGAGGGAGGATAACATAGATGGAAGCGAGAGCGACCGCAAAATATATCAAAATATCACCACGGAAAGCTCGACAAGTTGTTGATATCATCCGTGGGAAAAAAGCCGATGAAGCTTTATCTTTGCTTCAATTTGTTCCCAAAAAAGCTTCCCGACTGGTTTATAAAGTGCTTAAGTCGGCAGTTGCCAATGCAGAAAACAACCTTAACTTAAATACCGATAGTTTGGTGGTTTCAAAGGCCTTTGTAAATCAAGGTCCAACCATGAAAAGAATTCGAGCTCGAGCAATGGGAAGAGCAAATGTTATTCGAAAAAGGACTTCTCATATTACCATTGCAGTATCAGATATGGAGGAGGGAAGCTAATTGGGACAGAAAGTTAATCCGATAGGACTTAGGTTAGGAATTATTCGAGGATGGCAATCTCGCTGGTATGCAGATAAAAAATATCGAGAATATTTAGCAGAAGATCTTCGAATTCGACAGTTTGTTAGAGAGAAGTTGCAAAGAGCCGGTGTTTCAGCAGTTGAAGTAGAAAGACTTGCCAACCAGGTTAAGGTAATTATAAAAACTTCACGGCCAGGAATTGTAATTGGACGAAAAGGATCTGAAGTTGAAAGTCTTCGTCAATCGATTCAAAAATTGGTTGATAATCCAAATGTTCAAATTACTGTTGATGAGATTAAGGTTCCAGAAATTGATGCTTACTTGGTTGCTGAAAATGTTGCTTTTCAAATTGAAAGAAGGGTTTCCTATCGACGAGCAATGAAACAAGCCATTACTCGTGCTCTTCGATCAGGTGCTATTGGAATAAAAATTTCCTGTTCAGGAAGACTCTCCGGAGCAGAAATTGCACGAGAAGAATGGTATCGTGAGGGTCGATTACCCTTGCAAACTCTTCGGGCTGATATAGATTTTGGATTTACCGAAGCGAACACCACCTATGGCAAAATCGGAGTGAAAGTGTGGATTTTTAAGGGTGAAGTGATTAAAACCGGTGAGGTTCTGGAAGGAGTATCCAGTACCAAGGTTGATAATCGTAAGGAGGAGACTGAAGCATATGTTGATTCCGAAGAGAGTTAAATATAGAAAACAAAACCGTGGAAGGATGAGTGGTGTTGAAACCCGCGGTGCAACCGTAGATTTTGGCGAATTCGGTTTACAAGCATTAGAACCACAATGGATAACGAATCCTCAAATCGAAGCAGCTCGAATCGCCATTTCTCGGCATCTTAAAAAGGGAAAGATCTGGATTCGGATTTTTCCAGATAAACCTTTTACCAAAAAACCGACTGAAACTCGTCAAGGAAAAGGTAAGGGACCAGTTGAGGGATGGGTAGCGGTGGTCAAACCCGGACGCGTTCTTTTTGAAGTATCAGGTGTTGACCGGGAAATTGCCTATGAGGCACTTCACCTGGCTGCTCAGAAGTTGCCCATTAAAACAAGAATAGTTGAGAGAAAAGCAGAATAGAGGTGTTGTTAATGAAAGCTTCGGAAATCCGCAACATGACTGGGGATGAGCTTAATAAAAAGTTGAGTGACCTGCGAACCGAGCTTTTTAATTTACGATTTCAAGCGATAACAGGACAATTGGGGAATCCTCGAAGGATTCACATGGTTAAAAAAGATATTGCCCGGATCAAAACCATTGTCAATGAACGTGAAATGTTTGGAAAGACGCAGGAGGTCAAATCAAATGGCTGACCGAAAAAGATTCACAGGTGAAATTATAAGCAATAAAATGGATAAAACTGTACTGGTTCGAGTAATACGGATTAGCGAACATCCTTTTTATAAGAAAAAAATGAAAAAATCCAAAAAGTATAAAGCCCACGACGAAGCCGGTATTTGTGATGTAGGAGATCGGGTCATAATCGAAGAAACCAGGCCTCTCAGTAAAACGGTTCGGTGGAGAGTAGTGGATGTAACTTTAAAGGCGAAAATAAAGGGAGGAGAGGACATTGATTCAATCGAGAACAATGCTTGAAGTTGCCGATAATACCGGTGCCAAAAAGATAATGTGCATCCGGGTTATGGGTGGCTCTAGACGTCGATACGCATCGGTTGGAGATATAATCATAGCTGCTGTTAAAGAGGCAGAGCCACGATCAAATGTGAAAAAAGGTGAAGTAGTCAGAGCGGTAGTGGTGAGAACTCGTAAAGAAATCGGTCGGGTGGATGGAACCTATATCCGCTTTGATGATAATGCTGCAGTCCTCATTACACCGGCGAATGTCCCACGAGGGACTCGCATATTCGGACCAGTTGGGCGAGAACTGCGTGAGAAACAATTTATGAGAATCGTCTCCCTCGCTCCAGAAGTTGTATAAGGGATGTGAAGATGATGATAAAGAAGGAAAATTTAAAAGTACCGATAAAAAAGGGCGATACGGTGGAAGTGGTTCACGGTAAGGACAAAGGAAAAAGAGGAAAAGTTCTGACCGTTCTTCGTACCGATCAAAAAGCAGTTGTAGAGGGCATCAATTTAGTAAAAAAACATACCCGGGCAACCCAAGAGAATCCTCAAGGGGGTATTATCACCAAAGAAAATCCAATGAGGATATCCAATTTGCGTTTAGTGTGCAGCCGGTGCAATCAGTTGACCAAAATAAAAAGATCAACTGTTTCTGATTCCGAGTACCGGGTACGAATCTGCAAAAAATGCAGTGAAATTATTGACAAGGTATAAGGAGGATTTTGGGAGTGTCAGTTACCAAGGAAAAATACGCTAATGAAGTCATACCGGTCCTTATGAAGCGGTTTGGGTATGGAAACGTAATGGAAATACCAAAAATGATCAAGATAGTAATTAATGAAGGAATAGGAGATGCTACTCAAAACCAACATTTCCTTGATCTCGCTGTTGATGAATTGACTGCCATAACCGGACAAAGGCCGGTTATTACCCGAGCGAAAAAATCGATTTCTAACTTTAAATTGCGAAAAGGAAATCCAATTGGATGTAAGGTTACCCTTCGGGGTCAACGGATGTTTGAGTTTTTGGACCGTTTCCTCAATATCTCAATTGCAAGAATTAGAGACTTTCGAGGATTTCCTGATGGGTGTTTTGACGGTAGGGGGAGTTGTACTATTGGGATTCGAGAACAACTCATTTTTCCCGAAATAAATTATGATAAAGTTGAAAGAGTGAGAGGTATGAATATTACTTTTGTTACAACTGCCAAAACCGATGAAGAAGCCAAAGCACTTCTTGAAGTTTTGGGATTACCTTTTCGAAAGTAAAGGAGGAAAACTGAATGGCTCGAAAGGCCAAAATTGTTCGAAACCAACAACAATTAAAATATAAAAATCGATACCGAAATCGTTGCGCCTTGTGTGGCCGGTCCCGAGGATATTTACGGGATTTTGGCATGTGTCGAATCTGTTTCCGGTCCCTGGCTAATAAGGGAGAAATACCCGGTGTTACCAAATCGAGTTGGTAGGAAGGAATAAATAAAATGGCACATACTGATCCTATTGCTGATATGCTTACCCGTATACGGAATTCTCTAAAGGCGCGAGAAAATTCTGTGGTGATACCTTATTCGAAGCTAAAAGGAGAATTAGCCCGCATTTTAAAAGAAGAAGGATATATACAAAACTATAAAATAGTAGCTCGTGAGAATAAGTTAAGTGATATGATAATTGATCTGAAATATGGAATGAAAAAAGAGCGAATTATCAATGGTTTAAAAAGAATCAGTAAACCAGGTTTACGGATTTATGCAGGAAAAGATGAAATACCCGTTCTCTTGGGTGGGATGGGAACGGTAATCGTATCGACCTCACAGGGAATTATGACTGGAAAAACCGCAAAAAAATCAGGAGTTGGCGGAGAGGTCATCTGTTATATATGGTAGAAAGGGGATCCATGATATGTCACGCATAGGAAAAAAAGCGATCGTTGTTCCTTCGGGAGTCAATATTGAGATCGACGGTCTATCCGTTCGGGTGAAGGGTCCCAAGGGATTATTAGAGAGACAATTTCATCCACGCATGAAAATAGTTAAAGAGATGAATGAGATTAAAGTGGTTCCACAAGGAGAGACGAAGCTTGATAAGTCTCTTCACGGACTAACTCGAACTCTGATTGCTAACATGGTTCATGGGGTTAGTGATGGTTTTGAAAAATCATTGGAACTGGTCGGAGTTGGCTATAAGGCTCAGAAAAAAGGGGACACTTTGGTTATGAACCTCGGGTTCAGTCATCCGGTGGAGATTGTTCCTCCCAGCGGAATTTCGTTTGATGTTGAAGGACAAATAATCAAAGTGAAAGGCGCCAATAAGGAACAAGTTGGGCAGTTAGCAGCTGACATTCGAAAAATTAGAAAGCCTGAACCCTATAAAGGAACAGGAATTAAGTATATTAATGAATTTGTCCGAAGAAAACAGGGGAAGACCACGGCGAAGTAAGGAGGACCGAACATGCCTTTGATAGATAAAAAACAAAAAAGAGTTTACCGACATAAACGAGTACGTTCAAAAGTGAAAGGAACCGCCGAACGTCCCCGACTCTGTATTTACCGGAGTTTAAGTCATATTTACGGTCAAATTATTGATGATGATAAGGGAGAAACCTTGGCGGCTTTTTCAACCCTTTCAGCACCGATGAAGACTGTCTCTGGAACCAAAACCGAGAAAGCTCGGGAAGTGGGTAAGGGGATTGCTCAAATTGCTCTTCAAAAGGGAATTAAGCAAGTGGTGTTTGACCGAGGTGGAAGTAAGTATCACGGTCGGGTTAGAGCTTTAGCTGAGGGTGCTCGAGAAGGCGGTCTTGAATTTTAATCCTTGGAGGTTGGACAATGCAGAAAGTGAAGCCAGAAGGGCTTGAGCTTCAAGAAAGATTAATATCAGTTAGTCGAGTGAGCAAGGTCGTAAAGGGAGGAAAGCGATTTGGTTTCAGGGCAATTGTGGCAGTGGGAAATGGTGACGGAGTAGTTGGCTTAGGAATTGGAAAAGCTAAAGAAGTACCAGATGCTGTCCGCAAAGCGGTTGAGAGGGCCAAAAAATCACTTTTTTCTTTCCCAAGACGAAAGACGACAATTACCCATGAAGTGCTGGGGAAATATGGAGCGGGTTCAGTGGTGATGAAACCAGCTTCGCCCGGAACCGGTGTGATTGCCGGAGGTCCAGTACGAGCCATTATGGAAGTTGCCGGTATTCGTGATATATTGACCAAGTCATTAGGAACCAACAATCCTGTTAACGTTGCCCACGCTACTTTGCAGGGATTAATGAGCCTCAAAGATCCTCGGGAAGTAGCACATTTGAGAGAAAAAAATTCCCAGGATTTTTTTGAAAGAGTATAGCGGAGTGATAGGTTTATGACTAAAAAATTACTGAAAATTACCCTAAAAAAAAGTGTGATTGGGAGATTAAAGTCACACCGACGAACTGTACAATCATTGGGACTCAGAAAAATAAATCATAGTGTCATTCATGATGATAACCCCTCTATTCGAGGCATGGTCAACAAGATTTCATATCTCTTAGAGGTTGAAAATATCGAAGGAGAGGAGACGGCTTCGGAATGAAAATTAATGACCTCAAACCACAGGATAGATCTTTCCATCGCAGTAAAAGAGTTGGACGAGGAGTTGGGTCAGGCCATGGGAAAAATGCTGGCCGGGGTGAAAATGGACAAAAATCCCGATCTGGAACCCATATCAGTGCGCATTTTGAAGGAGGGCAAATGCCCTTTGTTCGCCGGATACCAAAACGAGGGTTTCGTCCCTTAAATCGAGAAGAATACCAGATTGTTAATCTGTCGCAACTAAATCGTTTTGAACCGGGAACAGAAATTACTAAGGAGCTTCTTAAAGAAGCTGGTCTTATAGAAAGTACCTCTCTCAAATTAAAAATTCTTGCCAAGGGAGAACTGAATAAAGTTATAACTGTTCATTCAGATGCTTTTTCAAAAAAAGCCAAGTCCCTCATTGAAGAAAAGGGCGGAAAAGCCGAGGTGCTTTAAAAATGTGGGAATCGTTGCTCAAGCTTTTTAGAATACCAGATCTTAAAAAGAGAGTTATATTCACTCTCCTCATGCTGGTTATTTTTCGAGTTGGAGCTCATGTCCCAGTTCCGGGTATTGATCCCCAAGCACTGGCGAATGTTTTTTCTCGAGGTGGTTTATTGAGTTTTTTGGATATGTTTGCCGGAGGAGCGCTAAGCCGTTTTTCCATCTTGGCACTAGGTATCATGCCCTATATTAATGCATCGATTATTTTTCAGCTTTTAACCTCGGTAGTTCCTAAGCTGGAAGAACTTGCCAAGAGCGGCGAAGAGGGTCGTGATAAGATTGCTCAGTATACCCGATGGGGGACTATTCTTCTGGCAACAGTGCAAGGCTTTGGTATTACCGTTTGGTTGGAAAGTATGGGCGTGGTATTTACTCCGGGAATTCCTTATCGAATTACAGTTATTTTGACCCTCACCGCAGGAAGTATGTTTCTGATGTGGTTGGGAGAATTGGTATCAGACTATGGTATTGGCAATGGAATATCTTTAATTATATTTGCCGGTATTGTGGCTCGAATTATCCCACAAATGGTGAGTACTGTAGCATTAATTCGGGTTGGTGAAATCAATCCGATAATGTTTATTCTCAATTTGGTGTTTTGGGTTCTCATCATTGCCTTTGTTGTCTTGTTTCAGGAGGCTCAAAGAAGGATACCAGTTCAATATGCAAAAAGAGTAGTGGGACGAAGAATGTATGGTGGGCAGAGTACTCATATCCCCATTCGGATAATCCAGGGAGGAGTTATTCCCATTATTTTTGCATCTTCGATTCTTCTCTTCCCGGCGACTTTAGCTCAATTTTTCCAAGGTTCGGCTTTTATGAAATCAATCGCCGATGCTTTGACTCCAAATTCGCCATTATATTTGACGATTTATGCAGCGTTAATCATATTTTTTACTTTCTTTTATACAGCGGTTACTTTCAACCCGATGGAATTAGCTGATAACATGAAAAAGTATGGTGGTTTTATACCTGGTATCCGACCTGGTCGACCGACTGTAGAATACCTCGATCGATCATTATCGCGGATTACCTTATGGGGAGCTCTCTTTTTGATGGTTGTTGCCGTTCTGCCTGATTTGCTGGTAAGAGTTACTAATGTGACTACCCTGTATTTTGGTGGAACAGGAATTATCATCATGGTCGGAGTAGCTATTGAAACCGTGAGACAGTTAGAAGCACAGCTTCTTATGCGACATTACGAAGGATTTATTAAAAAATAATTTTAAGGGGGAATTATATAAATGTTTATGGTGCTCCTTGGACCACCAGGGGCTGGCAAGGGAACCCAAGCGAAAAAAATAGAAGAACAATATAATATACCACAAATTTCAACTGGCGATATCATTCGGTTAGCTATTCAAAGTAAATCGGAGTGGGGAAAAAAAGCCGAAGAATACGTTCGATCTGGTGAGTTAGTACCCGATGAAGTGGTCATTGGGATTATACGGGAAAGGCTCACCCAGAACACCTACCGTAATGGTTTTATGCTTGATGGTTTCCCTCGTAATCTTGAACAAGCTGAAGCCTTGAGCCAGCTTTTAAAAGAAATAGGGATTCAGCTTAACCTGGTTTTGTATTTTGATGTGGATCGCGATGAAGTAATCGAACGGCTCTCGGCACGAAGGATCTGCGAGAAATGCCAAACTCCCTATAATATGGTTTCTAAGCCACCAAAAAACGATAAGATTTGTGATATCTGTCAAGGGCGAGTCATACAAAGACCCGATGATCGACCTGAAGTTATTATGAACCGATTGAATACTTATGAGCAACAAACCAAACCTTTGGTTGATTACTATCGTTCTCAGGGAATTCTTAAGATTGTCGTTTCTAAAGGATCGATTGACGATGTATTTCAGCAAGTTCAGAAGGTTTTGGGGACGATATCAGTATGAGTATTTTTCTTCGGGAAAGTGATCTCAATTCCATGCGGCAGAGTGGTAAGATTTTAGCCGATACCATAAAAGAAGCAAAAAAATATATCCTACCAGGAATGAAGACCGCTTTTATTGATGAAATAGTTGAAAAGTTTATTGTTCAAAGAGGCGCAAGACCTGCTTTTAAAGGATATCGTGGTTTTCCGGCTTCGCTATGTATTTCTATCAATGAACAGGTGGTACATGGTATTCCGGGAGAAAGGGTTATCCAAGATGGTGATCTGGTAAGCGTGGATATTGGAGTTGAATACCAAGGATATTATACCGATGCTGCTTTTAGTGTCGTAGCTGGCAATAGCAATGGTATAGCTTATCAGCTGGTTAAGGTTGCCAAGGAATCCCTTTTTGAAGGAATACGTAAAGCGAAAGCGGGAAATCGCATAGGAGATGTATCCAATGCGATTCAAAAATACATTGAAAAAAATAATTTTTCGGTCGTTCGGGATTTTGTTGGTCATGGATTAGGTCTTTCCCTTCACGAAGAACCTCAAATACCAAATTTCGGACCAAAAAATCAGGGTCCGTTGATAAAAAAGGGAATGGTATTGGCCATTGAACCCATGGTCAACGAAAAGGGTTTTCAAGTACAAATATTAGACGACGGTTGGACAGTTGTCACTCGCGATCAAGGGCTTTCAGCTCATTATGAACATACGGTTCTAATAACCGAAGATGGACCGGAGATATTGACCATGGATAGGAGAGGGGATGAATAGAATACATGGCCAAAGAAGAATTTATTGAAGTGATTGGTACAGTAGTCGAACCCTTACCCAACGCTATGTTCAGGGTGGAGTTGGAAAGTGGAAAAGTTATATTAGCCCATATTTCAGGAAAAATGAGAATGCACTATATTCGAATCTTACCGGGAGATAAGGTCACAATTCAAATTTCCAAGTACGATCCAACCAAGGGACGAATTACTTATCGCCATAAATAACCATTAATATATTTTAAATGATGTTAAATCATGAATCAGAAATAACAAGAGACGAGGTCTTCGTACCCCGAAAAGACTAGGGTTCAAGATGACAAAGCAGGTTTAAAATGCCATAGTTTGTCACTGATCCCCAAGAAATGGGAGAATTGTGTTTCTGTCTTGAATTTTCGATAGGGAGGTATTAAAATGAAAGTCCGCGCATCGGTCAAACCGAGGTGTGAAAAGTGTAAAGCTATTCGTCGTAATGGGAGAGTATTTATTATTTGTACCAACCCGAGACATAAACAAAGGCAAGGTTAGGAGGTTATTCCATGGCTCGAATTGCTGGAGTCGATTTACCGAACAGCAAAAGAATAGAAACAGCGTTAACGTATATTTATGGCATTGGGTCAGTGCTTGCGAAAAAAATTATTGAAGAAACCCAGATTGATCCGAGTATTCGGGTGAAAGACTTAACCGATGAACAATTGAATAAACTGCAAAAAGCAGTTGAGAAATACCCGGTTGAGGGTGAATTGCGTTCTCAGGTATCCCAAAATATAAAACGGTTAATTTCTATTGGCGCTTATCGAGGGATAAGACATCGGCGGGGTATGCCAGTTCGTGGTCAAAGAACGAGAACGAATGCTCGTTCTCGTAAGGGATCAAGACGAACGGTTGGGATAAGCCGAAAGAAGTAACTTATAATCAATAAGGAGGCATCGACACTTTGGTTAAAAGAGCAAAAGGGAAACGTAAAGAAAAAAAGGTGGTTCGTGAAGGAATCGCCCATATCAAATCGACATTTAATAATACAATAGTTTCAATTAGCGATAGACAGGGAAATGTCATCTCTTGGGCAACATCAGGAGGAAGTGGTTTTAAGGGGACCAAAAAGGGAACTCCCTTTGCAGCTCAATTAGCTGCTGAAACAGCTGCAAAAAAAGCCATGGATCAAGGCTTAAGAGAAATAGAGGTTTTGGTGAAGGGACCTGGATCAGGGCGTGAGACGGCTATTCGTTCATTGCAAGCGACTGGTTTGGTCATAAAATCAATTAAAGATGTGACTCCAATTCCTCACAATGGTTGCCGACCACCCAAGCAAAGAAGGGTTTAAGAGGAGGATTAATTCATATGTCCAGATATACCGATGCAAAATGCAGATTATGCCGGCGACAGGGAGTGAAGTTATTTTTAAAGGGGCCCCGTTGCATGACTCCTAAGTGTGCTTTTGAAAAAAGGCCCTTTGCACCAGGAATGAGTCGAGGCTCACGAAGACGTCTCTCTGATTATGGTGTACAATTAAGAGAGAAGCAAAAAGTTCGTTTTATTTATGGAATTTCAGAACGACAATTTAATAATTATTTTGAAAAGGCGAATCGTATTCCAGGAGTTACCGGTGAAAACTTCTTGCGTCTATTAGAGAAGCGTTTGGATAACGTCGTTTTCCGAGGAGGAATGGCTGACTCAAGAAGTGATGCTCGGCAAATGGTGCTCCATCGCCATTTTAAAGTGAATGGGAAAATTGTCAATATCCCGTCTTTTATGGTTTCAGTGGGAGATAAGATTGAATTAACTGATGTTGGTAAACAGCATAAAAAGATCAAAGAGATTATTGATGAAAAAGAACAACTCAATCCACCTAGCTGGTTAGAATTTCAACCAGAACAATTCACTTTCGCAGTAGTCCGAGAACCGAATCGGGATGATATTGATTATCAGGTAGAGGAATCTTTGATCGTTGAGTTTTACTCCAAGTAAATTTGAGGTGTAGGTATGCCCGATATTAAGGAAATGATGAAATTTGAAACAATTGAGCTTCGTGAGGATCGGATTACCCGAGCTCATTATGGAAAGTTTTCCATAGAACCATTAGAATCAGGATGGGGTGTGACCCTGGGGAATGCCATTCGGCGTGTCCTTCTCTCTTCTATGGAAGGGGCAGCGGTTACCTCGGTAGAGATCGATAATGTTATTCACGAGTTTTCTTCTCTTCCGGGAATGAGGGAGGATATTACCGATCTTCTCCTCAACATTAAAGGCATAGTGCTTTCTTCATCATCACCAGAAGAAGAAGTGCTAAGAATTGATGTAAGGGGAAATGAGGATTCCGACCTTCCTCGGCGAGTGACAGCTCGGGACATTCAACCCAATCCGAATGTCGAGATTATTAATCCAGATCATTATTTAGCCGAGTTGAATCACGAAGGACAACTGGCGATGACTCTTTATGTCAATCACGGTAAGGGGTATCAGGAGACTTCGGAAAAGATTGCACGCGATTATCGGAATATTCAAATTGATGCAATTTTTACCCCGGTTAGAAAAGTAAATTATAGTATAGTTGATACACGGGTTGGTCAGTTCACCAACTTTGATAAGCTTGTTCTGGAAATTTGGACCAACGGATCTATCCTTCCTCAAGAAGCTTTAAAAAAATCTCTTGATTTGTTAGTTGGTGAAGTTACTTATATTTATGGCTTGGTTAAGGAAAGTATGTCAGATGATTTAGCTACTCCAGTTGATGTCGCTTTAGAGGAGAATGAAATGGGAGAAGACAAGCTAATTGAAGAGTTAGAATTATCGGTTCGAGCTTATAATTGTTTAAAACGTGCTCGAATTAATACTCTTCGTGAACTTTTGGAAATCATTAACCAACGCCCAGAAGATTTAAAGAAAATCAAAAACTTAGGTCAAAAAACCTATGAAGAGATTGTTGAGAAAGTTGAAAAACTTGGTTTCGAACTCAATAAAGTAGATGTAAATGAGGTGAACAACCAATGAGGCATAGAATGAAAAGAGGGAAGTTGGGTCGTACCACCTCCCATAAAGAAGCTATGTTATCGAATCTTTTAGTTTCCTTGATTAAATCAGGAGCAGTGGAAACAACTGAGTCGAAAGCAAAAAACCTCAAACCGCTTTTTGAAAGAATTATATCTCAAGCAATTGAAGGAACCAATGCAACAACTATTCAAGTTATGCGCTGGGTTGATGATAAGGATGCTTTTAAGACCCTTCAAAGAAGTTTAGTACCACGTTTGAAAGATAGAAAAGGGGGATACTGTCGAATTTATAAGACCAGATTCCGCCAAGGAGACGGGGCTCCAATGGCACGGGTTGAAATACTTACTGAATAAGACGGTGAGCTGGATAGTAATAACCCTGCCAGCCAAAAGGCTGGCTTTTTTTATGGAAAGGACCTCTGAAGGTGATTGAATTTAATGGTGTATCCTTCTGGTTTTCTGAAGAGGAAACCTTAATAGAAAAAAAGGATGAAGTTCTTCACAATGTCGAGCTCGTTATTCCCAAGGGTGAGTTTGTTGTATTATTGGGAAGGAATGGTTCGGGAAAATCCACCTTGGCCAAGCACTGTAATGGATTGTTGCTTCCTAAAAAAGGAACGGTTATTGTAGATGGGAAAAACACCAATCAATCAGAGTATTTATGGGATATTCGTCAAAAGGTTGGATTAGTTTTCCAAAATCCTGATAACCAGATTATCGCCACTACTGTTGAAGAAGATGTTGCCTTTGGACCAGAGAATCTTGGAGTACCTCAAGATGAAATACGAAAGCGGATTGATCAAGCATTAAATATAGTTGGAATGAACGATTTTCGGAAAAAAGAACCCCATCTCCTTTCTGGTGGACAAAAACAGCGAGTAGCAATTGCCGGTGTTTTGGCTATGCAACCGGAGTATTTGGTGCTTGATGAGGCAACATCAATGCTTGACCCGGAAGGCAGAAGCGAAATTATGTCGCTTATTTCTCAATTACGAGGATCAATCACTATTTTCCATATTACCCATTATATTGAAGAAGCTGTTGATGCTGATTGGGTTATTATAATGGATCAAGGTCAAGTTGTTGCTCAGGGAAAACCAGTCGATATTTTTAATCGAAGAGGACAAATTTATGAATGGGGTTTGGAGCTCCCGTTGGTATCGGAAACTGCCTGGATCCTTCAAAGGCGGTTTCCCGAGCTTTTCCCTTCGCTTCCCCTTAAAGCAGAAGAACTGGTGGCTGCCTTGTGTTCATTCGTTTAGAAAACGTCTATTACAGTTATTTCCAGCATACCCCTTTTGAAGTTCAAGCCCTTAAGAATGTCACTCTTACTATTGATAGGGGAGAGTCAGTAGGTATTATTGGAAGGACTGGCTGTGGAAAGTCCACTCTCATTCAGCATTTTAACGCTCTTCTTTTTCCCACTCAAGGATTCGTTATGATTGACGGTGATAAAATCCAAAAAAAAGGTTCCCAGCTTAGGGGGATTAGAAAAAAAATCGGCTTAGTATTTCAATATCCTGAACATCAAATTTTTGAAGAAACGGTTTTTGACGAGGTTGCTTTCGGACCTCGAAATAACGGTGTGGGTGGTGAAGAGTTAGAAGAAACAGTAAAATGGGCTTTGGAAAGTGTTGGTTTGGATTACCAGGAACTGCATAAAAAGAATCCTTTTGAATTAAGTGGAGGCCAGATGAGACGAGTTGCCATTGCCAGCATTTTGTCAATGCGACCCGAAGCCTTAATTTTAGATGAGCCGACGGCTGGACTTGATCCGGAAGGGAAAAGATTAATTCTGAGGAAACTGAAAGATCTTCGAGAGGAAAACCAAACAACCCTGGTATTCGTTTCACATAGCATGGATGACTTGGCCATGATAGCGGAAAGAATAATTGTGATGGACCAGGGAACTATTGGATTAGATGGCTCAGTACGTCATATATTTTCTCAAGGAAAAATTCTGGATCAATATGGAATAAAACCACCTACTACTGCTCGAATAGCTGAATTGCTGCGGAAAAAAGGATTTGATATTGAAGAGGGGATTTTAACTGCTCAGGAATTATCTGAGCAAATTGAAGAAAAGATATTAAAAGGAGGAAGCCATTAACATGCTGGGGAAGAGCATAGCGATTGGACAATTTATCCCAATTGAATCGCCCGTCCACCGGTTGGATCCTCGAGTAAAAATCCTGGTTTCTGCTATTCTTATTGTTGCTTTATTCATTGTCAAAGAATGGCCATCCTTTCTTTTTATTGGATGTTTTATCATCTTGTTAACCATTACTGCCCGGATACCAATTTCTTATATCGGAAAAAGTTTAAAACCAATTCTTTTTCTCTTAGCTTTTACTCTGGTTTTGCAGGTTTTTTTTACCCCTGGAGATTATATTTGGGAGTATGGTTTTCTTCATGTTTCCAGAGAGGGGCTCATCCGCGGGTTGTTTATCATTGTTCGGCTTTGTCTTTTAATTTTATGTACCGCTCTTTTAACCCTTACCACTTCGCCAGTTGAATTGACCGATGGGTTGGAATCACTCATGAGTCCTTTCAAAAAATGGGGTTTCCCGGCCCATGAATTAGCGATGATGATGACCATTGCTATCCGTTTTATACCGACCTTGATGGAAGAAGCTGACCGAATCATCAAAGCCCAACAAGCCAGAGGAGCTGATTTTGAATCGGGAAGCTTGATTCAACGAGCTAAAAATCTTATTCCACTGTTAGTTCCTTTATTTATTAATTCTTTTAAGCGAGCCGATGACTTGGCGATTGCTATGGAGTCTCGATGTTATCGGGGTGGTATAGGTCGGAGTCGGCTTCGAGTCCTTAAGTTAAGGATGGCTGATATTCTTTTTTTTAGCATTACAATAATTTTTATAACCGTGGTTATTTTATTGTCTTGGTTTATTTGGTAAAGGATACTTAAGATATTCATGCAAAAATTGAAAGATAATACATCGAAATGCACTAAAAGTAATAATTTAGTACTGATAATCGAATATGATGGAACCAATTATTTTGGTTGGCAAAGTCAGCCAAATCGTCGTAGCGTCCAATCGGTTCTCACTCAAGCTCTCTCATCAATTTTAAATCAGCCGATAGTTCTCCATGCCTCTGGTCGAACTGATGCCGGAGTTCATGCCTTAGGACAGGTAGCGAATTGCCGTGTCGAATTAACCCTGGAAATACCAACTCTTTTTCGAGCGTTAAATTCCTACCTTCCTCCTGATATCAGAGTGACACACCTTCAGGAGGTCTCTTCATCCTTTAATGCTCGCAAAGACGCTACCGGTAAAGAATATCATTATTGGATGTATTGTGGATACCAATTTCCAGTGTTTTTGCGTCACCATATGTTTTATCCAGGGAATTTCCAGATTGATTGGCCACTTTTAAAAGAATGCATCAATCTATTTGTAGGAGAATATGATTTTACTGCCTTTAGTGCTTCTGGGAGCTCAGTAATTAATATGGTTCGAGAAATTCATCAATTTGATGTTTATGATTTTAAGAATGGTTTTTTGTCTTTCCGGATCGTTGGAAATGGATTTTTGTATAAAATGGTTCGAATTCTTTTGGGAGAAATCTGGATGGTTCAATTAGGAAAAAAAAAGATTGATGACCTTCGGTTGGCTTTATCCCAACCTCATCGAGGGAAGCATCGATTATGCCTTCCTCCTCATGGTTTGTATCTCGCCCGGGTTTTTTATCCAGACTATGATTTTTGGGAAAGCGATCACCTTTCGCCATCCTTTCCATGGTTTCTTTCAAAAAAATTTTCAACATTTAAATTATGAAGCAAAAACCCCTTCTATTTTTCTATCCCTGACAATACCGGAAACAGTGAAAAGTGATCAAACAAAAATGAGAAGGGCACACCCCCTTTAGTGCCTCCACCTTATCGGGGGAAGTCCACCAAAACAAAAAACGAGGGGGAGAGGGGGCGAGGGGGAGAAAAAAGAATGGCTAAATGAGATTGCCACGTCACATAGGACGTTCCTCGCAATGACGTAGATTAGAGTGGTTTGGTAAAGCAAACCACATTAAAATACTTTTAAAAATGTAGGGGCGGCAATTTATTGCGCCCGATCTTCATATATTGTAGCGACATGCCACGGCATGTCGTATCTTAGTTTTCATCCTCATCTGTTACAATTCCTTTCTTACACCAAGCATGGCGTGAAAGTGGAGGACACAGTACATTTATCTTCAGTATTTAGTTATCTATTCCCAATATTACTGTAAAATATTAACATAAGTGGGGGTAAATAATTTACAGAATAATTGTGACACAGTCTGAATGACGGATTTGGAATGGGCATGATAAATCAAGCCCCTACCAAAGAAAATAAAATTGTAGGGGCACAATGCATTGTGACCATTCTTTAATTAATGTAGCGACATGCCACGACATGTCGTATCTTAGTTTTCATCCTCATCTGGTGTTATCATGCGCCAAGCGGTTCTATTAAAAATATTTCAAAAAAAACCCTGAGGTATGGTTGACAATTCCATATAGGCTGTGTTAAATTAACTCTTGCCCTCGGGTTAAGGTAAAAGATCCGAAGGCTAGAGTACCTTGAAAAGTAAATATTCCGCCTACTTCCAAAAGAAGTTTCCAAGTAACAAGCGGTCCACATTTGGGCCGAGATTGAAACCCACATCTTTTTTTCAATAGGAGAAAAGATTGTGATACAGATGTG
>Ga0334890_1002727_pt1 | contig 19570 bp, 19 predicted proteins | sample GraSluR1_MG_3_FD_207220 | JGI IMG/M metagenome (GOLD analysis project Ga0334890, IMG submission 207220) | Sludge microbial communities from methane-producing bioreactor in Wageningen University, Netherlands - Granular Sludge_31_08-R1 | ecosystem: Engineered > Bioreactor > Anaerobic >... | reverse complement strand
CCATGTGATCTACCCCGTAGGAGATACAAAGATCAACGTCTTTTTCGGAGAGCCCTCCTGCGTGGAGGTGATCCGCCATATCAACAAGGCAAACCTTCAAGACTACTCGGAAGAGGAGGACTTCATTCTCGGCATCCTCCTGGGATACGACAAGATTCAGCAGTGTGAGCGCTATCTCCAGAAACGTCAGAAGATAGCGGAGCTTCTGCATGAGGAGGAAGAGTCCGCAGCGGAGGGGTTTTGTCTCTGCCTCCGGGGAGCCTGAGGGTAAAGGGCCGAACCGAGCTACAGCTCCCGCAGATCCAGCCCCAGAGAGTTCAGCACCTCACATCCTCCTGACGTGACTACCACGGTATTTTCGAGATGTACGCAGAAGATCCCCGGCAGAAGGATGCTGGGCTCCACCGTGAAGACCATCCCCTCTTCCAGGATCTGCTCGTTTCCCTCTTTCACATCCGGAGCTTCGTGGATTGCCATCCCCAGACCATGCCCGAGACGATGGTTGAAGAAGTTTCCATACCCCGCATCGTCGATAACCCTGCGGGCAGCCTGGTCCACCTTATGGGCGGAGACCCCCGGCCGTATCACTTCCTGAGCCGTCTCCAGCGCCTGACGTACCACATGATAGATGCGTCGCTGCTCCTCATCGGGGGGGCCCACAAAGAAGGTTCGCCCCAGATCCGCACAGTACCCCTCGTAGCGGCAACCGATATCAAAGCGGAGGACATCACCGGAAGCCACCACCCCGGAGGTTCCAAAGTAGTGAGGCGTAGCGGTATGCTCTCCCCGGGAGACGTTAGGATCGAAGGAAGGCCCCTCTGCTCCGGCCTCTTCGAAGTGCCCAAGAAGAAACCTCCGAAGCTCTCCCTCGGTAACCCCCGGACGCACCCGTTCGAGAGCAGCCTCAAGAGCCTCTTCGGTAATCTTCAGGGCCTTCCGAAGAAGCTGTAGCTCTTCGGGGCTTTTGCGAAGGCGAAGAAAATCGAGAATCCCCCGGGCGCTTACCAGCTCCAGAGGAGACTCCCGTTGCATCTCCAGAATATCAACCCCCGGCACATCCGCATTGATCCCCACCCGCTTTCCTTCGAGCCGATAGGTGCGCAAAAGATCCCGCACCACCGGGTAGAACCAGGTGGAATCCTCCCAGACGTAGAGCGGACAATCCGCAGGAAGCGGCTTCCGGAACTCCTCGTAGTAGATAGGGGGGGTAATGCCGAACATCCGGGCATCGGGAAGCACAAACACTCCCTTGAATCGCTCGCAGCTCCCCGTATGAATTCCCGTGAGATACCGAAGTTCCGGACCGGTTCCTAAAAAGACCGCATCCAGATTCCTTCGTTGAAGTTCCTCCGCCAGAGCTTCTACCCGTTCAGACACTTCCATTATTTTTCCCCTTTCCTGATGCCTCCCAGATGCCACCTGGGAGGAGATACCGGTACCGATACAGAAGCGCTGCGGTGAGGAGAGTACTCAGAAGATCCACCGCAGGAAAAATCCCCCAGATCCCCGTCATTCCCCAGAATCGGGGAAAAAAGAGGAGCAGGGGGAGAAAAAAGAGAAGCTGCCTCCCCAGAGAGAGCACCGACGCGGCAAATCCTTTGCCGAGGGCCTGAAATACAGTGGTTCCCACCACCTGGAACCCCACGAAAAGGTGCCCCAAATAGATAATCCGTGAAGCCTCCACCGCCTTCTCCAGGAGGAAAGCTTCGGGAGAGAAAAGCCAGAAGATCTGACGAGGGAAGAGAAGCACTCCGATAAGAAAGAGAAGGCAGAAAAAAGTGGCTCCCCCGAAGGCAAGCCAGATGATCCCGCGGGCTCTGGGATAGAGCCGGGCGCCGTAGTTATATCCCAAAATTGGCTGCATCCCCTGGGCTATGCCGAGCACCGGAGTAATTCCCAGGCTGGAGAGCCGCAGAAGCACACCCGCCACCGCCACATAGTCGTTTCCCCCATGGTACAGAAGCGTTTGATTGAGAAGCACCACGAGAAAGCTCCCGGAGGCGGAACGAAGGAAGGAGGAGAGGGCTACACCTCCCATATCACGAAGGAGAGAGAGCCGGGGGATCAGGAGAGGGAACGTCATCGTGAGACTCCCCCGCTGAAGCAAAATCAGCGCCGCCAAAGCTGCCCCGGCCTGGGAGATTACTGTAGCCCAGGCAACTCCCGGAAGCCCCAGGGAGTAGACGAAAATAAAGAGGGGATCCAGCAGGAGATTGAGCCCCCCCATAAGCAGAAGGATTCCCATGGCCCCGAGAGGGCGCCCCTCCCCCCGAAGGACATACACTCCTGCCATGGCAATGCCCAGAGGAGGAGCCCCCCAGAGAATTATCTGAAAGTAGGCCAGGGCCTGGGGGAAGATATCCGGAGAAGCCCCGAAAAGATGGAGCAAGGGTTCCGCATAGAGGCGCCCGAGAAGCAGAAGAAAAACCCCGAGAGAGACTCCCCCTCCCAGGGCAGTACCCAACGCCTGACGGGCCGTGAGGATGTCCTCTGCCCCAAGGCTTCGAGAGATGAGAGAGGCTGCCCCCACCCCCAGAGCCAACGCCACCGCACCGAGAAAGATCTGCAGAGGAAAGACCAGGGTGATTCCCGCAAGACCCGAAAGCCCCACCCCGTGCCCTACAAAGACGGCATCCACCACATTGTACAGGGAAAGCACCGCCATACCAAGCATGGCGGGGAGGCTCTGCTGCAGCAGAAGCCTCCCCAGAGGCTCCGTTCCCATTTTAGGGCTTTGAGCATTGTGGGAATTTTGGAGATGCACGCTATCCGCTCCTTTGGGAGATTTTTCGAAGTATGCTACGCGGCTGCCCCTAACTATACATCATTTTCTCCCCCGAAACGTCTCCTGTCGCCTCTTTAGCTCGCTTGATTTGACAAAGTAAGGTCCCTTAAAGATTTCGATGGCAAATTTTCCGGTAAGATCGGAATCCCTTAAAATCGCTATTCACTATTCCTCTGTCAGTATTTTCATGCCCTCTCGCACCTTTCAACAAGGCTACAAGCCTCCCCCATCCGCCTTTTCCGCTCCTCCGTAAAATGCCACCAGGGCAACGGATCGCCTCCTTCCATGAAGGAGATTACCGCCATGAAAACATCCAGCACACAGGGATCCTGGCGTACGCCGGTACACTCACAGAGTTTTTCGTAAAGAGCGAAAGGATCTTTACCACAGAGATCTTGGGGAACATGAATATCCAACAGCCGTAAATCTTCCGCCGTGGCCTTTCCCACGTTGGGAAGTTCTTCGAGTTTCGATACGCTCTTTCGATCGGGATTTTTCATTCTTCGCCCCTTTTCTCCTCCTCGGGAAAAGCTACTTCTTTCGGTACACCACCGTCCCTTCGATAGCCCCTACGCCGGAAGTGCAGGCAAAGGGGTCTCTCCGTCCCAGAGCACCAGGTTTCCCCGCTTGCCCCCCTCTAGGGAGCCCATCTCCGAGGAAAAGCCCAGATGGGCCGCTGCAAAGGAGGTGAGTAGCTCCAGAACTTCCTGGGGGGCGAGACCCTCCCGGATCAGACGTCCGCCAGTGCAGTAGACAGGAACGTACACCTCTGCGTACCTACAACGCTCTTTCCGTCCAGTCTTTGCAGAGGACTTCCGGATCGCCCCCCTGGGAGCGTGGCGCGGTGCTCCTCGAAGGCGTCGGAGATGTACTTCAGGAATATCAGCCCGAGCACTACATGCTTGTACTCCGCGGCGTCCATGTTCGATCGCAGCGTGTCGGCGGCACGCCAGAGTTCGGATTCGAAACCGAGGTTCGCTCCGTTGCCGTTGGCCTTGCCCATATATTCAACCCCTTCGCAAATTGTGATTATTATTTGAGCGTCAAAAAAAAGCTATTCCGATCGCTCCGCCCGCGAGAATGGCGATAGCAGGATGGATACCGGTAAAAAGCAGAACTGCAAACGTAATAACGCCGAGGAGCGCTGTAGCCGGAGAGATGACAGCGGCGGGGAACATCTCCCATACCACAAGAGCAAGAAGGGCGAGAACCACAGGACGTATCCCCCTGAGCATAGCCTGAACCTTCGGATTCTCTCCAAAGTGTGTAAACGCAAGGAAGAGAAACACCATCATAAAAATGCTCGGCAGAGCAACCCCCAGAACTGCAACAATTGCCCCCGGAACACCGAAAGCCTTGTATCCGACAACGGCCGACATCTTGGTAACAATTGGCCCAGGAAGGGAATATCCCATGGCCAGGGCATCCATAAACTCTGTGAGAGACATCCATTTCCAGATATCCACTACCTCAGTCTGCATGATAGGGATCATGGAAGGGCCCCCTCCATAAGCAAGGCATCCAACCTTGGAGAAAGACAGGAAAATCCGTAACAGCAATATCATACCACGACATCCTCCCTCATATGATGACAGCGTGCAAGCTTTGCATACAAGCAATGCTGTGAAAAAGAGCCGACCGCGACACCGGCAAGACCTCCGGAAGGATACCACAAAGCTGGCGCACTGAAAAAGGCCCCTTCGAAGGGGCCTTTTTCAGTGCGTTTGTACTCCTGTTAGCGTCGAAGATTCTTGTTGTTACTGCCCGGAAGCCTGGTTTTTCTGCATCCGAGGCCGGATCTGTTCGGAAGAGGCATTCGAAGAACCGGAAGGCTGTCCCTTTCCCTGGTTGCTCTGGGCTCCCTGGCGGGGGCGCTCTACCTGATTCCGACCATCCCGGTTTTCCATCCGATGATGCCCATCTCTTCCGGAGCGTGCTCCCCGAGGCGTCATGAAGATCCCCGCATCCATATTCTCTGCCATACGCTCCCGCATCTCCACGAAAGCTTTTTTCTGGTTCTCCGAGAAGGTGGGATAGAGCTTCGCCACTGCTCCGTTCATCTGTTCCATGCACTCTCCCCAGAAGGCGGATTTCTCCCGGGCCATCCCCTGAATCTGCTCCTCCGTAAGGGTTCCGTCACGCATCCCCTGGAAGAACTTTTCCCGGGCCTCCTGATGCTTTTGCAGCGTTACTCCATCAACTTCCAGGCTCTTCAGGAAGGCCTCTTTCTGGGTGGGGGTGAGCCCCAAAGCATTCTCTACGTACCCCGCGAAGATTCCCATACCCCGAGCTTCCGGGGACATGTTACCGGGGGCTCTTCCGGAGCGGGCTCCCTTCTCCGCCATGCGCTTCATGCCCTGCATCATCATATCCTTCTGATCCCGGGTGAGAAGATTACGCCTCTCTTCAAAGGCTTTGTGCTTCTCCAGAAACATCTGTTCCATCACGGGCTGGGCCTTTTTGATCGCCTCGGGGGCGAAGATCTCCCCTTCTGCGGGAGCCGTCTCGGGGGCAAAAAGGATCTTCCCCAGAGCCTGCACATGTGCCTCCCCCTGCTGCATCATGGTTTCATGCCCTTTACGCATGGCCTCCTGCTGGCTCCAACTGAGCATTCCTCCGCCGGGGCCGCCGGCTCCACCTTTACCTCCGGGCTTCTGGCCCGGCCAGGCATCGGCACTCATGGTACCAAGAGCAAGAACCCCCGCCGCACAGAGAGCTGCCACCGAAAACATGGTTTTTGTGTTCTTCATCATCGTAAACTCCTCCTTTAATGTTGTAAGCCTTAATGGTCTGATCCGCCCCTCTCTTGAGGACGGCGTAAGAATACCCCCTTTTCCGTAAAGGTGCCTTTTGGGGGATGTAAAGAAATGCAAAGAAATGCAAAACCCCGAGATTTTTGCCCCCTCATGGAGTATGCTTATAGCAGAACAGTTTTTTCAAAAAGAGAGAACTCTCCGAGAGAGCTATCCGAGAAAACTATCCGGGAGAACTCCCCCAGACTCCGGGGGAAAACCGGAACTACCCGTAAAGGGAGGCGATCTTGATGGAACGGATTCTCGTCATTGATGACGATCATGAACTCTGCGATCTTCTGCAGGAGTATCTCGAGCCTGAGGGGTTCGAGATTCAGGCGGTTCATGACGGTAAAAAGGGGCTTGAAAAGGCCCTTGCAGAGACCTTCGATCTGCTTGTGCTGGACATTATGCTTCCGGGGCAGAACGGTTTCGAGGTGCTGCGGCAGCTGCGAAACAGCTCGGAGGTGCCGGTAATCATGCTCACCGCCCGGGGGGAGGATGTGGATCGTATCGTGGGGCTCGAAATGGGGGCAGATGACTATCTTCCCAAGCCCTTCAATCCCCGGGAGCTTACCGCCCGAATCCGCTCCATTCTGCGGCGCTCCCGGAATACCCCCGCAGAAGGAGAAGAGGGGGTGCTCGCCGTGGGGGACGTAAAGCTCTTCATGGGAAGCCACTCGATTCTTCGGAGAGGTGAGGAGATCCGCACCACCGGAGTGGAGTTCCGGTTTCTGCAAATCCTTCTGGAGCATGCGGGACATATCGTCTCCCGGCAGGATCTCGCCCGGAAGGTACTGGAACGCTCCTACTCCCCCTTCGACCGAAGCGTGGATGTGCATATCAGCAACATCCGCAAAAAGCTGGGGCCTCTGCCGGGGGGGGAAGAGCGGATCAAGACCATTCGGGGAGAGGGGTACCTTTACGTGCTTCGGGAGGAGGAAGAGGAAGCATGAAATACTCCATCTTCCCGAAGGGGTTCTTTCCCAAAAGCCTCTTCACTACGATCTTTCTCTGGTTCCTCTTCGCAGTGGGGGCTATCTTCCTGGTGGCGGTGGGCTCCGCCTACCTCATCAACCGTACGGTGGTACAGAATCAGGCCCGGGAGGAACTGGAACTCTATACAGAAACCTACGGCTCAAAGGTGGCGGATCTTTTTGAAAGAGAGGGCCCCGGAGAGGCCCGGCGCTTTCTGCACGAGATCTTCCGGCAGGATCCCCGCTTTATGGGGCTCCTCTTTGACAGCGTAGGGAGACCTCTTTACGAACGGGGGCGCTCAGGCGCAAACTCCTTTGCCCCTCCTCCACCTCCGGATCCCCGTATGGGGGATGCCCTGAGGGAAGAGGGGAAAATCTTTTTCGATGACCGTTCCGCCATGATGGCCCGGAAGGTCGTCAGTGCAGGAGGGAGAGTCTACTACTTTTTAGGGATCACGAAAGTGCGTACCCTTCTGGATGCAAGCCAGAGCAAAAATGCCCTTTTCCGGAGTCTGTTCCTTCTGGGAGGGGGGCTTCTCTTCTGCTACTGGCTCACCCGGCATCTCACCCGACCGATCCGGGAGCTGCAAAGAGCGGCTCTTCGCCTCGGTTCGGGGGATCTCACCGCCCGGGCCCCTCTTTCGGTGGAAAAGCGGCACGACGAAATCGGTAGCCTGGGACATGCCTTCAATGCCATGGCCCTGCGACTGGATCATCTTCTTTCCAACCAACAGCGGCTTCTTCGCGACATCTCCCACGAGCTGCGCTCCCCCCTGGCCCGGCTTTCGGTGGCGTTAGAGATCGGCAGGAAGGGAGCCTCTCCGGAGATGATGCGGATTCTGGGCAGGATAGAGAAGGAATCTCTTCGGATGGATCAGATGGTGGGGGAGCTTCTCGCTCTTTCACGGATGGAGGCGGAAGCAGCGGAGGCCCTTAAGGAAACATTTTCTCTTTCGGAGATGCTCCAAAATCTCGAAGAGGACGCCTCCTTCGAAGCCCATGGCCGAGGAATAAGGGTAAACCTGAAACTACCAGAAAAGGAGCTTTACCTTTCTGGCTTTCCCCGACTTCTGGCAAGTGCGGTGGAAAACGTAGTGCGCAACGCCCTCCGCCACAGCCCTGAGGGAGGAGAAATTTTTCTGGAACTTCGAAGGGAGGAGAAAGCTTACCCCGGAGAGACCCCCGGAGCGGTAATTTTGGCACAAGATCAGGGGGCAGGGGTTCCCGAGGAGGAGCTTCCCCGGCTCTTTACCCCCTTCTACCGGGTGGATTCCGCCCGAACCAGGGAGAGCGGCGGCGCCGGCCTGGGATTGGCCATAGCGGAACGAGCGGTACATCTCCATGGAGGCACCATCAAGGCATGGAACACTACCCTGTCGGGGCTGACGGTGGAGATTCGGGTTCCTATGGAAAGCTGTAGAGGGTAGGGGTGCGAGGCTAAGAAATTCTCACAGAAAGAGGACGGCCGGAAGAGGCCGTCCCAACAGAATCCCTATAATTCAAAGAGGCTGCCATACGGCCACCTACCCCCGAAGCTCTTTCCAGAGAAGATACCCCGGTAGAGCGGCGGCCACATCAAGAAGGCCCATCATGCTACGGGTTAGCAGAAGCACCGCCACACCGATAAGGCTCACCACCACGCTTATCACCAGGGAGGGGAGAAGAGCAGCCGCAGCATTTCCTCTTTGAAGAGGTTTGAGAACCAGCGCATAGGCTCCCCCCGCAAAACCGAGGGCGAGAACAAACCCAAGCACATCCTGAAAGAGGAGGGATACCAGAGCTAGACCTCCCAGGGAGGCCACAAAGACCCACCCCAGGGTAAGGGAAGATTCTCCGGAGGATTGCGTAAAGGCTTTTCCGAAGGAGCTTCCCGAGGGTCTTCCCGGAGGATCCGCAGGAATGCGCCGGATCTCCTCCTCCTTTCTCCCCGCCTGCGTCTCCTCTCTCTCCCTGGTCCGGAAAGACTCTTTCGAGGAGGGGGGAGAGAGGGGATCACCGCAGGCGGCACAGAAACGGTGGTTCTCCTCCACCCTGTTGCCGCACTGAGGGCAGAAGGGCATGGCTCTACTCCTCCGCCCCCATGCCGCAGCTGCCGCAGAAGCGAGCCCCCTTCTCAAGGGGAGCTCCGCAGGAAGAGCAGGCTCTTTCGGCTCCTCCCGGCTTTTCAAGGGAGACGCCACAGGATGGGCAAAAGCGGGCATTCCCCCTCGCAAGAGCGCCACACTGAGGGCAGGATGCTCCCGCAGTTTCGGCTCTGCTCGCGGGATCGTTTCGGGGCTCCCCCGGAACGTCCTTCTTCTCCAGATCCAGCCGGAGATCCACCGAGGGGATGCGCTCCTCCAACCCTTTGAGAACCTCCCGGGCCTCCCGGCTGGAACGACCGTAGTCGATAAGGGTAATCCCCTTCGCCTTTCCGGAGACCCGAACCTTTACGGTGTTCTCGTTTACCGGAGTAACCAGAACGTAAAGCTTTGCACCGGAGGAGAGAAAGGAAACCCCCGAGGATGCCTCAATCTCCCCCGCTCCCTCGTTGATGGAGCGAATGGAAAACTTACGCTCACTCAAGGTCTGCAGCACCTCTTTCCACACCCTTTCTCTACTCCCCCGAAAATATCGAGTATCCTCACCACTGCGAACTCCCATCTGTACCCCCTCCTTGCGGTCTCTTTTTCTCGAACATGGCGCGGGAAAACCTTCTGGGCTCAACTCTCATTCTAACATTTTCCCAACTTCGGCGAAAGTTATCTGCAATTCCATCAATTTTATGTACTAATACTAATAAAAAGGGGGCTCCTTTGACCTTGGGGAGCCCCCTTTTTAAGAAATTACAACATTGTCATTATTCTGCATGAAATAATTTGCTAAACGCCTTAAGAATACTCCGCGTTTTGCCTTCTGTATGTATCAGTATCTTTCATACTAAGCTCAGCTTCGATCATCTCAAAACGTTTTTGCAGTCTTTCTCTTTCAGCGTCATCTCCGGTGGCCCGCCCCAACGCCTGTTGAATCCGTTGTTTTTCCTGGTTGAGTTTACGAATCTCCGCCTCGACTCTGTCGGTATTTACCGTAGTTTGCCTATCACTCTTATCATCCGAAGGATTACCTGATGCCTTTTCGGGTTTCTCCTCCCCCTCAGCAGAAGCTTTTGGCTCATCTTTACCGGATATTGCCGTAGGTTTATCTTCTTCCTCCGCTTCGTCAAGGTGCTTTGTTTCGGATTCACTTGAGGCAATGCGAGAACGTGATGTTTCCGATCTTCCAAAAACAGTTTTTGATTTTTCATCCTCTTCTTTTTCAAAATTATAAATTCCAGCCGTATTTGCCGCTACCGAAGTATCACTTTTTACATATTTATCCACAAAAGCTCCGCCGACTTCCGAATCTTTTTTGAAATTTAAAGCACTTTCATATCCTTGTTGCAGCAAAGAGACAGTTCGATTATCCAGACCATCCATCTGCATCCTGACATATTCACGTTTTTCAACGTCATGCTTACCACTGACATCGTCCTGCTGGGTCTTTGCTACTTGTTCATCCATTTTCTCCTTCGTCTCCTCAAGCTGCTGAGCATTCAGAGAAGGATCTTTTCTGATTTTACCATTAGCATACGCAAATCCATTTTGCATGGAGACAGCTTCTATCCGCATATCACATACCCCCTATCAGATTAATATCAGATACCATGACTCGATTCTAAACAGCGGGTATGGGAGAGTCAAGTGACCTTGCTTGAGTTGTCGGCCAAATGGCGTGGAATGACGAGCAGCACACTCAAGCGAAATATCGCATTCTCTTTTTCCAGGATGACGGCTCCCTGATACTTTCGTGCTACTGTTTCAATATTTGACAAGCCAATACCGGTACCGGCATTGGCAGCGTTTTCAGGAGAATACCTATTTTCAAATTCAAGCATGAAAAAATCTCCCCGCCGTTTTCCGGAAATCCTGATGTAACGTTTCCCCTCATGTACCCGCATCGACGCTTTGATTGCATTATCCAGCGCATTGGAAAATATAACACATAAGTCCATGTCGTCTAATAAACACGGAGGCGGGATTTTAACGGAACATTCGATTTGTATGCTGTTCTGCCGAGACATACTCAGTTTATTGCTCAACAATACATCTACTACGGTATTTCCTGTTTGACATGCAAAGGAAAGTGACTCCGAAACATCCTCCAACTTGCGTAGATAGTTCTTCGCTTTTTCAAGCTCTCCACCTTTTAACAGACCATCCAAAGCCATCAGATGGCCTTTTATATCGTGGCGGAAAGACTGGGTCTGCCTGTGTCGCGCTTTTGCCTCTCGTAAATACTCTTTTTGACATGAAATTTCCTGCTCCAGAAGCACGAGGCGCATTTGGTTTGAATAGTCTTCAGATAACCTCTGGCAAGCGTACAAGACCACGAAAAGACATAGGTAAGCACACAACTGTAGAATAAATATTTCCAGGTTATCCACCACGGGAGAGACAATTCCCGTTTTAGCAACAACGACCACATTGCTATAAACATGTTCCGAGATATATTGCTCCATCATCAGCAAAAGCAGGATGGGAACAAAAAAAACTACCAGGTAACGGTTCGGAACGGCTTGAAAATTTTTCAAAATAATCCAATAACTGAACCACGCCAGCAGGATAGACAAAAAGGAAATGAGAATCCCCATCATCGGAAGCAAGTTGCGGTTGAGCCGCAGCATCACAGGACCAAGGCAGTGCGTGATAGGGTTCATGACCCCGTATGATAATACAAGAATACATACCGTTAAAACAGCCGCCGAAGCAGCGGTGGAAAAAGCGCACTTGTATAAGGCGACGCCAATCAGCCAGAGTATCCCTATCTCAAGTATAAGAGAAACAACAAAATTTAGCTGGAAACTCATCTCAAGTGCGTACCGCACCCCCGAGATCATTATATAAATAAGATAATAATAGGGCCTTGCCTTTTTACGTAGAAAACGAGAAAAAAAGTACAAGCCAAAAATCTTTCCTATTTCGTGTATTCCTGACACGGCAAGCATAAAAATATCCACACTAATTCGCTACATCCTTCATATATTGCAGCATTTTTCGAGAAAACTCTCCTACCCGTAGTCGGGAGACCGGGATTTCTTCTCCGTTTTTAAGTAAAACAAGGCCGCCTTCATAACCACAAACGTATTCCATGTTAACAAGATAGCTACGATGACACTGAAAAAAACGGTTATCCAGGCGAAACTTCAAATCGTTTATTTTCCAACAACATTCTATTTGCGATTTTTTAGTGCGGATCAGGACCTTGTGATTCATAGCTTCGCAATAAAGAATGTCGGAGAAAAAAACAGATTTAAAATTATTTCCCCGAGACGAGATCAGCAAGCCGGGCTCTTTTCCTTTATGAAAATGTCGGCATATGCGATCCATCATTCGGTAAAATCGTTCGTCATCTATTGGCTTAAGGAGATAGTCGAAAGCTTCTACATCAAAGGCATCGTAGACATATTCTCTTAAAATTGTAACAAACACTATAAAATGTGCCAGTCCATTTACGCGCAGGTTTTTTGCTACGTCCATCCCTGAAATTCCATCCATCTGTATATCAAGAAAGACCAGGTCAAAATACTGAATATGATTCAACAATTCCGTGCCGCTGGTAAACATACGCACCGAAAAAGGGAGCGATCGCCTGTTCATATAGGCGGTCACGCTTCGCGACAATTCCATCAAAATTCCGGGGTCATCATCTACGATAGCTATGTCGATAATCTCAATCACCTACCTGTTATTCAAGCAATGCGGCGAATGGGAACTTGGGGCAAGCATCGGTTTCCATTCCTTCATTTCCATGCACTCACAGAGAGAACTATCTCGGCACTTGGCCTTTGAATCCCCGTATGTGCTGTCTCTCTTTTTCAAACATGTGGCGGAAAGATCTATCCGTTCCCTTTCCTATTCTAGCATTTCTATCGTATGATGGAGGGGGATCTCGAAATCTTCCCTTCCGGAAGAATCCTTTCCAAACTATTCCACGATAAAAGGAGCGTACCGAATGGATCGCAAGAAAAAGCAGGTAAAATTTTCTCTTGGCTACATGCTCATGGCTCTTCTGGTGGTATGGCTTTTCAACGATCTCGTTCTCCGGCCCATGCTCATCGGAGAGACCGAGACAGCCTACAGCACGTTTCTGGGAGATCTCCGCACGGGAAAGGTGGAAGAGGTCTCCCTCACGGATGACCGGATCTACTTTACCCTCCGGGGAGAGCTGGCCACCCGACCGACCCTGCGCAACACCATACGGGTGGAGGATCCGGAACTGGTGAACCGCCTTGTGGAGGCAAAGATCCCCTTCAAGGCAAGGGACCAGACCCAGGGGGCCCTGGGCTCTCTTTTGGGATGGATTCTCCCCTTTCTCCCTCTTCTCCTGATCTGGTACTTTGTCTTTCAGCGCATCTCCCAGGGGGGAGCGGGGGTCATGTCCGTAGGCAAGAGCAAGGCCCGGGAGATTCACGGAGAGATGACCGGGGTAACCTTTAAGGATCTGGGAGGGCTGGACGAGGCGGAGGTGGAGCTGAAGGAGATTATCGACTACCTTACGGAGCCGAAACGATTCAACCGTATGGGAGCAAAGCTCCCCAAGGGGGTACTTTTGGTGGGGCCTCCGGGAACGGGAAAGACCATGCTCGCCAAGGCCACCGCAGGAGAGGCGAAGGTACCCTTCTTCTTCCTCACGGGCTCCAGCTTCGTGGAGATGTTCGTAGGGGTGGGAGCTGCCCGGGTGCGGGATCTCTTTCTCCAGGCCAAGAAAAAGGCTCCCTGCATCATCTTCATCGACGAAATTGATGCCATCGGCCAGGCGAGAAGCACCGTGGCCGCCATGGGGGGAAACAGCGAGCGGGAGAATACCCTTAACCAGCTTCTGGGGGAAATGGACGGCTTCGACTCGAACCAGGGGGTGGTGATCATGGCCGCCACCAACCGGCCCGAAATTCTGGATGCTGCCCTGCTGCGCCCCGGGCGTTTCGATCGGCAGGTTCAGGTAACCCTCCCCACCGAGGGAGGACGCCGAGAGATTCTGAAGATCCATACCCGGGAGATGCCTCTGGGAGAGGATGCGGATCTGGAACGCATCGCCCGGATAACCCCGGGATTTTCCGGGGCGGATCTGGCAAATATCGCCAACGAGGCTTCGCTTCTGGCAGTGCGCAAAAATCGGGACAATCTTACCATGGAGGATTTTGATCTCGCCATTGAGCGTGTCATCGCAGGGCTTCAGCGAAAAGTACCCTTGCGGAAGGAACTCCGGGAGAAGGTGGCCTTTCACGAGGGGGGGCACGCCTTGGTGGCGCAGCTTCTTCCCTGCACCGATCGGGTGCACAAGGTGAGTATCATCCCCACCGCCAAGGGAGCCCTGGGATACACCATGCAGATGCCCGAGGAGGATCAGTACCTTATCGGTGAAAAGGAGCTTCTCTCCCGGATGGCAGTGATGCTGGGAGGCCGCGCGGCAGAACTACTCATCTTCCGGGAGGCATCTACGGGAGCTTCCAACGATCTGGAGCGGGTGACGGACCTGGCCCGGCGGATGGTAACGGAGTTCGGCATGAGCGAAAAGCTGGGGCCCCTGCGCCTTGCCCTCCCCGCAGGGTCGGGATATCTGGGGATACAGCAGGGGAATCGACAGGACCTCTCCCCTGAGACCGCAGCGCTCATTGATAACGAGATCCGGCGCCTTGTACAGGAGGCTCACCAAAGGGCTTTCTCCCTTTTACAGAAAAACGAAGCCGCCCTTCGGGAGATCGCCCGGGTTCTTCAGGAAGAAGAAGTGATCCAGGGAGAGCGGATCCAGCGCATCGTAGAGACCTTTCCCCCGGAGGAAACCCCAAAAACTCCGGATTCTCCCACAGAAGCATAACCGAAAAACAGAAGAGAGCCCCCGGACCTTTCAAGGTCCGGGGGCTCTCTTCTGTTAGAGCGGCATGGCCGAGGGTTTTCCATCCTCGGCGTACTCTTCCAAAACCTCCCAGAGCTTTTCCGGGGGGGCCTCGGCTCCCGAAGAGGCTTCCTGTTCCAGCATCATATCCCCCAGGGGGGGGAGATCCGTATAGGGAAAGTTGTGAAGCTCCTTCCCCGAAGAGGCCCGAAGGTACTGATCCACCCACCAGTAGATATCCCGCTTCTTCACAATCCGCCGGAGCCCCCGCATGCGTTTCCGCTGCTCCTTTTTCTTCATGGAGAGCCCCCACACCAGGGTATCCGCCAAACCCTCCACATCGTAGGGGTTCACCATGAGGGCATACCGGTGGAACTGGGCGGCAGCGCCGGCGAACTCGCTGAGCACCAGCACTCCATCCTCCTCGACCCGGCAGGCACAGTACTCCTTGCAGACCAGGTTCATGCCGTCCTTCAGGGGTGTCACCAGGGCCATATCCGCCAGACGGTAGTACCCCAGAAGCTCCTCCCGGGGAAGGGAACGGTAGAGGAAAAGGAGCGGCACCCAGCTTTCGGTGGTGTAAATCCCGTTTACGCTCGCCACCATGCGTTCGATTTCGTCGAGAAGAGCCCGGTAGGCATCCACATTGTCCCGGCTGGGAACCACCACCTGGATAAAGGTCACCTTCTCCCGAAGCTCGGGATACCGTTCCAGCATATCCCGAAAGGCCTCGATACGGTGGGGAATTCCCTTGGTATAGTCCAGCCGGTCCACCCCGAGAATGATCTTGCGATCTCCATGAATCTCCCGAAGCCGGGAAACCTGCTCCTCCACCTTGGGAGATCGAGAGGCCTCTTCAAACTCCTCCGCATCAATACTTATGGGCAGTGCTCCCAAAGAGACCTGACGATCCCGATACTGAATCTTACTGATGGGCCCCTGGGTGGTTACCTTGATCCGGCTCTCTACTGTCCGAAGGCAGGCGATGAAGTTGCGCCGATCCCGGATGGTCTGGAAACCGAGAAAATCGTACTCCATGAGAGATTCAAGAAGGGGGATTCTCCAGGGGAGACAGGTAAAGATATCCGGAGAGGGAAAGGGGATATGCAGGAAGAAGTAGGTCTTTCGGGAATACCCCTGCTCCTTGAGAGCCCGGGCCACCCCCATAAGCTGATAGTCCTGCACCCAGAGATAATCCTCTTCATCGGAATAGATCCCCGCCAGAGAGGCGAAGCGGCCGTTTACATGACGGTACCACTTCCAGAACTCCGGACGAAAGACACAGGTGGTCTGAAGATCGTGAAAGAGAGGCCAGAGAAGGGCGTTGGAAAAGCCTTCGTAATACCCCGCCACCTCCTCTTCCGAGAGCTGCAGAGGCACCAGGCGGTACCCCGCCTCCTGAGAGATGGGGGCCAGAAGATCCTGCAATGTCTTCCGAGGGATCTGCTCTCTCGTGCCGGGCCAGCCGATCCAGTAACCTCCGCGATCCCTCAGCACCGGGTTCAGGGCGGTGACAAGGCCTCCGGAGCCCGGAGTTATCTGCCACTCCCCTTGCTCCTTCGAAAGCGCCACTGGAAGCCGGTTCGAGATCACCACAAGCTTGGAATCGCTCTTCCTACCTTTGTGTTCCGTCACGTCTACCACCTCTTCTCTGTCCACAGAACGAAACAATCCAAAAGAGCACAAAGCTCCTCCGGAGGAGTAAGCCAGCACTCCGCTCCTGTGGGACGCCACCGGGAGCGGACGAGAAAGGAGACTCCTCGTCCCCGGAGAGCATCGAAGGCATCTTCATCGGTGGTATCATCCCCGAAATAGGCGGCGAAAAAGGGAGGCTTTCTCCCCTCCAGAACCTTATTCAAAGCCTTGTCCTTTCCCGTGAGGGGGCTTCGGTACTCTATGCCTCCATCGAAAAAGGCCTTGTGTACCCCCGCCTCTTGTGCGGAGGCATCGAACCTCTCCAGAGACCCGCGAAAGTTTCGCCGCTCCTCCTCATTTTTGAGAGGCCGCAGATGAAAGGCCACACTGAAGGTCTTGTACTCCACCAGAGAGGGATGGATCTTCTCCATGGCTTCTCCCACGGTGCGAAAAAAGTTACTCTGTTCCGGGGGGAGGGGGAGAGCCTCCACCTCCCCGGAGAGGGTAAGACGCTCACCCCCGTGGGCTCCCCAGACCTCCACGGGAAAGGGGAGCTGTAAAAAATCCGGTATCTCCCGAGGGTTACGCCCGGTGACAAAAACTAGCTCCACACCTCGCCGATGCAGCTCTTCCAGGCGCTCCCGAACCCCCTCGTAGGGGTAGGCTCGGGAACGATCCTCCTGAAAGGGGGCAAGGGTACCATCGTAATCGAAAAAGAGGATCCGCTCCTCCCCGTAGGCCCGAAAGGCCCGCTCAAGAGGAGCCATACATGGGATGGTCACGAGAGGAAGACCTCCAACCGTTCCCGCTCCTCCTCGTGCCGGGAAACTTCCAGAAGGGCCAGCACACTTCGAAGCTGTCCGGTGATGAGGAAGTTCTGCCGGGCATAGGCTCGGGCGTTCTCTCCCATGCGCTCCGCCTTCTCCCGATGCTGCAGGAGGTAGCGCATCCGTAGCGCCGCCCCCTCGGGGGTGCGCACCCGGAAACCGTTATACCGGTCGATCACCTGAAGCCGAATCCCTCCCACATCTCCTCCGATGACGGGGCGCCCCTTCCACATGGCCTCGGTGACGGTGAGGCCGAACCCCTCCTTGAGGGATTTTTGCAGCACCACGGAAGCTCCCCGCTGCAGGCAGTTGATCACCTTGTGGGCATCCGAGGGGAGCACCAGCACATGCACATCCTCCAGTGCCATTGCGGCCTGCCGCACCTCCCGGAGCACCATCTCCCCTTCGGGGTCGTCCGAAGCCCCCCCTCCCGCAAGAACAAGCTGCAGATCCTGCCGCTTGGCGCAGATCTGGAAGGCCCGAATCACCCCCACGGGATCCTTGAATTTATCGAACCGTGAGACCTGAAGCGCCATGGGACGCTCGGGGTCGATGCCGTACTCCACCAGGGTTTTACGCACCAGATCTTCCGGCATATCCCGGTTTTTCTGGCTCAAGGGGTCGATGCTCGGGGGGATAAGGTACTGGGGGTGCGGCAGAGGCTGGGCAAAGTCCGCCAGAGAGAAGATGCTGGCATCGTAGTTTTTCACCCGATCCCGGATGAAACGCCAGGTGTTGCGGTTGGGGGTGCTCACGTCGATGTGGCAGCGCCATATCCACTTTCCCCGGCGGTTCGGGCAGAGATCCAACAACCCCGCGGGCTGAGGATCGTGGATGATCACGAAATCCGCATTTTCCAGATTCTCCCGAAGCCGGGCAGCGTTCTCCTCGCTGGTCTCCTGATAGACCTGCTGCAGTGCCGGAGTGAGAACATCCGGAAAGCCCTGAAGAGAGTTGTGGATAATCTTGGTGGCCTGGAAAAACTCTTCCGGCCCCGTCACCACCTCCCAGGAGGTCTCAATGCCAAGATCCTGCATAAGAGGAACCATGCGGTGCAGAATCTCCGCCACCCCTCCCCCCTGCTTGGTGGAGTTCACGTGCACCACCCGGCTTCCTTTGAGTCGCGAGCCGAGCTGTTCTATCTGCCGGAGAGTAGCCTCTCCCACAATGTTTTCGTAATCTCGGATATGAAGGGTCATGCCTTCTCACCTCCCCGCATCTGGTGACGCTCCACGATAGAGAGAATGGCTTTCTGAAGCTCCTCCAGCGAGAGCAGATGGGGATCCAGGTTCTGCAGCTCCCGTCGCAGAGGCTCTGCCTCCTCCCCAAACTGGGAGAGCCAGTAGCAGAAATCATCTTCCCTCTCGGGGGTGCGCCGTCGGGCATCAAGAAAATGGTAAAAGACCGAGCTATAGGGGACCTGCTTCAGGGCATCTCCCAGATCTTCCGGACGGCTTGCAAAGACCCCCGTATCGAAGACCAGCATCTGAGCCCTTGTGAAAAAAAAGGGGTAGGAAGAACGGGCCCAACTTAAAAAATCCCCCTCATCCATCCGGTCTTCCAGAAGAGCTATCATATCCTCTCGAAGATCCTCAAGACTGGCATAATCTCCGGGGTTCATCACGCTGAGGCGTTCGGCAAGAGCCTTCTCTCCAAGAGAATCTCCTGCCCACCAGGCGAAGTCATTGTTGTACTCGGACTCTCCTATCTGAGGGCGCATGAGACGCCCCCAGAAGTGATAGTGCAGGCTGCTGGCGGGAACAGTTCCCAGAGCATCCCGTAGCTCCTGAAGCGTCCGGGCCTTGATACCCGTACTCAAGGCCAGAAGCTCGCAGGAACGCAACGAAAATAAGGTATGTTCCATAACATATCCCTCCTCTTATGGACATGGTAAGGTGTAGCGATTTCTCTTCTTCTCTCTGAAGCGCTGCTATGCAGAAGGAACACCCCAGCATTCAGGAGGCCTGAAGAAATCCTCGAAGGCATTGGATCATGGAAAAAGTGTCTGGCACACCGTCGAAGTGTATGTGAAGAACTGCCGTTTTCCTGCTGGAGGAACGTAAGGGGAAAAGCATTACAGCCGTTATAGAAGAACAACTCTCTTACAGTATACCATAAAACACTCCGGGGATCGAATTGCGCACTATTTGCGTACGCAATTCGATCCCCGGAGCGGCAGCATCTACGCTCTTTGAAAGACTCACAGAAGCGTCTTCTGGAAATCTTTAGAAGACCCCCGAACCGTTCCTACGGAAGAAGAAAATGAACCTGCTCCTCCAGAGAAGCCCCGGGAGCATGATGCAGAGCCTGAAGCCCCCTCTCCCGGGCCCCTGCAACGTTATCCTCCCGGTCGTCGATGAAAAGCGATCGGGAGGGGGTGAGACCGTAGCGTTCGATGAGGGTGTCGTATATCTCGGGCTCCGGCTTGAGCGCCCGGATCTCCCACGAGATAACCCCTCCCTCAAAGAGGGAGAAAAAGTCGTATTTGGAGCGCACGTAATGATACCCCTCCTCGATGAAGTTGGAGAGAAGAAGGAGGCGGTACCCCCTACGATGAAGCTCCTGGAGAAGGCGCACATTCTCCTCCAGAGGGGTAAGGATGTCGAAGAGTCCCGGCCAGAAGGCATCGAAAAGCTCTTCGTA
>Ga0334890_1002724_pt1 | contig 19588 bp, 16 predicted proteins | sample GraSluR1_MG_3_FD_207220 | JGI IMG/M metagenome (GOLD analysis project Ga0334890, IMG submission 207220) | Sludge microbial communities from methane-producing bioreactor in Wageningen University, Netherlands - Granular Sludge_31_08-R1 | ecosystem: Engineered > Bioreactor > Anaerobic >... | reverse complement strand
ATGATACTTACGGGCATCCAACCGGCGACCAGGTGCTAAAGAGCATTTCACGCCTGTTGAAGCAGCGCCTGCGCCGATCGGATGTGGTGGGACGCTATGGTGGAGAAGAATTTGCGGTCATCATGCCCGAGACAGATTGCGCCGCGGCAAGCATGGTGATGGATGAAATTCGATCCAATTTTGAGCATGTGCGCCACCGCGATCATCCCACAGAATTTTCTGTCACCTTTAGCGCCGGGGTGGCTTCCTATCCTGATTATGAAACACCGGTGGATGTGGGCGACGCCGCCGACCGGGCTTTATATGAAGCCAAACGTCTGGGAAGAAACCGCGTGGTTTGCGCCAGCCAGATACCTGATAACGAAGATTGAAATAAATTAATTCGCGCCAGGGGGGATAAGAACACCTTCTACTGAAGAAGTGGGGGTGGTTTCGCTGTTGGTATTCAACAGGTAAATACCGCTCAGGGTGAGCAGTCCGCCAATCCATTGACCGGGCATGAGCGGCTCACCGAAAAGTGGAATGGCAAGCAAAGCGGTCAACACCGGCTGGGCGATCATGGTGGGAGACACGATGGATGCGGGCAGTTTGCCCAATGCATAGGTGACCGAGAACATGCCGCCCACCTGGCACAGCAGCGCCGCACCCAGGAATGACAGATAGGTCAGCGGTGGATAACCGGTCAGGGGCATGGCAAATGTACGGGTGACGCCCAACAGGACCAGTGACGCCACCAGGGTCATAATCCAGGTATGCGTGACAGCGTCCACCGTTTGGCGCCCTTTCTGTGTGACCATGAAGTAGCCGGCATAAAACAGGCTGGAAACCACCGCCATCAGGTCGCCGTTCGACAAGTGCGGATGAAGAATGAGATCATTGCCCAGCACAATCACAGCTCCCAGCAGGGTGAGCGCCAGGCCCAGCCAGAAACGACCGCGCAACCGCTCGCGCCAGATGAACAGGGCAATCAGCGCCACCCACAGGGGCGAGATGTTGTTGAGCAGGGTGGCATTGGCCACACGGGTGTATTGAACCGAGGTGCTCCACACGGCATGGTCCAACGCTGCAAACACACCCGCCAGCAAGGGAAAGATGATCACCTTTTTTGAAGGCGCGCCGTGTTTTTTCATCTGTGAAAGCGCAACCGGGAATATAATCAGGGCAGCCAACGCCATGCGGTAGAATGAAGTCACCACACCGGGAGCGGTAGACCAGCGCACAAAAAGCGAAGACAGGCTCAAAAAAGTGATGCCGCATCCCAGGGCGAGATAGGCAGATAAACGCGGTTTGGATGACATACCGTCGGATTTTACCATAGGGACATGGATGATAGGACGATAAGCATGGTTGAACTTGGCAGGGTGACCAATGAAGAGCGGCGCTGGGTGTGGATGGCGGCAGGCATTGCCGGGCTGCTGTTGCTGTTACCCTATTTCATGGGTTTTGCCGCGCAGGGGCAAGACTGGCGCTTTTCAGGTTTTGTGTTTGGATTGGAAGACGGCAATTCGTATATCGCCGACATGTTAAGCGGGGCCAACGGCGCCTGGATCTTCCGTTCTCCTTACACGCCGTTTCCGCAAAACGGGGTGCTTACCTTTCTACCTTATTTGCTGCTGGGAAAACTGGCTGCCTCGCCGGGAATGCATGAGCAGTTGGCGGCGCTCTTTCACCTGCTGCGCACGCTGGCGGTGATGCTGGTTTTTTGGGCGACTTATGACTTCCTGGCGCTGTTCATTCGGGATGTAAAGCTGAGGCGGCAGGCGACCTTGCTGGCATCAGTGGGCAGCGGATTGAGCTGGATGTTTTTGCACGGCGGCGGTGAGAACTGGATGGCATCCATGCCGCTGGAGTTTTACTCGCCAGAGGCGTTTGGTTTTCTGGCGCTGTTTGGAATTCCACACCTGGCGCTGGCGCGCGCCTTTCTGCTGTGGGGATTGCGCTCTTTCATTTTGCTGTTAACCTGTGAGGATAGCGCGCTGAAACGGCGGGGATTGATCACCGGCACTTTCTGGCTGGCGGCCATGCTGGCGCAGCCGCTGATCGGCCTGGTGTCGGGGGCCATCCCGGCGGCCTTTCTGCTTGTCAGCGGAGTGGGACTGCTCATCCGGCGGGCATCTGCTCAACCGGCAGACTTTACCGTCTGGAAGCGCTTGTTCAAAGGGGCGCTGTGGGGCGGCCTGGTGGCCGGGCCTTTCGCCATTTATAACATGCTGTCTTTTATGCTCGATCCTTATCTGCGCACCTGGAATGTGCAAAGTTACATCCCATCAGCGCACCCGTTGGTGTACCTGGCAGCCTACGGCATTTTGCTGCCGTTTGCCATTGCGGGGGCAGTTGGCCTGAAGCGCCGCAATGCCTGGCAGGCGGATTTTCTATCAGTATGGGTGGTATTGTTCTGGGCGGCCATCTACATACCTTACAGTCAGCAGCGCCGCTTGCTGGACGGCGTCTGGGTGGGGTTGACGGCATTGGCTTTTGTTGGGCTGGAAACCAGCCGAACATCGCAGGGACACGGCCGCTGGTTATGGCGAGCCCGCCCTGTGCTGCTGGCAACACTCATAGCCCCGCTGCTGTTGGTCGCCGGCAGTTTGCAAGTAGCCACACATCCAGCCCCGCCGGCCTTTGTGCCGAGTGATCAGGCGGCTGTGTTTGAATGTCTTGCCGAACAGGGACTGGATGGCGAGGTGGCGCTGGCTGCCTATGCAACCAGCAATGCCCTGCCTGCCTGGGCGCCGCTGCGCGTGGTGGCCGGCATTGGAACTTTGAGCGCGCAGGCTGATCAATTGCAGCACGAAGTGGCGGCATTTTATGATCGCAATACGGCTGATGAGGAACGTGTGGGAATCTTAAACCGCTACGAAATACGGGTGGTTTTATGGGGGCCGCAGGAACGCGAACTGGGTGTATTCAATCCGCACACCTGGCTGCAACTGGAACCGTTTTGCAGCCAGGGTGAATACCAGGCATTCCGGGTGGCTGCCCCCTGACTTGCGCTGACCGTTTGGCTGCACTAAAATTATCTTGTGTGTAATTATTGTTCATTGATTAATAGATTACATAAATAAACTAGGAGCATAAAACATGGCGCAAACGAGTGATCAATTCTTTATAGGGCGAGTTTTTGATGCACAAAAGGGTGAGATAACCCAGGATGGATTGTTTTATGACCCCGCCAATTTGACCACACACGCCGTGGTTACCGGGATGACCGGCTCGGGTAAGACCGGTTTGTGTGTGGCCATGCTTGAAGAAGCCGCTCTAAAGAAAATTCCTGCCATTGTAATTGACCCCAAGGGCGATTTAACCAATCTGCTGTTACATTTTCCCGACCTGCTGCCGGCCGATTTTGAGCCGTGGATCGACCCGGAGGAAGCGCGCCGGGCAGGCAAAACCACCGCTGCCCAGTCCGAAGAAACCGCTGCAAAATGGAAAGACGGCCTGGCGCAGTGGGGATTGGGACGTGAAAACCTGCTGGCTTTGCAATCAGCCGTGGAATTTGGCGTTTATACCCCGGGCTCCACTTCTGGCACGCCGGTGAATATTTTGGCGTCCTTCCAGGCGCCTTCGGTGCCGTGGGAAGCCAACCAGGAAATTTTACGGGAAGAAATTGCCAGTTCTGTCACGGCGCTTTTGGCGTTGATTGGATTAACAAATATCGATCCATTGCGCTCACGCGAACACATTCTGCTGTCAAACATTCTGGAAAAAGCCTGGAGCCAGGGGCAATCGCTTGATCTGACCAGCCTGATTATGCAGGTGCAAAAACCATCCTTTGAACGCCTGGGGGCATTCCCGCTGGAAAGCTTCTTCCCGCAGAAAGACCGCTTTGATCTGGCCATGCTGCTCAACAATTTTCTGGCATCGCCTTCCTTCCAAACCTGGCTGCAGGGGCAAACCCTGGATATCGAAGCACTGCTCTATACTCCTGACGGCAAACCGCGCCACAGCATTTTCTACCTGGCGCACCTCAGTGAGACGGAACGCATGTTCTTTGTCACGCTGCTGTATGCCGCCATTGAAGCCTGGATGCACACCCAGCGCGGTACCGGTGGTTTACGGATGCTGGTTTATTTTGATGAGGTTTTGGGATATTTGCCGCCGGTGGCCAACCCGCCGTCGCGCCCGGTGATGCTGCGCATGATTAAGCAGGCGCGCGCTTTTGGCGTTGGACTGATTTTGGCGACACAAAACCCGGTTGACCTGGACTATAAAGCATTATCCAATGCGGGCACCTGGGTGATCGGCAGGTTGCAAACCGAACGCGACAAAGCCCGCCTGCTGGAAGGTTTGCAGAACGCCGGCGGCACCCTGGATACAGCCACATTTGATAAATTGCTTTCAGGCCTGGGAAAAAGAGTTTTCCTGCTGCAAAGCGTGTACTTGAAACAGCCGGTGTTGTTCTCGTCACGCTGGGCGCTCAACTACCTGGCGGGGCCTTTGACCCGCACACAGATCCCCGGGCTGATGAAACTACCCGGTGTGGCCCAAGGTGTAACATCAGCCGGAAGTGAGTATGCGGGGGCTGCAACCGAACACCGGACGAAACCAGCCGCAGATGTTTCCCAGTCAGCCAGGCAGGCCGCCGAAGGCGTGGTGGATGTGCGTCCGGCTGTGCCGGGCAGTGTGGCGGAGTTTTTCCTGACAGACGGCCTGGATATTGCGGATGCCGCCAGGGCTGCAGGATGGAGCAGCGAATCGGCGCCAAGATCGGAAGGCATGTTGTATAAACCTGCCCTGGTGGCTCAGGCTGAAGTGCGCTATTTGTCCTCCAAGTTGCGCCAGGAAGTAATTCAGAATAAAACGGCTGTGGTAAAAGATGTGGAAGGCGGTTTTGTACGCTGGGAAGAGCACACTTCGCGACCTCTTGAAAGAGGCGAGTTGCGCACACAGCCTCAAGCGGGCTCAAAATTTGAACTGCTGCCTGATTTTTTGAGTGATGCACGGCGTTTGAATGATTTCAACAAAGACTACACGGACTGGTTGTACCGTACCGGCGCGATTAATTTGCGCGTGAACGAGGCTCTAAAAGTGACGGCTGGACCGGATGTGTCAGCGGCTGAATTTCGCGAGCTGTGCAGTGAAGCTGCCCGCAAGTTGGCTGATGCTGATATCCAAAAATTGGAAAAAACCTATGACCAGAAGATGGAAACCTTGAAAAGAAAGATTGAACGCCAAAGGTTGGAAGTGGAAGAGCAGGAGAGCAAATTAAACTCGCGGCGGTTGGAAGAGGGTCTGGCAGCCGGTGAACTGGTGCTGGGACTGCTGGGCAAGCGGCGCAAGAGTCTTTCCGGTTCCGTCAGCAAGCGTCGCATGACCAGCCAGGCAAAGGCTGCTTTGGAGCAAGAGCAGCAGGAATTGGGAGCCCTGGAAGCGCAATTGAAAGACCTGGAAAGCGAAAAGACGAAGGAACTGGCTGAAATGCGCGACCGCTGGGCAGAGCAGGTGAAAGAAATTAATGAAATATCCCTGTCTCCCAACAAAAAGGATATTTATGTGGGAACCTTTGGTGTGCTGTGGCTGCCCTATTACCTGGTGAAGCGCGGCGGCAGGCTGGAGCAATTGCCGGCGTTTGAATTGGGCTAAAAATGTGTAAAATATTATCCCGTGTGCGCGCATTCTAAACTAAGCTCATTACAAGCGTAAAAATATGAGAAGGTTATTTTGTGTATTGCCAAAATTTGAAAACTTTAAGTAAAAACAAGATATTTATTTTAGTATTTTCAGGATTGATTTTTACCTGGTTCAAAAAAGGATTCCTGACTCGTCTTATGTTTGCGGGAAAGATTTTCGAGGGTCGAAGCCTCGCTATTCGATTTGGTTTATTTATTGGTTATTCAATCACGATAATTTTTTTAATCCTTTTGTTCTTTATTCTACTTGTGTGGTTTTTTCCACAGCAATCCAATAAATTGGATAAATTTTTCGATTGGGCTGGTGAGAAAATTCTTCTTTTAGGAGGTGTGTTATGGGTTTTATTCCCAACTAACCCGTTTAATATGCCATTCCCCGTGAGTCTTCGTGATTCCGGGGTTTTTTTGTATGTAGGCTGGCGTATTCTTAATGGTGAACTTCCCTATCGGGATGTTTGGGACCATAAACCACCCATTATTTTTTACATTGATGCGTTAGGTTCCGCTATCTCGAATAATTCACGGTGGGGTATTTGGATAATTGAGGTGCTTAGCCTTTTTATGGCTGTATTGATCGGATATAAGCTTATCCAAAAAAATTTCGGGCGATCAGTGGCATTCTTCGCCTCATTTTTATGGTTGATGACACTTGTGTTTGTATTGCAGGGTGGAAACCTTACTGAAGAATTTGCACTACCTTTCCAATTTTTATGTCTATGGTTGGCACATGACATTGAAAAGTGTAAGTTTCCACTTAAGCGCTTGTTCCTCATAGGTTTAGTTATTGGGATATCATTCTTTATAAAACAAACCACTATCGGCATAGGTACCGCAATAATTTCTTATCTCATCATAAGGGGATTTTTCGCTAAACGGGTGAAAGAACTAATTAGGGAATTGGTATTTCTGTCATCAGGATGTATCAGTGTGTTCATAATAATAGCAACTTTTTTTGCGGTACAAAATGCTTTCCAACCATTTTTTAATGCTGTATTTACCTATAACTTTATCTATGCCTCATCAGTCACTGGATTTGTGAACAGGTTAAAACCACTCATAACAGGTATTAAACCCCTGACCACGACTGGGCTATTCCAGGTTGCTTTGTCGGGGTATGTTTACTCCGTATATTTGTTTCTCTTCAAAAAGCATAGTTTGGATAAGTGGAACCCGCTGCTCGCTATTGGTTTAATTGCACTGCCCATTGAATTTTTCATGGTTGGTTTAAGCGGACGTACTCACCCGCATTATTATATAAGCATGATTCCCGTGCTTTCTCTTTTTGCTGGAATATCATTTTGGGGAGTTTATTCACAGCTATTATCATCAGATTGGAAAAAACCTATTTATGCGGACGCTGTTTTTACTATTTGCGTCATTGGCGTTTTCTTTTGGAGTTCATTTTGGGCATATAAGGATCAATATGTTGATTATAGCGGGAAGAATGATGATATTGTTATTCGCTACATAAGAGCAAAAACTACTCCTAATGATGCCGTTTTATTCTGGGGAGCGGAATCATCCGTCAATTACTTTTCGCAGCGCAGGAGTCCTACGCAGTATGTATATCAATACCCGTTATATAAAGAAGGTTATGTTACTGAGAAGATGATTGTTGATTATCTTGAGACCATTATTCAAGAAAAACCGCGCTTAATTTTGGATACTCATAATCCCGTTACGCCATTTTTATTTTTTCCGATAAAAAGTAAAGCAATAAATGAACAAATTGACTATTTGCAATTGCATTATCATCCTGTAGAGTGCGTCAACACATGGGTGGTCTATGAATATGTGGGGAACTAAAAAATAATTCCCTACTCAAATCATAGCAGTGATAATTTTGAAGATTGTTTTTGCACTTTACGTTGGATATAATGAATTAATGAATACACAAAAAAGATGGCGCCGAACATCTCCAGCCCTTCTTCCAACGCTGCCAGTTTCCAATACTCATACCCCCATTCGTTATAAGTTGCCATGTATCGACCGGCGATGATTTCCACCCCCAGCACGCCGCTGATGTAAATAACGCCGGACAGGGCAAACAAGATTTTGGAGCGGTTGGGGAGTTGCAGGAAAAAGCGGACGAAAAGCAGGGCAAAGCCGGTCAGGAAAAGGATGGCCACCGGCACCCATTTGAAGTAGAACAACTGATTGACATCCGAGCTTCCCGGCGCCGACAGAGACAAATTTTCATGCAGCCCCAAAACTTCATCGGCAGACAGGTAAAAGAAAATGAACGCCAGCAGGCTCCATTGAACGCGCATGGGCTGTCGTCGAGCCAGCCTGTCGGCGGCAATCACGGCCAGCAAGCAGCCGGCTGAAAACAGGATGAAACCGGAAAAATAGGCTGAAAGCACATTCTCATTGTCCAGGTTGAATTCCTGGGCAAAAAACAACATCGACCATTTCAGGTCTTCATCCATTTGAAACCGCCAGCTTAGGAAATGGGCGGCAATGAAGCAAATTGCCAAGCCTGCCAGGATCAACGGAAAGGTTTTATGCCGGATCAACTCACGCTGAATGCGCTCCAGGGCACTGGCAGAAGCCGTATTGGAATCAGTCTCTAATCGGGGGTAATAAAGCAGCAGGAATCCAAGGCAGTAGAGGGTGACCAACAGCAGGTAAGGATTGATGCGCTGCACCACGGTTTGATAATCAAATCCGGTGTCGATGAAAAAGTTCCACTTGACCAGCAAATAGGCGCCCATGGGAACCAGCAAAGCGCACAGATCCGCCAAACTTTGCAATATCCATTTGGATGGATTGGCTTGCTGCGCGTGCAGGAAACGTGCACCGCTTTGCTCATTCTTGTAGGTTTGAAAAGTCACCCACAACCACAACAAGACCATTCCAATCAATGGCAGCAGCATGAAAATGCGTGTTTTGGACAATCCCATGATCCAGGCGTTCTTTGCCGAGGCTGGGATGCTAAGCAGCCAGGCAGCCGCCAGCACGCTTGCGGCAAGCGCGATAACAGAAAAGGTCTTCAGACGTTTTTGCATGGTTGCAACGGATTGATGAGTCATAAAATTGGGATTGGCTGAGGATTTCGCGCTTACATCTCTTGCCGCCCGGCCAGGGCGCGCAAAAGGGTGTTCTGATCGGCGTATTCCAGGTCGCCGCCCACCGGCAGACCGCGCGCCAGGCGGGTGATGCGTACGCCTGATGTTTTAAGCTGCTGCTGCAAATACAGGGCGGTGGCGTCGCCTTCCATGCTGGGGTTGGTGGCGAGGATGATCTCTTTGACCTCGCCGGAACGCACGCGCTCCAGCAGAGGCTGGATTTTCAAATCTTCCGGTCCAATACCCTCGATGGGTGATAGCACGCCATGCAGCACATGGTAGCGTCCCTGGAATCCGCCGGTGCGTTCCAGCGCCAGCACGTCCAGCGGCTCTTCAACCACGCAAATGCTGCCTGTATCACGTTTGGAATTGCTGCAAATTTCGCACACCGGCTGGCTGGCGGCGGTGATGTTATAGCATACCTGGCACAGGCTGGTGGCGTTCTTTAATGCAGAAAGGGCGTCAGAAAGCTGCTGGGGCAGGTCATCCTGAGAACGCAGCAAGTAGAACGCCAGACGCGAGGCGGTTTTGGGACCAACGCCGGGCAGGCGTTCCAGCGCGTTGATCAGGTTTTGGACCGGTTCAGGAAGAAGGCGCATAGATAGATTGGCTAGAAGCCCAGTCCGGATAATCCGCCAGTGACAGGGCCCATGCGTTCATTGGCTAACTGGCTGGCTTTTTCCTGCGCCAGGTTAACGGCTGATACGATCAGGTCTTGCAGCATTTCCACATCACCGTCTTTCAACAGTTCGGGGTCAATCTCAACGGCTTTGCAGTGCTGGGTGCCGCTCATGGTCACTTTCACCACGCCGCCGCCGGCGCTGGCTGTGACGGTCTCTTCTTCCAGCTTAGCCTGAACGGATTGCATCTGTTCTTGCATGGCTTTAATCTGCTGCATCATACCACCACCGCCGCCCTTCGGCATTCCCATGGGTCGATTAAATCCTTTTGCCATAATCTCTCCTTCTCTTTGCTGCCGGTTGAACCGGCGCTTATTCTTTTTTTACAATACGCCCGCCCAGGTTGAGGGCAGTGCGCACCAGTCCATCTTCATCCAAATCCAGGTCGGCTGGCACGCCGCTGGAACTTTTTTCAACCACAATGCACTGCACGGGTATAACCATGCCGGTCAGCGAATGGATGGCGCTGCGCACCATCTCAATATTTTCCTTTATATCCATCTTTGATTTCACCACATCGCTTTGAAAGCCCAAGAGCAAAACACCGTCTTTGATGGTGCGGTAAGAACACGAATTGAGCAGCGCTTCGGTGGGTTTGCTCTGTTTTTTCACCATCTCGCGAATCTGATTCCATTTTTGCATGATGGGTTGAATGCTGATGCTTGCCGCGGCCTCAACATTGACAGGTGGCGGGGTGGAGCTGGCGGTCTGAACCTCACGCGCTGCCGGTTGCGAGACGGGCTCTGATCTTGCGGCTGAAGCAGTGGTCTCCATTTTTGTCGGGGTTGGGTCATCCGCCGGCGGTGAGGAACTCGCTGGAGCTGCAACAGGAACGGTGCTTTGATTTTGTGGAACGGCTGCGGTTTGCAACGGCGGCTGCGAAGCAGCGGGCTGCAGCGCGTTCAGCGATTCAGAAAAAGCCAGTTCGAGCAGCAGGCTGGGCTGCCAGGAGCTGCGCACTTCGCTGGCGGCATCGTTGAACAGGCGCACCACTTGCAGCAATTGCGGAATGGCAAATCGTTGAGCATGGGCTTTCATGCCCTTTTTGGTGTCTTCAGTCACATCCACCTGGTTTTCATTGCCCAGGCTGATCAACAGCAGGCTGCGCAAATATTCCACAATCTGCCGGGCAAGCTGGCGGGCATCGCTGCCGCTGTCCAGCGCCTGGTGAATGGCTTCCAACCCGGCGGCAGATTGCTGGTGCAGCAAAGCATTCACCAGGTCAATCACGGTCTGGTTGGCGGCGGTGCCTAAAACCATCTGTGCGTTTGCCAGAGTCACCGAATCGCCGCTGCCGGCCAGCTGGTCAAGCAGTGAAATGGCGTCGCGCAAGCTGCCGGTGGATTGCCGGGCAATTAACGTCAGCGCTTCAGGTTCGACTTTGATTTTTTCTTCATCTGCCAGGTGGTTCAGGCGCGCGACGATCTCGGGCACCGGGATGCGCCTGAATTCGTAGTGCTGGCAGCGCGAAAGCACAGTGGCTGGAATTTTGTGCACTTCGGTGGTGGCAAGGATGAAAATGGCGTGCGCCGGCGGCTCTTCCAGTGTTTTCAACAAAGCGTTGAAAGCAGCGGTGGACAGCATGTGAACTTCATCAATGATGTACACTTTAAATTTGCCCTGGCTGGGCGAAAAATTAATCTTATCGCGCAAATCGCGCACGTCATCTACACTGGTGTTTGAGGCGGCGTCGATTTCGATCAAATCCAGGAAGCGCCCGTTGTTGACCGCCTTGCAATTTTCGCACTGATTGCAGGGACGTTCGGCGGGGTTCTCTGCCGTGCAGTTGACCGCTTTTGCCAGCAGGCGCGCGGTGGTGGTTTTGCCGGTGCCGCGCGGTCCGGCAAACAGATAGGCATGCCCCACATGCCCGCTGCGCACGGCGTTTTGCAGGGTTTGAACCACATGTTCCTGTCCGACCACCTCATCCCACTGGGCGGGACGCCATTTTCGATAAAAGGCTTGTGACATGGCTGCTCGTTTTCGTTGTTTAATTTAAAAATTATGTTGTATTTCAGCTTTTTTCAGAGTGGAACAAAGTTGTTAAGCTTAACTTGTTGCCAGCTCCATTTTAACCGAAAAACCGATCGATTTGCGGTTGGGTGTGGCTGAATGCGGGGTATCAACCCTAGGGGATTGTATAACTCGCGCGCAGTTTTCCCTTGTAATCGTATAGCTTCACCTGCTCACCGCTGCGCCACACAGCTTCTTTTTGTCCCCAGAACAGTTCGATCACTGTGCTCACCCCGGCGCGGGTGTAAACCTGCACGGCTCCACCCTGGTTGAGCATGAGGCTTGGAAAAGTGAATTCGTTGCCGTCTTCATCTTGCAATTTCCAGCCGGTCAGCCACAACTCGCCTTCGCCCACCCGTTTGAAAACCACCACTTCATTCTGAATGTCTTCAGCGCCAAAAACACGCTCAATGGTGATGACGGTTTGCTTGGAGGATGGCAGCGGCGGCAAGGTGGGCTGCCGCTCGTCCAGTGCGGCTCCCTGTTTTTCTGCTTCCTGCGCAGCGCGCAGACTGAGGCGTTGAAAAAGACTCCAACCCCACAGAACCGCCAGCGTGGTGGCTGCAGATATGATCACATTGAGGATGATGTAGGGAAGCAGCTCTTTCCAGGATTTCATATTATTCTTTTGGGTAATTTATCATAGCACAGGAAGAAGGTAAAATGAGAAAATGAGGAGCACAAGCCAACAATGAATTATGTGATTGATGGACATAATCTCATTCCGAAAATTCGTGGGATGAGTCTTCGGCAGATGGATGATGAGATGATGTTGATCAATCTGTTGCAAGAGTTTTGCCGGGTGAAACAGAAAAACGTTGATGTGTTCTTTGATGATGCTCCTGCGGGGATGGAGAAAAAAAAGCGTTTTGGGCGGGTGACGGCGCATTTCACCCCGATTCAATCTTCGGCGGATGATGCCATACAACGATTTTTGGCGAAAATGGGGCGCAATGCGCGCAATGTGATTCTGGTCAGCTCAGACCACATGGTGCAGGCAGAAGGCAAACGCAGCGGTGCGCAGGTGCTCACCTCTGAACAATTCGCGGCGCAGATGACGGAAGCCAGGATGACGGCTTCACCGCAAGGGAAGCAGGAAAAGGCGCTGGACGAAGAAGAAGTTCAAGAGTGGTTGAGACTGTTTCAAGAGGGCAAGAAAGATAAGAAATAATGTTGGGATGAAGCCCTCACCCAACCTCCACCATAGGTGTGCTTCGCAATCCCAAAGGGAGAGGAGTTAAACGCCTGAGCCCATGGAGCAACGGAAAAAACGCCTGAGCCCACAGAGCAATGAGCAAAACCCCTCACCTAACCTCTCCCACAGGGAGAGGAGAAAAATACCTTCGCCACAGAGAAACGAACACAATTCCTTCTCCCAGCGGGAGAAGGTCAGGATGAGGGCATTGCAGTTCACTCCATCTTTGCGAGGTGACCCAGTTTTGCAAGGGCTGCCTGCACCTGGCGGGCGCCAGAGGCGCGGATGACGGCGGTGGTGGGATTGATCAGTCGCACGATGTGCCGGCGCACGTCACTGTTTTGCAGTTGTTCCAAAATTTCCGGCGCAGTCACGGTCAGCAGCAGCACTGATTCCATTTCTGCCTCAATGCCGTGCTGTTCCAGGTTTTGAATAGCTTTCACCAGGGTGGGCGGCAGTGTATGCGCGCAATGTTTTTTTAGCAAGTTGATGAGATGCTCATAGCGCAGGCCCTGTTTCAGGGCAGCTTGCAGGCTGCCGGGGGTTAGTTGATAGGTGTACTGGTCGTTGTGAAACCCGGCCCAACGGGCAAAGCGGGCAATTTGATAGCGTGCAGCGCGCGGCGCCAGGCGCGGAACCAGAATGGCGCCGTCATAGTTAACTTGAATTTGCCTGTCTTCCAACAGCATGTTCTCAGGCGGTGCGTCGTGCCACAGGGCTGGCGCCCAGGCAGAGGGGCGAAATGCGGCAGGCGGGGCGTCGGGGGTTGGGGCGGCCAGGTCGTAAAAACCCAGCCAGTGCAGCGGCGCTGTGATGAAAAAAACCAGCAATGCGCCGTCAATTTCATCCCAGGCGGCAAAGCCTTTCAGATAATCACTGCCGCCCTGGCGTTTGATGAACCAGGAATCATACTCTCCAGCAGTGCGCAAATAGTCAGGCTGGTGTTCTTTCACCGCAGATCGAAATGCGCTGATGTTCCACCAGCGGTCTTGCGGCAGGCGGCTTAGCATATCGAGCACCCGCTGGCGCACCGGCTGTGGGCGGTTGTTCCATTCACCCTCAAATTCCAGGCCGGGCAGCCAGCGCAGCTCATTGAGCGTTGAACTGCTTTTCCAGGCAGTAACCAGGCGCAGCAGAGCCTCTGCACGGCTGCATTCCAGGAAACCGCGCACTTCTTCGGGCACCACCTGTCCTTTTAGATTGATCAAACCTGCACAGCGCAGCAGCCCGGTCAAGGGCTCCAGCGGGATGCTGAAACCCTCCGGCGGGTATTCGTCAGGGGTGGTGTGCGAGCGCAAATTTGCCAGCAGTGAGCAGGCGTCGTCCAAAATGCGGTCGTTGGCAGGCACGACTGTGCCCGTTTCTGCGGGTGATGCGGGGCGTCCCATTATCGGCGCATTCTCAACCGGCAAATCTGGCAAAAAATCTACCAGGTCATCGGGTATATATGCGTATTCCTGAGGCTCGGAGGGCAGGTTTAGGAATGCTTTGCCGATCAGTGCGCGATACCACAACACCTCTGCCGGAGAGGCAGGCTGCAGGTCGGGGCGTTCGCGGTCGCGGCGGGCGGCGCCCATCACACGCAGGTCACCATAGCGCCGGCTGAATTGCGTCCAGGGTAGGCGCCCATCATTGGCGAGCAATTCACGCAGGGCGGTTTGAGCTTCTACCGGCAGCGCTTCAATGACCTCATTCAGAAGTTCGGCGTCTTGAATGCCATTGATCAACAAGGGAAGCGCCACATGCACATCGGGGGCGTTCAATTCAATGCCCCAGGCATTGGCGATTATTTTCAAAAATCCGAGGTCGTGCCCTTGAAGGGTTTGTACCAGGTCAGGCATTTTTCTTCGCAGTCGTTTTTTATAGTGAAAAAAAGTGAATTGATTATACCTTCTGTAAGGAGTGTGTAAATCAACATTCATTGACGCTGTTACCGGCTTGCATGTATAATGTTTTCATCTTATGTTTGGCACTGAGGTCTCGCATGGCGCTGCAAGGTAATTTGCGCGATTTTCCATTCTCACAATTGTTGAATTTGATCAGCCTGGCCAACAAAACAGGGCGCCTGGTGGTTGAATCGCCAGCCCAATCAGCCGAGGTCTTTTTCCGAGAGGGTAAACTGGCGTATGCCCAGTTTCGCCATGATGACGCCAGCCTGGCAGCAGTTTTGTTGCGAGGTGGAAAAATCTCTCAGGCGCAGTATCAGATTTTACAGCAGCGCGCTGCACAGATGAATGACAAGGAACTGGGGGTGTTGTTAATCAATGCCGGTTATCTTTCTCAGGCTGATGTGTTGAAATCTTTGCAGGATGATTATTGCGATGTGCTGCAGCGTTTGTTCGGCTGGACGGAAGGCGCTTTCTATTTTGAAGCCGACGAACCCTCTCCCGAAAACCGCATTACGGTGAAAATGGATCTGGAGAATTTAATTATTGAAGGGTCGCGGCAGGCGCATGAATTAAGTCACTTGCAGGAAGAAATCCCCAGCCTGGATGTCTCATTGAAATTCCGTGAGCGTCCAGAACGCGATTTGAAAGATATTCATTTGAGTGTACAGGAATGGAAAGTCATTTCCTATGTAAACCCTAAAAACACCCTGCGTCAGATTGCCGGGGCGGCTGATTTGAATGAAATCGAAATCCGACGGGTGGTTTACAGCCTGCTTCAGGCAGGCGTGGTTGAAATGGTGCGCCCTGGCGGAAGCTTCGCCTGGAATTCGAGCAACATGTTTCCCAGCAAAGATCGCATTGAACAAAAATCACTGGTCAACCGCTTAATTCAGCGCATTCGTTCCATTTAGGTTTATACTCCAGGCATTATCGGAAAGAATTATGCAGACAGTAAAAATTGTGGTCACAGGTCCCTTTGGGGCAGGAAAAACAGAATTCATCCGTTCGGTCAGCGAAATTGAAGTGGTGTCGACCGAAAGAAAGATTACCTCTGAGGTGGAGAAAATTAAGAATTCCACCACAGTGGCGATGGATTTTGGGCGCATATCGGTTGATGAAGACCTGGTGCTGTATATTTTTGGAACACCGGGACAAAAGCGCTTTGACTTTATGTGGGAAATCCTTTCGGAGGGTATGTTGGGCTTTATCGTGATGGTGGACAGCAATCGACCAGAAACCTTCCGTGAAGCGCGCAGCATTCTGGAAACCTTCCGCGCCTATGCCCCCACACCGTTTGTGGTGGCAGCCAACAAGCAAGACTGCGATGATGCCTGGACTTTGGAAGACATGCGCGTGGCGCTGCGCCTCGATCCCGATGTGAAAATGCTGCCCTGTGTGGCTATTGACAAAGAGACCGTGAAGAAAGTGCTGCTTGAACTTTTATATGGAATTCTTGAGGAAATGGAAGCGGGCAGGTTATAAGCGGAATATCCGAGTAGGCCATGTCATCCATTACGACTGATCAGGGAATTTTACATTATGAAGTGTACGGGCGGGGACGCCCGGTTATTCTTTTGCATGGATGGCTGGGATCATGGGGGTTATGGAAAGAAACCATGACTGAGTTGGGGAAAACCCACCGCACCTATGCACTTGATTTCTGGGGGTTTGGCGAGTCGGATAAAAAGCGCAGCACCTATGCCGTGCAAGATTTTATCAGCCTGGTGTACCAGTTCATGGAGCAAATGGGCATTGACCGCGCCCCATTAATCGGTCACAGCATGGGGGGCACGGTAAGTCTTTCGGTAGCGCTTCAGTATCCACAACGCGTCGAAAAAGTGGTTATCATCGGCTCTCCCATCACCGGTTCCTCACTGGCGTTTCCATTGAAATTGGCCGGATATCGATTTAACGCTTTTGTTCTATTCAATTTATTTGGATTATTTCGCCAGGTAATGCGCCTGGCTTCTCCTTACATTTGCCGTGATCCCCGTTTTCCTGATATGATGGATCATGATCTTTCACGAACCACCCTGGAATCATTCTTGATATCCATTGCAACCCTGCGCCGCACCGATTTACGTCCCTGCCTGGGAGATCTAACCATCCCGGTAATGGGTATGTTTGGCGACCGGGATAATATTGTCGATCCAAACCAGGGGCAGGTATTGAAGGCGGGAGTGCCTCATGCGCGCATTGAACGTTTTTCACACGCCGGGCATTTTATTATGCTGGATGAACCTCAGTTGTGTATCCAAAAACTTCAGGAATTTCTTGATGAAGGGATTTCAAAAAATTGACCTTGAACGCAATTTCATCTCCCGATCAGTTGTCACTCAGTCAAATTTTAATGAGCAGTGCTCAAGAAATTTTTGGTGAAGGGGATGTTTACACCAATTTTTCTCAGTTTGGCCCAGAATTGGAACAGAGAGGCGCGCACACCCTTGAAGAATTCCAGGCTTACCTGCAGAAACAATGCGGCTGCACCGGCGGCCGTGGGGCTGCCATTCTCGCCGGGCGCAGCATGTTCAGCATCATTCTTCGCGGCGCGGGTGAATCGATGGGCTGGTTCGACAGCCATTATTTCATGCTGCCGCATTCTCAGCGTTTGAAAAAAGGGCTGCAACACCTGGCCTGGCAGTGGGGAAAAATGAACCACAGAGAAATTTCAATCCAGGAAATGGACGATCACTGGTTGTGGATACAGAGCATACCCCCCATTCAGAATGAATCCTCCTATCACAACTGTGATTTAACCGTGGGGCTGCTGCAGGAATTTACCTCATGGCTGAGTGGAGGAAAATTTTATGATATTCAAGAAGTTCCACCGGCTGACGGAACAGGAACAGCCCGCCATATCAAGGTTAGCAAACGAGCGTTAGATTGAGGTTGTGATGCTAAAAGTGGTTTTGCAGGAGACAAAATCGGTTTTGCCGTTCAATGAACCGGCGCGCGATTTGCGTATCCAGAATAAACCACTGTGGCTCATTCAACGCGATTTGCTGGCGCCTTATATTCAACATGAGATGGAATTGCCCGAAGGCGTCTCACTGCCCGAAACCAATGAAGCCTGTATTGTCTTTCGGGACAATCTTTTTTTCGATGAAGCTTATTTAACCGAATTCCTGGTGCAAGCCATGAAGCTGCCGCATGCATCGCGGGCAGCTTTTTCATTGAAAGACGCCTCTTTTCGTGAACACTGCCTGCCGCTTTCCTCATCCTATGCACTGAAAGATGACCTGTATCTGGCAGACCTGTGGTTTTACCCGCACGGACCGGCCGATGAAGAAGCCGCACCGCTGGTCATTGACATGCAGGCGCGTGAGATGGGTTATTACCATGTGCCCACCTATATGGCTTCTCAGCAGGGAGACCTGGTGTACCAGGTGCCGCTGCGCAGTTTGATTGCCATTGACAGTTGGGCGCATGTTTTCATTGCCGACTGTGTGTTTGGCCTGTTCAGCCGCGGGGCGCGTTTTGAAGACCGGTTAAATCGCGACCCGATATTCAAGCTTGGAATTCTGGGTCGTGCCATGTGGGAAGGCAAACAGGTGCTGGAATGCTCAGGACTGGTGAAAAAGGGACGCAATTGTGTCATTGATCCCAGCGCGGTGATACACGGTCCCACTACCATTGGCAACAATGTCACCATTGGTGCCGGGGTGGTGGTGGATAACTGTATCATCGGCGACAATGTTACCCTGTCGCAGGGCAACCAGGTGCTGCTTTCAGTGGTGGGTGATGGGACTTTCCTGCCTTTTAAGGCCTCGCTATTCATGACCAGCATTATGGACAACAGCATGGTGGCGCAAAACACCTGTTTGCAAATGTGTGTGGTGGGAAGGAATTCATTCATCGGCGCCTGCAACACCTTTACAGATTTCAATTTGTTGTCCGATCAAATCAAGGCGCGCAATTCGAGGGGAGAGTTGGAAAACGCCAACCGCCCGGTGATGGGAGGGTGTGTCGGTCACAATTGCCGCATTGGATCAGGGTTTATCGTGTATCCAGCCCGAACCATCGAATCAGATGTGGTGTTGATTGCTGAAAACAATAACCGCGTTATTTCCAGTGATGTGCGTTTTGAAGATAGCCATCATTTCAAAATCAAAGCGGCTGGTTTGCACAAGAGACTGTATCCCAGACCCGGTGACAAACAAAAAGAGAGCTGGTAAGAGCGTTTGAAAGGCAGTAATGTGAATTTTTGGTGAAAAATGGCTTGATTCAACCTCGAAGAGGTTGCGAAGCGACTGTGTTTCCTTTACTATTAACCAGAAGGTATTTTTTGGATTGATTATCACAGGGATTTATGTTGCATTTTAAAGCGCACAGTAAATTTCAATTTTGTTGAATTTACTGGGGAGAAAGATATGGAAAAAGCCCGTTTGTTAATTGTTGAAGATGACGTGGATATTTCAAATATGCTGCGTCTGTTTTTTGGCACCCAGGGTTATGAAGTGGATGTGGCGCCGAATGGGACGATTGCATTGGAGCGAACCCGGCAGGTGATGCCGCACTTGATTGTGCTGGACATTATGCTGCCCGACATTGACGGCTATGAAGTTTGCCGCAACCTGCGCACCACCACGCGCACCTCGCATATCCCGGTCATCTTTTTAACCCAGAAAGACGAGCGCAGTGACAAGCTGCAAGGTTTGGAACTGGGCGCCGATGATTACATCACCAAGCCATTTGACATCGAGGAATTACGCTTACGCGTTCAAAATGCCATTGCCCGGTCAGAGCGAGAGAGTTTGACTGATCCTCAAACCGGGCTGCCCGCCGGCAGATTGATCGAAGACCAATTGCGGCAGATTATCCGCAAAAGAGACTGGGCATATATGGACATTCGTCTGAACAACTTTGACGCGTTTCGCAACGTGTACGGCTTCATCGCAGCCAATGACGTGCTGCGCTTCACCGGTATGCTGCTGGGTGAGGTTATGGATGAGGCGGGCACATCCAATGATTTTGTGGGCCACGCAGGTGGAGATAATTTTGTAGTCATCACTCGTGACGAGAAAACCGCCCCGATTATCAACAAACGATTTAAAACTCGCTTTGCAGAAGAAATTCAGGCGCATTATAACTTTATGGACCGCCAGCAGGGATT
>Ga0334890_1002720_pt1 | contig 19597 bp, 19 predicted proteins | sample GraSluR1_MG_3_FD_207220 | JGI IMG/M metagenome (GOLD analysis project Ga0334890, IMG submission 207220) | Sludge microbial communities from methane-producing bioreactor in Wageningen University, Netherlands - Granular Sludge_31_08-R1 | ecosystem: Engineered > Bioreactor > Anaerobic >... | reverse complement strand
CCTCTCCTGGCGACAGTTCTGGGGCGGATAGGCATTGAGCGAACGTGAAACCAGGCGAACGTCTCACGTCAAGCCTCACCCCCCAACCCCCTCTCCACGTGGTGGAGAGGGGGAGTCAGGCTGCCAGTAAGTCCCCTCTCCGCGATGTGGGGAGGGGATTTGGGGGTGGGGCTAATACCACACACCCCATCACTTTGCCCATCTCAACGATTCTCGCCTGCCTGTCCGCCCCCATCTCCTGGCGACAGGGTGACTCCGACCACAACCTCACCCCCTGCCCCCTCTCTTCGCTGGCGGAGAGGGGAAGTCGAGCGAAGCGAAACGGGGATAAGGTAGAGAATTGCCAGGCAAGGTATCAGTACGCTTTGGCGAAGTAGGCCATCTCTTGCGCCTGCGTGCCGCAGATGATGCACGGGCCGTGCTCGCCGGGGTGCGGCTGTTCCAGCGGGAAGTTGCGGCTGACGGCCTGCGCGTCCTCTTTGACGCGCTCTTCGCACGCCTTGCCCCCGCAGAACCAGGACAGCGCCCACTCGCCGCGCTGGATCACGTCCACGAAGTCGGCGTAACCGCTGGTGACTTCGTGGAGATGGCTGTCGCGGAACTCGGTGGCCTGGGCCAGCAGGTTCTCCTGGATGGCGTCGAGCGTCTCGCGCACGGTGTGCACCAGCCCGTCCTGGCTGACGGAGCGTTTGCCCTCTTTGCCGGGGATGTCGCGGCGGGCCAGAGCCACGCTGTGGTTGGCCACATCCTTCGGGCCGACCTCCAGGCGCAGCGGGACGCCGCGCATCTCCCAGTCGTTGAACTTGAAGCCGGGCGAGAGGTTGTCGCGGTCGTCCACCTTGACGCGGATGCCCGCGTCCATCAGCAAGGCCGCGATGCGCTCCACAGCCGCCAACACAGCGGCGCGCGTGGAGTCGTCGCGGAAGATAGGCACGATCACCACCTGGAAGGGGGCCAGCTTGGGCGGCAGACGCAGGCCCTGGTCGTCGCCGTGCGTCATGACGATGGCCCCGACCATGCGCGTGCTGAGGCCCCAGGATGTAGTCCAGCAGTACTGTAACTCGTTGCTCTCGTCGGTGAACTGAATCTCGAACGCTTTGGCGAAGTTCTGACCCAGATCGTGGCTGGTACCCGCTTGCAGCGCCTTGCCATCGCGCATCATCGCCTCGATGCTGAAACTGGACAGCGCGCCGGCAAAGCGTTCCTGGGCGCTCTTGCGCCCCTGGATGACCGGAATCGCCGCGTCCTTGATGGCGAAGTCGGCGTAGACGCCCAACATGCGCATCGTCTCGGCCAGCGCGTCTTCGTGCGTGGCGTGGGCGGTGTGCCCCTCCTGCCACAGAAACTCCATTGTGCGCAGGAACAGGCGCGTGCGTAGCTCCCAGCGCACGACGTTGGCCCACTGGTTGATCAGCAGGGGCAGGTCGCGGTAGGACTGAATCCACTTCTGGAACGCCCAGCCGATGATCGTCTCCGACGTGGGGCGCACGATCAGCGGCTCCTCCAGCACCTTGCCGCCGCCGATGGTCACCACGGCCAGTTCTGGCGAGAAGCCCTCGACGTGCTCGGCCTCCTTTTTGAGGAAGCTCTCCGGGATGAACAGCGGGAAGTAAGCGTTCTGGTGGCCGGTCGCCTTGAAGCGGCGATCCAGCCCGCCCCTGACGCCTTCCCACAGTTCGTACCCATACGGCTTGATGATCATGCAGCCGCGCACGGGCGAGTAATCGGCCAGGTCAGCCTTCTGGACGACATCGGTGTACCACCGGGAGAAATCTTCAGATTGCGGCGTGACGCCCTGCTGTGCCACAGTCACCTGCTCCTTCGTCAGTAGGGTGTTGGTCGTTGGTGCGCGCGCCAGCGCGGGGCCGGCGACCCGCAGATTGTACCGCATTTGAAGCGGGGCAAACGCAGCAAAATCGCATTGCGGTGTTTCGACCATGCCACACAGCGGGCGAACTTCTGTCAGCACCCCGTCCTTTGTGCTAGAATCCCCAACGATTACAGCTTCAGCAGGAAATGCAGACACGGTGGCGACGCAGCGCAACAAGAAACGCAGCCCGAAGAAGAACCAGTGGGTCGTCCCGCATGGTGAGAGATGGGGTGTGCGGGGCGAGGGTAACCGCCGCCTGACGCGCATTACGGATACCCAGGAAGAAGCGATTCGCATCGCCGCGCGTATTGCCCAAAAGCAGGGCGCAGAGGTGATCGTCCAGGATAGATCGGGGATGGATTACAGGGCGTTTTGCGCCAGCCTGGAACGCAGTCTGGACGAGAACCGGGACGTATGGCAGGAACTGAGCAAACACTGACCGTCGCCCAGATTGCAGAGATCAACCGCCGCATGATCGAGGAATTCGGCGGTTTCTTCGCAGGCAAGGACAATCTGGCGAACCCTGGCTCACTGGAGCATGTGCTCGCGGCGACCCAGGGTTCGCTCTTTGGACGGGAATTCTACCCAACCCTTATCGAAAAGGCCGCCGCCATCGGCTGGCGCATCATTGTGGGACACGTCTTCCACGACGGCAACAAGCGCACCGGCATGGAAGCCTGCCGCCTTTTTCTGGACCTCAACGGATTCGACATGCGCATTGACCACGAGGTGATCAGCATGGCCCTGAGCCTGGCAAAAGGCGAAACGTCCTTTGCGGATTTTGTGACGTGGGTGGAACGTAGAACAACACCCAGAGCCGTTCAGGATGTCTCGCCGGAACTCCCCGAATCCCCCTGACACTGCGCCTGAGTTGCAGCGGCAGCGCAAACCCGCGCGCTCATCCACTGCTCTGGTTTCCTCTTCAGCGCCACACAGGCTACCCGCTCACCCGCTATCAACACAGTGCTTACCACATCTGCGGCACGCTCCGCCCCGCCAGCGCCCGGATCGCCCCCAAAACCGGTAAGCGAGCCGTTGCCCGTAAGCAGATACAGTTAAGCTAGGTTTGTGTGGCTCGCGGCAGCCAGACTCGCGCGGCGCTGACGGTGCTCAACAGCGCGCTTACCATCCAGCCAGCGCCTGGCACAGGAAACCGCAGCCCGACGGCGGGCAAGACTGTAAGCGAACCGTTGCACGAGACTACATATGCTTAATACATCGTAGACGTTGGGTGAGTGAGTATCGTTGGACGGGGGCCTGACATGGTAGGAATCATGGACATCACACCCTTAGTGGGCACGCAGCCGGCGGGATGTTGGTACTGTGCGTACAACCACTACCTGGCGGACGGCGAGCACTGCCCGCACTGCGGGCGGTCGCAAGCCACCAAGCCCATGGGCACCGGCCTGCTCAACCACCAACCGGTTCACCCCCCCAACGGACAGCGCGGCAACCAGATTTTCGGCGACAACATGGTGGTTCTTCTGCAGTTCCTCCCCTCCGGCACGTGCGGCTGGTTCGCCATGGACACGCCGTTGACATTGGGCCGCGCTGCTGGCTCCGCAGCGGACAACCTGCTCGACCTCACCGACTTCAACGCGCACCGGCACGGCGTCTCGCGCCTGCACTGCCGCCTGACCCGCGCCCACAACCGCCTGCTGCTGACCGACCTGGGCAGCACCAACGGCACCTACCTCAACGGACGCCTGCTGCCTCCGCACCGCGACACCATGCTCGCCGACGGCGATCACCTGATCCTCGGCACGCTGCACATGAATATCTTCTTCGTCGCGTCCAGTTCGACCTGAAGCGGATCGCGCCCGCGCACGGGTCCACGAACAAGTCGTCAGTCAGTTGTCGAAGGCCCCCATCCCCTGGCCCCTTCCCCCAGCAAAGCTAGGGGAAGGGGAGAGCGGCTTGCCAAGTCGTCCCCCCTCTAGCTTCGCTGGAGGGGGGATTGAGGGGGGAGGCGTTCAGCGAGCATTCCCGAACTTCCCCTGCAACAGGTTGTTCGTGCACCCCCCGCGCATCTACCCCGCGTAGTCGGCCAGATTGCACCCCGCGACCGGCGTCCCATCCCGGCCCAGCGCCGCGATGCGCTGGCGCGCCCCAGCGACCGCCTCTGCCCCGTCGAGCACGGTCAGCGTGCAGGCGAACGTCTGCGCCTCACCCGGCTCCAGCCAGGCCAGCCGCCCCTTCTCGCGCGCCACCACCTGACCCTCCGGCAGGCAGTTGCCCGGCTCAATGCCGCAGACATAAATGCCCTGGCGCGTGTTCTTCCACTGCGTCAGGTAGGGCAGGCTCGCCGTGTCCCACTCGAACAGCAGCCCGAACGACTCTTGCAGCAGAGCTACCGCCGTCCGCCCCTGCGCGTCCGCCTTCACATGATGCCAGAAGACCTGCTCCGCGTAGCCGGGCTGCGCGGCGTCGTACTGCGCCCAGGTGGCGATGCCCTTGCGCGCTTCGGCGTCGCGCGGATAGACGGCGTGATCCGGCGTGTGCAGGGTCGTCCCGGCGCGAACCAGCGGGTAGCCGGGGTTGATATGGTAGAGCACCATCAGCGGCGCGGGCGCGTCGCCCAGGTTCACCACGCGATCCGACCAGGCGATGACCGGCTCGCCCAGCGTCAGGTGATACGTCCGCTCCAGGCGAAGCTGCTCGCCGAACAGCCGGCTCTCGCTGACCGCGCCGCGCAGCGCCAGGGCATACTGCTCGCCGTCCCAGCCGCCGCCTACGGCCACGTCGCCCGCGCGCAGGCGGGTGTACAGGCCGTGCAGGTCGCGCCCGCCCTCGGTGATCGGCTCTGTCTGCGGGGGGCCGGCGTGCGTCAGGCCGCAGGTGGTCAGCAGCCCGCCGTTGAACAGGCGCAGCCACGAGCCGCCCAGTTCGGGTGCGTGCGGCGACCCCTGGCTGATCCACGTCAGCGGCACGCCGCGATAGTGCGCCGTCCAGATGTCCAGCCCGCGGTCGGGCAGGACGGTGTACGACAGGCCGCTGGCGTTGTACGCCTCCACCAGGCGCAGGCCGTTCGCCAGCGTGCTCTGCCGGAAGTCCACGAACTGGCGCATGTCGAGGCTGTGCTGCTCGATCTGCGCGCGCTGGAGCCAGGTGGTGTCAAGCATTTTCGCGTGTCCTTTCAGCGTGAAGAAGAGCTGTTATTGGTTGTTGGTAATTGGTTTCTGGTTGTTGGTCAATGACCGATCCAGGGGCAAACTCGTTCCTGATTGGGGGCAAATACAATTGTCGCAGAACGCACCTGCCATAACCCTCACGCCATTTCGCCAACAGTCTCGATTTGGGAGAGTATCCATCTTGGGTGGCCAGTTTTCAGCCAGGCCGCACCATCCCAAGTCTATTCGTATGCTTCACCTCCCGCCACCAATAACCAACAACCAATAACCAATCACCCCTCCCCCCACGTGCGCCCATAGTTCACGCGCAGCTTGTCCAGCACGGCCTGCTCCAGGTCAATGCCGCTCACGCTGGCCAGTTGTAGCAGGTAGAGCAGCACGTCCGCAAGTTCTTCAGCCAGAGACTCGGCATCGGCCAGGTCACCGTTCCACTGGAAGTGCTCCAGCACCTCCGCTGCCTCGATGCTCAGCGAGATGGCCAGGTTGCGCGGGGTCTGCGGGCGCGGCGTGGCGGGGTCGTACCATCCTTTGGCGCGCACAAAGTCGCGCATGAGCTGGGTCAGTTCGGCGATGTCCATCGGCGCTCCACAGGGTAACGCGACACCCAGGCTACAACAAAACTTCCGAAGTTTCCGAAAACTTCGGAAGTCTGGATCACAACACTCCTACCCACGCAGCGCGCCCTAGTACGCATTCCGATTGCGTCCGAAGAACGTCTGGATCATGGTGCGCAGCACGATCTTGACATCCAGCCACAGCGACCAGTTCTCGACGTACCACAAGTCGTACTTGGTGCGCTCCAGGATGGACGTGTCGCCGCGCAGCCCGTTGACCTGCGCCCAGCCGGTCATGCCCGCCTTCTCGCGGTGACGCTCCATATAGCGCGGGATGAACTCGCGGAACTTCTGCACGTAGTACGGCTGCTCCGGGCGCGGCCCCACCAGGCTCATGTGCCCCCAGAACACGTTGATCAACTGCGGAATCTCGTCCCAGTTGGTGCGGCGCATGAAGCGCCCCATGCGCGTCACGCGCGGGTCGTTCTCGGTCGTCCAGCCCGGCCCATGCTTCTCGGCGTCGGCGCGCATCGAGCGGAACTTGATCATCGGGAAGGGATGCCCGTCCAGGCCCATGCGCTCCTGGCAGAAGAAGACCGGCCCCGGCGACTCCAGTTTGATCAGGAGGGCGGTCAGCGTCATGAACGGGCTGAGCGCCACCAGCCCGGCGAATGCCCCCACTACGTCCATCGCCCGCTTCAGGCTCAGCTTCCAGCCGCGCAGGGCCACGTCGCGCACCGAGAGCAGCGGCATCCCGTTCAGGTCGTCCACCGTCAGCCCGCCGGCCATGTAAGCGAAAATGTCCGGGTATACCTTGATGTCCACCCTCCCGCGCTGGCACTTGCTGACCAACTGCACCAGCTCGTGCCGCGACGCTTCGGGCAGGGCGATGATCACCTCGTCCACTTCGTACTGGTCAATGATCTCCGGCAGTTCCGCCGTCGTGCCAATGATCGGCACCTCGCCCACCGCGCCCACTTCCTCGCCGTTGACGGCGCCGACGATGTTTAGCCCCAGCGTGGGCGACCAGCGAATCTTCTCGGCAATAGTGCGCGCCACTTCGCCAGAGCCGACGAGCAGCACGTTGTCGCGGCCAATGCCGAAGTCGCGCAGACGCACGGTCAGGTAGCGATAGAGCATACGCCCCACCACGACCAGCACGATGCCCAGCAGCCAGGCGTAGACGACCACCCCGCGCGGGTAGTCCAGTTCCAGCGCGCTGTTCTTGAAGGCTAGCGACTCGAAAGCCACAGCCAGCAGCGTGCCAATCGAGACGTTTTGGGCGATGGCATACGCCTCGTCAAAGCGGCTGGCGGCGCGGCGCTGGTGGTACATGCGCGCGAAGTAGAAGACGAGCATCGTCATCGCCACGTGAACGACAAGCATCGGGGTGTAGGTGCTGAACGGCGGGGGATTGACCGGGACGGCAGGCAGGGGCAGCCGGGCGCGCAGCACGTAGCCGAGCGCAAAGGCCAGCACCAGCATGATCAGGTCGCTGACCACCAGGAGCGTGCGCAGCAGCCCGCGCACCCGGCGGTCTACCGTCTGGCTCACGCGAAAGCGCTGGGGTGCCACAGCTCGCGCCACAGCGGGCGACCGCCTTTCAGTGCCAGCCCCAGCAGAATCAGGCTGTGCAGCCACCAGGGGGTCGTCTGCCGGTAATGCTTGCGGTAGAACAGGAGCATCGCCCGGTAGAACTCCCGCTGCGCCCGGCGCGACTGGCGACTCGCCGCCCGTTTGACATGGGTCACCGTCACGCGCGGGTTGTACATCACCTTCCAGCCGGCTTGCTTGATTCGGAACGCCCAATCCAGGTCTTCTCCATACATAAAGAACGTTTCGTCGAACAGCCCCACCTGCTGGATCGCCGCCCGGCGCACCAGCATGAACGCTCCCACCACTGAGTCTACCTCAGTCTCCACATCCGGGTCGAGATAAGTCAGGTTGTAGCGCCCGAAGCGGCGGCGGCGCGGAAACAGCCTGGACAGCCCGACCATGCGGTAGAAGCTGATCTCCGGCGTCGGGAAGCTGCGCCGGCAGGCCAGGTCGAGCGAGCCATCGGGCAGCACCAGCTTCGGCCCGGCGACGCCGATCGTCGCGTCGGCGTCCATGTAGGCGAGCATGTCGCCCAACGCCCCCGGTGGCAGCACCGTGTCCGGGTTGAGCGCCAGGGCATAGCGCGGGGCGTCCTGGTCGGCGCAGCCCTGCGCGAACCCCAACGCGCGCAGCCCGCGATTGTTGGCGCGGGGGTAGCCTTCGTTCTCGGCGCTGGCGATCAGCGTCACGTCCGGGAACTCGGCGCGCACCATGTCCGCGCTGCTGTCGGACGAGGCGTTGTCCACCACCACCACGCGGTAAGTGAAATCGCCCTGCGACCCCTGCACCGAGCGCAGGCATTCGCGCAGCAGGTCGCGCGTGTTCCAGTTGACGATGACGATCCCCAGATCGAGCATAGCCCCTCACCTGGGCGCATAGTTGATTCTAGCGGGGTGCGGCGTCCTGTTCAAGGCGGGGCGCTGCTCAAGGCAGAAACTTGAACCGCAGAGGCGCAGAGAACGCAGAGAAGAACGTCGAGTCTTCTCGTAGGTCTTTGCTCTGCGCCCCTGTGATGATACTTTGCCCATCAATGAAACGCGCCGCGCTGCTCTGCTGCGTCCGTAGGGGCGTATCGCCATACGCCCCGCTTCTCTACACCTTAGCATAGCACACGGCCCGGCGCGAACGCCGGATGCACGCCCCACGCCCCACTGACGCTCAATGGGCGCTAGAGCGTGTTATGAACTCCGCACGCTCGGCGTAGCGTGCAGGGCACGGCCTATGGGTAGCACCCCGACCCCACCCTGTAGTCCCTCCCCGCCAGCAGGGAGGCTCCCCTTTCCCTGCTTGCGGGGAAAGGGGCCGGGGGATAGGGGTTGAAGAGTGCATAACGCGCTCTAGCGCATGATGCGCCGCGCCTCCGGGAAAGCGTCCGCCCAGGCAGCCAGCAGGCGCGCGTGCGGCCCGCCGGACGGTGGCTCCACCATGCGCACGCGCTCGTAGCCGTCCGCAGTGGCTCGCTCGACGGTGATCGTCAGCCCATCGTGGATGTTGGGCGGGATGGCATCCGCTTCCCAGGCCCCCGCCGCGCCCTCGACCGCGCGCAGAAAGCGGTCGAGCGCCTCTGGCTCCACGTCGCGCATACTGCCCTGGGCCAGCGAGGTGCGCGGCGTGCAGCTATGACAGCACACCAACTGGGCGCTGCGCCCCGTCACCACCACCATGCAGCGGTTCTGGCTGACGGTGAACGGCTGGATGGCCGTCAGGATATACACGCAGTCCGCGCCCTGTTCGGCGCAGAAGCGCTGCACGGTAGCAGCACGGGGATCACTCATAAGTGCATCGCCTCGTCACACAGAAACTCGACCTCAACACCGTGCGCGCTTAGGGTGTCTCTGAATTGCCACCAATCCGGATCAGTCGCGTTCAGGACTCGCGGATGCTGCGGATGGGCAACGGCAACAGCGACGAACTTCCGATCCGCTGGGTCGAACTTCGCCAGGGCCGGATCGTCAGGAAACTCCCGGAAGTCAGTCACATCCAGATCGTCAGGATTACAGAGAGTAATATGTACTGTTTCGACACGGGCAGGGTTGGCGATGTTGTTCAGCGTCCATTTCAAGAAAGCGTCCCCCACCCCTGGCTGACCACTCGTGTGAAGATTCGCCATGTACTCTCGCAGAATGCGCCATTGATCGTCGAGAGCCAGTTTGCCTTGTCGAATGATCTGCTGCAACTGGCGCGTACAGGCCACTATACACACTACTGACGCCTGCGCGGAATGCCCATTGGCCACAACTGGCACATTGGTGTCCACAATGGCGATCATCGCCCCCCGGCTCCCATGCGCCTGGCCATCGCCTCCACCTGCGCAGCGCGGTCTGCCATCTCATCCGCCCAGAAGTCCTGGGGCCAGTTGGTGATATTGCCAAACAGATCGAGATGTAACCTCTCGATCCATGACTCGCCGCCTTCTATCCGGCAGAAGTACAAAGCCGCTTTTTCCGGGGCCAGCTCTTCCTCGGCAATGCGCCGCTGAAGACGCCTCAGCAGATGTTCGCTATGGCTCTCGACAATAATCTGTACGTTGCGGTTGTTAACGACATCAATCAAGACATCGGCCAAATCTGCCTGCACTGAGGGGTGCAGATGAATCTCCGGCTGTTCCAGCAGGATGATCGAGCCTTTGGGCACATAGTAGCACAGCACCAGCACGGGCAAGATTTGCGAGACGCCAAAGCCCACGTCAGTGATCAAGACTTCTGACCCCCCTGCTTTCACCACAACGCGCAGTTCATAGACTTTGTGATTCTTGGCCAGCGGTTTCAGGGCAAATGAATGGATGAGCCTCATGTCCTTTAACCACTCGCCCACGCGCTGCTCAACCGTCCGGCGGCGTTTATATGGGCCGGGTGAGATCACTGGGCCAAGACTCCTGGAGGCGAGCAGAGCGGTAACAGCCAATTCACCGCGTCGTCCTACATCAACCGGACTCTCACCTGCCCACACATAGTTACGCTTTGGATATTCACGTAGTGGCCCTAAATAGGTGATTCCTGAAAACAGATTCTCGAATGCCAGAACAAAATCAGGAAGGAAACCGGTGTTCTGATAGTACCCCACTGCTTCATCGGGGAACCCATAACACTTCACCGGAGCCGGGAGCGGCCAACCTCGCCCTCGCGTGCGCTTGGCGTGATAGGGTTCGCTGATCAGATCGTATTTCTCTTCACCAGGTCGCCGCGACATACCAAACCGCTGATCGCCGAATTCGTAGGCGAAAGACTCCACGCCTAGTGTGAGTTCCTGTTGGCCCACCGAGGTTGAGAAAGATAGCGACTTGATCTGGAAGAGGCGTTTCTTCTTTTCAGGATCGTCAATTTGCAGGGGGTCGAGCAGGTTCCAAGAGAGAGACATGTCAAGCGGAGCATCCGCTCGATGAGCGTGAATAACATCAAAGAACGTGCCCAGGTCGACCAGCGACCGCTCATCACCAAAATGCAACACCCTGCGCCGATCCGGCGACTCAACTGTTTGTTTCAACATCAAGAGCAGTTGCAGGATACTGGTCTTGCCGGAGCTATTGGTGCCGAACAAGCCTGTGAGCGGCGCAATCTCCAGGTCACCCGTGTCACGCCACGACTTGAAATTCTGTGCCCGCAGTCTGGTCAGCATCGCATCCTCTCTCCTCACACTACAGCACATCATCCAGCCGCAGGCCGCGCGTTGCCGCACGCTCGACGCGCCAATCGTGCTCGGTCACCGGCACCGGGCGGATGGCCTCCGCCGGGCGACGGGCTAGGCTCAGCGCACCCTCCGGGCAGTGTACCACGCACAGGCCGCAGCCCACACAGCGCATCGGGTCAACATGGGCCAGCCCCCCGTCGCCGAGCGCCAGCGCCCCGAACTGGCAATAGGACGCGCACGTTTCGCAGCCCGTGCAGCGCGCCGCGTCCACCTGGCTGGCGAAGGGCGAGCGCGCCGCCGCTGCCGGCAGACCGGCCTCGCGCACGGCTCGCAGAATCCCACAGGCGCACGTGCAGCAACTGCAAATGTACCACAGTCCAGCGCGGTAATTGCCCACCGTGTGCACCAGCCCGGCATCCGCCGCCTGGCGCAGCAAGGCGAGCGCCTCGTCGCGGGTCAGCGCGCGAATGTGCGTGCTGCCGTCGAACGCGCCCGGCGTCTGGCTGATCGGGAGACAGACCTCCAGTGGGTGCTCGCACGGCTCGCCAGCCAGGGCCTTCTGCAGGCGGCACACGCAGGGCACCACGCCCCAGGCTTTCGCGGAGTCAATGATCCCAGCCACGCTCTCGTAGGGGTGAATCTCCACGTGAAACGGGACGCTCTCGTGCACCGGGATCACGCGGTGCATCTGCGGCTCCATGGCGATGGTATGCGCCAGTGCCGCGCGGTAGTACGCGTCGAACAGGCGCGCCGTCTCCGCGTCCATGCTGGGCACCCGGTTCTCGTAGACGCCCACAATGAATGGCAGCAGCCCGTAGACCGTCTCGTCACCCTCGCGTTCTCTGGCGATCAGTCGCTGCCCGGCCATCTCCGCCAGCCGCGCCGCGATCGTCTCCGCATCGCCGCCGATGCGCGCGGCGACCTGGGCGGGCGTCTCCTTGCTCAGGCGTAGCTCGGCGGCCAGCGCCGCCTGCTCCGGCGCGTACAGTTTCGCCAACAGGCGAAGCTCGAACCCTTCCTCCGTCGGGGGGAAGCCGTTGGGCAGCGCATCCAGGCGCGCCGCCAGCCGTTGATAGGGTGTCCAGTCCATACGCGACCCTCCCGGCAATGACTCAGCCCTCGCGGGCGCGAACGAGGCCCCTCTAGCCGGAACGATCGGCGCCTGCCGTCGGCAGGGTGAGCAGCGGCGATCCACGCAGCGCCCCGCGCAGGGCCGCCCGGTCATCCCAGGGATGCTCCACCGTCCCGAAGCACATGCTCTGCTCGTGGCCCTTGCCGCAGGCGATCACCAGATCGCCGGGCCGCGCCAGCTCGCAGCCAAAGGCAATCGCCCGCCCCCGGTCGGGCACGCGCCAGAACGTCTCGCCCTCGCGCCCGCCCTGGCTCCGGCAACCCTCGGCCATCTCCGCCAGAATCGCGTCCAGGGGCTCGGTGCGCGGGTCTTCGGCGGTGAGCACCACCCGGTCGGCCAGCCGCGCCCCGATCTCGGCCATCATGCGCCGCTTGGCGCGGTCGCGCAGCCCGGCGCTGCCAAAGACGGCGATCACCCGGCGATCCGGCGCGATCATCGTGCGCGCCGCTTCCAGGGCGCGGCGCAGCGCGTTGGGCGTGTGGGCGAAATCCACAATCGCCAGGAAGTCCTGCCCCTCGTTAATGCGCTCCATCCGCCCCGGAATGGGGGGCATGGCCCGCACCCCCGCCGCCAGCGCCGCGCGCCAGGTCGCCGCGTCCGGCAGGACGGCGAAGGCAGCGGCGGCAGCAGCGAGCAGGTTCGCCACGTTGAACGGCCCAACCAGCGCCGACTCGACCGGGACGCGCAGCCCGTCCGGCCCGACGACGATCAGGCGCGTGGCGTCCGGGGCGAAGACCACATCCCCGGCGCGGAAGTCCGCCGGCGTGTCGAGAGCGTAGGTCAGCACGCGATCCACGCCCTGCGCCCGCTGGCGGAACACGTCCGCGCTGGGATCGTCAGCGTTGATCACGGCGATCTTGGGGACGCCCGGCTTGCGCGGCGACGCCGCCGCCATCTGGAAGAGGCTCGCCTTCGCGTCGCGGTACTGCTCCCACGTGCCGTGAAAGTCCAGGTGCTCGTGAGTGACATTGGTCAGCACGGCGGCGTCAAAGGCCACCCCGCCCACGCGCCCCTGGGCCAGCCCGTGCGAGGTCGCTTCCAGCACGGCGTGCGTCAGGCCAGCGGCGACCATGCGCACCAGGTACCCGTGCACCTCGTCTGCGCCCGGCGTGGTGACGTGCAGCCCGGTGTCGAGCGCCTCATCGCCAATGACCGCGCTCACCGTCGAGATCAACCCGGCACGGACTCCCGCTGCCTTCAGGATGCTGTGAATGAGCGTGGCCGTGGTCGTCTTGCCGTCCGTGCCGGTGACGCCGATCACCGCCAGCTTGTGCGACGGGTGGCCATAGTAAGCCGAGGCCAGCGGGCCGAGCGCCGCCCGTCCATCCGCAACCTGGGCATAGGGCACGGAGCAGGCCACCGCGTCCGGCGGGCGCTCGCCAATCACCGCCGCCGCCCCGCGCGCCACTGCCTCGGCGATCAGGTCGTGCCCATCCACGCTCGCCCCGCGCCGCGCCAGGAAGATTCCGCACGGCTGGACGTGCGCGGCGTTCTCAGTGATCGGCGCGGCGATCCGTGCGTCGCGGTCGGGGCGGGCGATCACGCCCGGCCACGCGGCAAGTAGCTCGCTGAACAACATGAGGGCGCTCCGTCGTGTGTTTGTGGCAGCCAGTCCAACGTGCGCCTATTCTAGCCGATCCGCCCGCGAACAGACAGAATACGGAACCTCACCCCCGCTCAGCGCTGACGCGCCTTGCCTCCCCCTCTCCGTCAACGGAAGGGGGAAGAGCCGAGCGCAGCGAGGCCGGGGGTGAGGTAAGGCAGAGTGCAAACCAGATACCGAATGCCCCGCCCCTATTCACCCGGCGCGATCAGCAGCTCGACAACGCACTCTTCGCCGTAGCCAACCTCCACTTCGAAGACAAGATATCCCGCATCGCTGAAGCGCAAGGCCGCAGTCAGCGCTGAGGCTATTGAGTTGGTCTCCAGATTGAAGGGGCCAGTCCAGCGCGGGCCAATGTGCAATTCGGGCGTGCACCAGCCGTCAATGGGCCGCAGCGACAGGTTGGCGGACTGCCCCGCCGTGACTTCCAGCACATAACGCTGTCTGGTCGCCGCGCGATTCAGCGGCATGGTGACCGCCTCGCCCAGCGTGAGCAGCGTAAGCTGGCTGGGGCGCACCGCAAGCTGGAACGATACGTCCTCATCTACCTTTGCCGCAGCGCTGACCACCAGGTAATAGTAGTAGCTCTCCCGCGACACCACCCAGGGTTCGATCAGCAGGTCGTAATCCACCTCATCGGAACCGCCGGAGCCAGCCACAAGGTCGCCCGCCATATCGTACACGTTGATATCTCCGGCGAAATCCGCTTCCGCCGAGACCACTTCCACGCGCAGCAAGTCCACCTGCGGCGGGTAAATCTGGTAGTAGGCAGCGCGGCGGCTGGCCCCAATCGTGTCCTCGAACAGCGTCTCAGCCACGATCTCGGTGACGGCGTGAGCCTCGACGTGCAGCGTGTAGGCGCTGCCCTGGAAGTTCTCTGTCTGTAGAGACAGCCGGTAGATACCAGCGAAAGGCAGCAAGACGAACGTTGTCAACGGGTCTGTGCTGAAGCCTGCGCTGGCGATTTCCTGCTGGTCTGGGCCGATCAGCACGTAGCGCAACCCTGCGCCGCTCGTCCTCAGCGAGATCACCGTCTTGTCATCGGCGGTGAACTGCCAGAAATGCGTCGCCAGCGCCCGGTCGAGCGTGCCGGCAATCTCTTCGCCCAGCGTCAGCGGCGCTTCCTGGGCCAGGTCGAGCGTCAGCAGGTAGTTGCCGGTGGATGATCCGTTCTTTCCATCGTAGCGACCCATCACAATGATGTAGTTGCCGTCTAGAGGCAGCTCGAACGGCCCCAGCACCAACGGCTTCGATCCGTACCCCTCTAGCGCCTGCATCAGCACGCGCCCCTGCGCATCCTGCAGGGCCATGTCAATGCGCAGCGCAGAGCCGAGATCGAAGGCGCTGAGGTAGATGCGCTCGCCCCGGCTCCCCTCAAACCGGTAACGGTGTTCATAGCGGTCGTTGCTGATCGTATCCTGGACGGGCTGTCCGTAGCTCAGGGGCGTGGAGACTGGCTCCTCAACTTGCGCGCGAACCGGCAGCCCCCCGAAGGCCAGGCTCGCGACCATAACGACCAGGACAATGCTCGAAACGCGCCTCATGGGTCTCCTCCTCAAATAAACATCTTATATCTAGTTATACTCCCGAATCCGCTGGCGAAGGTAGATTGAGAGGCCATTTGAAAAGGTCTGCGACCCCACCCTAAATCCCTCCCCGCAGGCGCGGGGGGGGACTTCAGGAACAGTCCTTTCTCCCTTCCCTCGCTTGCGGGGGAAGGGCCGGGGATGGAAGTAAAGATGGCTCTCAAACGGCCTCTGACGCGGGGGCAACACGCACGGAGCCATTCCCAACGCAAAGCGCCAGGCTGTGACCCCTGCCTGGCGCTTGGATGTCGTGAAGTTGGGGCGCTTAGCGCATCTGCATCGAGAGCGCGTTGAGATCGCCGCGCACGCTGCCGTCCACCACCTTGTCGCCAGCGCGCAGGATCAGACCGCCCAGGATGCTGGGATCTACGCGGTAGTCCACTTTCTTCGCCCCGGTGATCTTGACGATCTCGGCCTTCTCGTCGTCGGCGAGCGGCAGCGCGCTCACCACCACCACATCGCTGCCCAGCCCCTTGGCCTCGGCGGGGACGCCGGCGAAGAACTGCTTGATGATCGCCTTCTGGCGCTTCTCGTCCAGCGAGTCGCCGATCAGCCGCTCGGCGGCGGCCATAGCCAGGGTGACGATCTCGCCGCGCGTCTCGGCCAGGATGCGGTTGCGCTCCTCCTCGGCCTGGAGACGCGCCTGATTGCGGATGGCGTCGGCGTCGCCCTGCGCCTCGCGCAGAATCTGCTTGACCTGCTCTTCGCCGCGCTGCCGGGCCTCGTCAATCAGCTTCTGCCCCTCGGCACGGGCCTGGGTCAGCAGCTTGTCGCGCTCGCGCTCGGCATTCTCGCGCGCCTCTTCGGCGGCGCGGGCGTCTTCCAGCCCCTTGGCGATGCGCTCGGAACGCTCGTCGAGCATCTTCAGCACGCGCGGCCAGACGACCTTCGCCAGCAGCAGGAAGATCAGCCCGAAGTTGACAAGCTGCGCAATGAAGAATCCTAGATTAATGCCTAATGCGTCCACCGAACTCCTCCTGGACCGCGACTACAGCACGAACAGGATGATCAGGGACACGACCAGTGCATAGATCGCGACGGCTTCGGCAAACGCGATACCCAGGATCATGTTGGTGGTGATCTGCCCGGAGGCATCCGGGTTGCGCCCGATCGCGTTCAGAGCGCCCTGAACGAGCAGCCCGATACCAATGCCCGGCCCGATTACGCCAATCATCGCCAGACCGGCGCCAATGGCCTTTGCAGCATCTATTTCCATGAATTCCTCCTGATGTTCGTCAGAGTTGACAGGTTAGCCCAGCACGAGGTGCGCTATCACCGATGCTTAGGTGGGGTTATTGGTGGTTGGTTGTTGGCTGTTGGAAAAACACACCCGCAGCCGGGCCGCCTTCGCCCCAAACCAATCACCAGGAACCAACTACCAAAAACCAATCACCCATCACCAGGCTGCGCGCCTCCCCCCTGGTTTCTCCATTAATGATGCTCGTCGCCGTGCCCGTGCGTCTGCATGGCCATCGCGCTGAAGACCAGCAGCAGCATGGCGAACACAAACGCCTGGATCAGCCCGATGAACAACTCCAACCCGTACACGGCTGCCGGCACCAGCATGGCCAGCAGGAACGACATCACAAAGAGCAGGACGCCGCCCGCGAACATGTTGCCAAAAAGACGAAAGCCGAACGAGAGCACTTTCGCCAGTTCCGAGATGATTTCCAGCAGCCCGACGACGAAATCCATCGCGCCCATCGGGTTCTCGCCCACGTTCTCCAGGGCCGGCGTGTTGAAGAACTTGGTGAAGTAGCGCGGCCCCTGCGCCCGCACACCGAAGTACTGGATGGCGAAGAACGCCAGCAGACCCAGCCCCAGCGTCAGGTTAAGATCAGTCGTCGCGCCGCGCACAAACGGCGTGACCGCGTAGAGATCGTCGCGGTAATACGGCTCGTGCACGACCTCCGCCACCAGTTCAGCGGGACTCCTGGCCTCGGCGGCGTGCTCGCCCCCGGCGGCCTCGCCTTCAGCCGCTTCACCTTCGGCGGGAGGCGCTTCTTCAAGGGCCAGCGTCGCCGCCGCGATGACCGCTTCCACGTCGCCGCCCTGCTCGGTCACGTACTCGGCCACGCTGCGCGCATTGCCCACGTCGTCGCGCAGCGAGATGGACTCAACGCCCAACTCGCTCGCCGCCGCAGCCAGCACCGCGCTCTGGGCGGCGTCGTGCGCCGGGTCGGTGTGCTCGCCCTTGTGGTGGCAGGCGTCGTAGTTCTCCTGCGTGGCGCGGATGCCGGTGTCCATTGCCTTGTCCGCTTGCAACAGGATGCCGTTCCTGTCGTAGCCATTGACCCCCTCCGCCGCGCAGTGCATCAGCCCGATGCTCTCCGCGCCCGGCACCAGCTTGAGCCAGTTGGCCACCAGCAGGAAGAGGAAGATGGTGGCCATCAGCGGGAAGATGGGACGCGCGTTCTTGCCGGCGGTAGACTTGGCCAGGCTCCACAGCGCGTCCGTCACCACCTCGAACAGCCCTTGCAGGCGACCGGGCACCAGTCTCATCTTGCGCGTGGCCACCAGCGCGAACCAGATCACGATCACGTCGGTGACCAGCGTGCCGATGATCGTGTTGGTGACCGTCAGGCCGCTGATGCCCAGGAAGTCCTCCCACACGACTTCGCCGGGGACCATGATGACGGGCAGCGCCACCGCCACGCCGGCCCCTGGCATCACCACAAAGGGGATGACGCCGCAGGCCACGATGCTGACGGCAATGATGCCTAAAAGTATCAGAACTCCTTTCAAGAGCCATTCTCCTTCGTCATGGCATGGTCTGCCGCACCGGGCGCTGTCGCCACCTCAGGCGTCGCCGTCCTGATCGCCGCCACCGACGAGAGCATCAGCCGGATCATCGCGTACAGACTCACCGGAACACTAAGCAATACGAGACCAATGGTGAAGACAGGGTGCGTGTTCAGCCTGGAGTCCAGGAACATCCCTGCAAAGAGCGCCATGAAGATGATCATCACCGTCAGGCAGCCCGCCTGCCCGGCGACGCTGGCCAGCGCCATGTTGCGCGCGTATTCGGGGGTCAGCTTCGGATTCATGCGCAGCGTCCTGCGTAGCGCCCAGGCGTGGGCCACCGGTATGCTCGCCAGCAGCAGCCCCACGCTGAAGACCGGGTGCAGCCCTGTCACCAGGAAATCGAGCAGCAGACCCGCCCCGGTTGCCAGCAGGACCAGCACCAGCGCCGACAGGCCCGGCTCCCCGACTACTGCCGCGAAAGCCGATGGGCCAGCCAGGCGGGGCGCACGCTGAAACGACATGGTGGGCGGTTTCCTGCTGCGCGTCTACGGGGGGCGAGGGCTGTCTGCTGCGCTTGCCCCCCGCTCCCAAAGCTCTATTGTGGCAGCATGTGCCTTCTGGCACAAGCCTAGCAAAATCGCCCGAAATTGTCAAAAATTACTAAGCAAAAATGATTCTATTTCTTGCTTTGTGACCTCCCATTCTAACGCAGATTCGACGCGCGCGGGCCAACCGGCTGCCCCCGGCGCGCATCTAAACGAGTGATCGGCCTGACCAGGAGACTGCGCGTGAGAAGGGTTTCGCGATGGTCCCACACGCACGGCTCACAGACCGCTGACGACCAATAACCGACCACTGACAACTGATCACTGACCACCAGGGAAACGAAACCATGCCACGCTTCGACACACCGATCACCGCCAGCGACCAGACCCTCGCGCGCGTGCTCAACGCCGGGTTTCCGGTCGCCCTCGTCGTGTGGCGCGACACGCTCGACGAGTCGCTGAGCGCGGCCATGCGCGAGGTCGCCCGCGCGGACGCCGGGCGGCTTCTCGTCGCCAAGATGGACGCCGGCGAAAACCCACAGATCGCCGCCCGCGCCGTAAACGCGCTGCCAGCCCTGATCCTGTTCCGCGACGGCGCTGAGGTCGGGCGGGCGCAGGGCCTGAGCGCCGCCGCCTTCCGCGCCCACGTCGCCCACCTGTTGGGGCGCGGGCCGCGCCCCGCCGACGACGACCGCGCCTCCCCCACATCCTCGGCGCGTACCAATGCGCCCGCCGCGCCGGTCACCGTCAGCGACGCCACCTTCCAGCGCGAGGTGCTGGAGAGCCGCCTGCCGGTGCTGGTTGACCTGTGGGCACCCTGGTGCGGGCCGTGCCACATGATCGCGCCCGTCGTCGAGAAGCTCGCCCGCGACTACGGGGGCCGCTTGAAGGTCGCCAAGCTGAATGTGGACGAAAATCCGCAGACGGCCATGCGCTACCAGGTGCAGGGCATCCCTACCCTGCTGCTCTTCAAGGGCGGGCGCGTCGCGGATCGCATTGTGGGGGCCGCGCCGGAACCGCTGCTGCGCGGCAAAGTGGATGCTGCGTTGCGCGGCTGAAGGGGGCTGCAACGACCAGACTTCCGAAGTCTGCGCAGACTTCGCAAGTCCTCTCCTGCCCGCTCGCCATACGGTTCTGCGATGCGCAATCTGGAGGATGGGCGGGCAATGTATCCCCCCGCGCGCCAGAAGGGGACTCTACTGCTTGGT
>Ga0334890_1002716_pt1 | contig 19614 bp, 29 predicted proteins | sample GraSluR1_MG_3_FD_207220 | JGI IMG/M metagenome (GOLD analysis project Ga0334890, IMG submission 207220) | Sludge microbial communities from methane-producing bioreactor in Wageningen University, Netherlands - Granular Sludge_31_08-R1 | ecosystem: Engineered > Bioreactor > Anaerobic >... | reverse complement strand
CTTCTAATCGGTTGTACTATAGTTCTTGGTAAGGTAGGCATTACCTATACCTCCATTAAATTTCTAAGACAGCATACATATCTGCAACAGCATTTGTATCCAAATTCCAGACCACAATTGAAGAGCTTACCGGAATGACTATACCTTCGGGGAATGTCCATATAACACCTGTTCCTATTGTAGCAGGAAGAGCAATTCTTCTGAAAAATGCTACAGGTATTGTAGGGCCTGTATCCCATGCCAGTGCTGACTGAATAACACCAGATGCAAGCACATCATTAGGATCTATTTTTAAGAAATCAACAGGAGAAGTAGGAGTTGTTCCAATTGCCTGAGGATAACCAAGACCAAATACCGATGCGGTAGCTTCAGCAAGTGTAATGCCAAGCTCAATTAACTTAGCTCTACCAGGGGTTGCACCAGTGCGAATCTCCCAACATGCGTTAGCAGTAGTGCCATTAGACGTTCTTACACCAAGACTTACTTTCATTTTATATCTCCTTAATTCAATGTTATCTTTATGTTATTTACTCTTAACCTTTGTCCATCAGGAGCTGTTACAGTTCCTCCAAAATCTATAACAAGAACAATGGCATCAGTATAATCATCACCACTTCCAGTAGCTGTACTATCATCATAAACAACAGCTGCACATGCCGATATTGAACCTCCTGTTGGAATCCATTCAGCATAATTCCAATATAAGTAAGCTTTGTCGGATGCGTCATCTACAACTACTGTAGCACCTGTGAGGGTTTCTCCTCCAGTTGTATAGCCAAGGCCAGAATTAATTTCATCAGCTATAATATCAGCGTAACAATTATCCTCATCAGGATCAAAGGTAAAACCATCTTTCATTAGAATGACCTTAAATGTATCAGATAATCCTGCTACTTGGCCCTTAAGAATCATTCCAAGAATTGTATTAGCCACTTGGTTTGCCATAACTTATCTCCTATGAAAGCCTGACCTCAACATTAGCTATTGTAGCAGAACCACCATCAGCCTGAGTTTGTTCTCCGCCAAAATCTATATATCCGACGATAGGATCAGCAGTTGGCGTCGTAACAGTATCGTCAAATATTATAGCCCCAGGTGTTGGACCAATTGCACCACCTGATGCAGTCCAGACTACATTATCCCATGTTACTGAACAACGATTATTAGCATCGTCCTCAGTTACTGTTACCCCTGAAAGAGTTTTGTCATTCTGCGTATAACCGTTTCCAGAAGAAAGTTCAAATGTAGAAACATCAGCATAACTTTCATGAGCATCTTCATCAAACGCAAAGCCTGAAGCCATGAGAATTATTTTAAAAGAATCATTCTCAAAATCTATGGCTTTCTTTGCAAGCAAGGCTTTAATCTTGTTAGAAACTGTACTTGCCATAATCTCCTCCACTATCTCTTAAGTTTAAGATTAATTTGAATATCTCTGCATAAGCCTATACTAATATGAAATACATTAGATAGCCTATGCAGAACCAAGCCTATAACAAAAAGCTTTACAGCTGTTATATGCATATAGCAGTAGGGCAAAATTGCTAACAGTCCAACCCATACAGATACGCAATACTTACACTCAAGTAAGTGACCGTAATCTTCTATAGTCAAGAAAGGTGTGTTTCTAACTAAGAAGATTCTAAAGCGTTGTAAAGGACCAGCAGCAAATATCAATTCTACTACTGCCTCCACTGCTATAGCTAATAATATTATATCAAGTATCATTGTGCTACTTCCTTATAGTTACAAGAACATACTAACATAGCTTGCTTATTTCCACAACAAGGTGGTTTGTACCGTAAAGCTTTATTGCATACAGGACAAAACTTCTTTCTTATATTACTTTTAATTCCTTCAACTTTCTTTCCTTTAATTATCATTTAGCTCCTCCATCCACTCCTCAGCAGTTTTTGTAGTGTAATACTCAGCATGACAGACATTACATACCCAAGTAGTTGGATAAGATTCTCCATCTATTATCCTAGGTTTTACAAGCAATCTAAGTAAAGCATTACATTCTCCGCATCTTGGTCTGTCGGCATCACTTATAGGACTGTTCATTCTAGATATAAATACTTTTTTCTTATCTTCAGCAAGTATTTCTTGATACAGATCAAAAGCTACTGAAATGTTATTTGTTATACCAGAAACAATAAATATCTTTCTTGCTTTAGCTAAGTCACTAACACGTTCTTTAAACTCATCATAAGAAAGGTTCTTCATAATGTACTTCCTATATCAATTCTACTGGACAACAGCCAGATTCTATCATATAACCAGTTCTTAAATCTTCAATATCACCAGGTGGATGTCCGTCTGCTATAGCTAGTGATATAATATATTCTTCTGTATACCCAGCATTATCTAACCAAGTAAAACAGTCTTCACAGTTAGCTGCATAAGGATTAGCAGAAACTCCGTATGACTGAACTGTTTCGATTAAAGAACTATCACATTCATGACTTTTTCTGTCTAAAAACCTTCCACAGTAATAACGGTCAGGAGGAGCTTCCCAACACTCTTCATTTATACCAGTATCAGTTTCAATATAAGCTGGATAAGGTTCAACATAAACATTAACAGCAATTGTTATAGAATCACATACCTGTCCTTCTATAGAAAGAGTAATCGTAGGGTTATCACAACCTGAATTAGTATATGGTGAAGTATACACAATAGAGGTGCCTGTAGTTGTATCAATTGATCCTACTCCTGTAAGTTCCCAAGTATAGTTATAACCACTGACAAAATTTTCGGCTGTTAATGTTTGTTCTTCGCCACCTCCCATTGACAAGGTTGTATAGCCTATACTAACATCTTCACAACCAGGAGATACGACAGATATAGTAATAGTGTCGCACAAATTACCTTGAGTATATAAGCCAATAACTACAGTAGATGCTAATGCGGCTGCTTTAAGAACGACTGTTGTACCAATATCAGAATAAAGCTCGCATAAACCAGACTCTATACCCCATACGTATATACATCCGTCCTTAGGATTAACAACGCTTAAAGTCTGTGCTCCGTTAGTATACATAGAAGTATTACCAGAAATACTGACACCATCACAAGTGCACAAACTATCAAGACAATGATTAACTGTATAATCTTTAAACCAATAACCACAAGGAAAATGTTTATCACTTATTGGATCATTAAGTAAAACTGATTCTACAGGACTCCATACAGGATTATCTTTATTAGCCAAATAGCTGCCTTCGTTATATATAACTTTTCTTGGTGAAGGATTAAAGTCCCAAGGACCTGCTCCTCTATTATTCTCTATCCAACTAGGTCCAGGAGGACTTGGTGCAGTTACAGATTTTAAGTCTGTACAAATAACATCAGACTGATCAAGTGATAAAGAACAAACGAATGGAGTAGATGTTACCGTTTCATCACCTCCATACGTCCATTCAATATATAACGAAGGAGCTCCGGATTCCTTTGATCTTGGACACCTACGAGCAGTAGAATCACTACTATTATCCTCGATCATAATCATCAGATTATTTCCACTCGACCAACTACCTCTATTAATTATCTCTTGTATAATAGTAGTTAAATCAGGTGTATCATAGTAAGATCCACTAGACCATGCTTCTATATTGCTCCATAAAACGTTAGCTGTAGTTTTGTCAAGTGCTTGGTATCCAGCTATATTAGTAGGTGGAGAAGCATCATCGACATCGTTACCATAAATAATAGTATTACATGTAGTAATTGTTTGTGTGTTATATGCACTAAACGTTATTTTAGCAGATACTATAGTAGCGCCTTGTGGAATAGTAACATTTTTGAAGCAAGCAAATGTACATATACCTAAGTAATAAGGAGAATAACTTCCAATTACTAAGTACTTTCCACTATTAGCAAACAGTGGGGCCGCTGATCCACTTGTGGCAAGCCATCCATCATCTGACCATATACTTGATTGAAATGTACCGTCAGCCATAATATATCCTAACTAAGATCAACTTCAATATCTTTAATAGTAAGTGTGTTAGTACTAGTTATTGTTAAATCCTCACCAAAGTCAATGCAACCTACTACAGTGTCATCGCCTGTAGAATCGTCATAAATAATAGCAGCTCCTGTTGGACCAATACTGCCACCACTTGCTGTCCACGCAACACTATCCCATGTTACAGTAGCCATATCATTAACATCGTCCTCTGTAACAGAAACATTGGCCAGTACTTTATCGTTTTTAGTATAGCCATTACCTGTATCTAACTGATCTGAAGTTACATCAGCAAGAGTGGCATCAGCATCTTTATCAAAAGCAAAGGTTGTATTCATTAAAATAATCTTGAACACATCGTCGTCAAAATCAATATTACCTGATAAAAGCTGATATTTAAAGTGATTTGATAGTGTGCTTACAACCGCCATGATTATTCCTCCAATGAAATATCGCCATATATAGATAAGGCGATACCTAAATTTTCACTGTCCATAGTAAGACTTGCTCCAACTGCCCCACAATCAGGACTTCCTATAATAACCTGCCCATTAAAATTTAATATAGCATTTGCAGTTGGAACATCGGTGACCACAGAATATTCACCAGTAGTAGCTGATCTTGTAACAGCAACAACACCATTACTCATATAAACAAAATTGAAAAAATCTACAGCACTCCACGTAGACCCTCGAGTAGTTGTCAACTTTAAGTTAAGCGAGCTACCATCCCACTCATATATTTTATTACTACTGCACACAATAACAAAGTTTGTAAAAACAAACGCTTGAGGAAAAGGAAAGGCATCAGTTATATCGGAAGTTGAAAACCTTTCCAGTTCCTGCAAAGCAGCCAAAACACCATCCTTGCCGACAGCGCCCTTAGACTCAACAAGATACTTCGCATCACGAGGTACTCGTTTGCTAGGCCTAAGGCCTCTTGCAAGCTGGTCGGCTGATATAGTGAAGGAAAAGTCTGGCATTATATTACTCCATTTCCTGAGGGCTTAATGTGCTTAAAGTTTGTTTCCATTCTCTTTGGTGTACCTGTTTCATCAACCTGTTTTAAAACAGCTAAACGCCTTCTCACTTCAGGTACTGACTTTTCAAGAATCTCCTCGTAAGAAAGTAAAGGGTTTTTACCTTCGATCATTTCAACAACACTTTGGACAACATCCTTACGATCTCTAAATTCAGGATAATCATTGTAGAATTTAGCATTTATCTTATGAAGAGCCGCATGATTAGCCATAAGGTTACCAATAATATCTGGAATAGCAAGTGTCAGCCGTTCCATAGCTTCATAGATTATTTCTTCTTTTTCATCAGGACTTAACATAATTACCTCACATTAATAGCATAGTCAGTGTATTTAAAACCAATTGGCAAACCAAGTGTCACTGTTTCAATCTGATTAGCTGCATTTAAATTGACGAGATCCATAAATGAAGTTTCTGCAACGCTTCTAACATCGCTTGATGCAGTCTTACCATATTCTGGTGCAAGCCGTAAAGCCAGATTATATATAACAGCCTCTTGGTACACAGCCGGAAGAGCCATTGTATCAGTGGTCAGTGCAAACGATCCTGTTTCTGTAAACTCTTTATAACTATAACTAACCAATGTGAAAGCAGAACTAGGAACAGGAAAAAGAAATATTTGTCCTAATGGATAAGAAGGTCTATAAAGAAGTAGACTAGGAGTACCACTAACAGTTTTATCTGTTATTCTGCGATATTTTCCCTCATCAATAATCTCAATTCTACTTGTAGTAGACCCGCTAAGAAGGTAAGCACTTATAACTTGATTCGGTCTAGTTGTCGCTATGTCTCCTCCTGATCCCCAAGTATAAGAGCCGACTCCTCCAATAAGAGTAATATCTTCTTTAGTCGCTACAAAGATATTAATACTTTGGCTACTCCATCCTCTTAACATTACCTGTAAAGCCTGAAGTGCTTCGGCTTGTCGAGCAGTTTCAATTGTTTCTCCGCTACTCAGTGCACCGATCTTTCTTAAGCTTGTTGCCAATACAGTAGATATTAACATTTTATTACCTCTTTATTCAAACACTGCATTTATCCATTTATGTTGCTATAAGAAATCCTTCAAGCCTACACATTGCAGTACCAGCATTTGTGGCTATGCCAGATACCTTAATATCAACACCTGTTAAAATTCTTTTCGGAATCTCAAAGTCTGTAGTTTCACTTGCATTAACGAGCGTAGACTCAAAGCAAGGATAGAATATTCCAGGAGTTTTAAACTCCTCATGTTGCGATGCCTTAAAATACAAATGACAGGTATTTGTTGGATTTACTGGAATTGAATATGCCCAGTTAAGTCTGGTAACATATAGATCAAAACCATAAGGAACTGTATACATAATATTCTTTGCTCTTGTATACGTTGCCCTTATATAGCTATAAGTAGTACCGGCACCGTCACCCTGTAACGTAAGATTGCCAGTTGGTACTCCATTAGAGCCTGCAAAAATCACTCTAAAGCCGTTAATTCTATATGTATCACTATTAACAAGGTCAACAGCAGTTGTACCGTTTAGAATAACAATCTCTTCCTTACGAACAAACGTATCATCAAGATACAAAACAATGACAGCTTGCGCACCATTTTTAGCTGAGTAATCAAGAATATTAAAGGTTCTACCATAAGCTGATCCACCCTTACTAAATCCTCCAGCGACCGCTATAGTATCTCCGTCAATACCAGTAACGAACCCATATTCAGGATCTGTAGCTTTATCAAGAATGACACAATCACCAACAGCAACATCACTAAAATCTTGCTCATTTTTAACAAGTGTAGTTGTTGATCCGCCATCATCTGTGCCTGTGTGCAAAATAGTACCAATATCAGCAGTATTATCACTTGATACTACTTCCATTTGAGTTTCAGCAGAAGGAAAAGTATAAACTCCTGTTTTACTCCACAGGTCAGATAAGGAAGTGTTCATTGTGCCAGTATAACCAATCTTGTACCACCTTTCAGCGGTGCTTACAAGACCGAACCCAATCTGCTGCATGAAACTCATCTCACAATTCTTAAAATACCACGTGTTTCCGTCAAGTGTAACATAACATCTGCCAGTATCCAGTTCATAGAAACTTGCCCCTGCTGCTGAATCATCAGGTTTAGCATCAGTAGAAAGCCCAATATACTCATGGTAGGATATTTTTACAACTGCCATAATAGTCACCCATTAAGAAAAGTCAAATTTTGACTTTGTCAGATGTTTGGGGAGAGCCGAAGCCCTCCCCGATGAATTGTTACAGTGAACCAAGTGCCGGCCAATCAGCGTTAGCAAGATTACTAGCCGAAATCTTATTACCAACAGACAAATACGTATTACCGACAATAGCACCTGCTCCATTCGTGCCCTTAGGCTGCAATGTTACGCAACTGTTATTAGAGATAACTGCAACGCTTGCAGCATCATTAATACACTCAGTTGCCGTATGAATCCTATTACCATCAATAAGAATCTTATTAGGCGAGCACGTAGTGGAAGCATTGAGCTCGATTCCTGCATTTGCGCCTTCGATATAGTTCTGCAGAATCGTAAGTCCCTGTGCGTTACCTGCACCAATTTCAATAACAGCATCAGAGAAAGCCCCAACAAAACTACATCTGATAATTTTCAAGAACCATACAGCAGTAGCTATAATAGCACCACCAGCTGCTACCGTATTAGTCGCATCAAATGTACAATCCCAGTACTCAATACCACGCTGAGTCGAGTCTAAAGTAAAGAGATCACCACCTTCTGCGGGAGGTCTGAAATGCCAATTAAACCATCTGACACCAATTCCAGTTGAGCCTATAGGAACATGATTACCGACAAGACCAGGCTTCATCCACTGGTTATAAGAACCAACACCAATGATGTCAGTTTTCTGGGACTGAAGAACTAAATCTTCTTCAAAGGCATCGCCCTTAGCAAAGATTCGGTTTCTAGCAGCCCATCCAGTTGAGCCAGATGCAATGTTAGCATGTGAAGCTGCAAGCGCTGTAGCTAACGTTTTAAAAGCGGTAGACCAGCTAAAACCATCGTTAGCATCATCACCTGAGTTTCCGCATACATAATAGTCCACTCCACCGGAAGGATTAGGAGATACAATACTACCTCCACTCTCCACAGTAATCTGTCCACCAGAAGGAATTGTTATAGAAGGAAGAATAAGTGGATTAGGAATGGTAACTACCTCATCAGCTGTCTCAAAAATTCGACCTAAATAAGCCATTGTAGTACCTCCTTATCCCCAAAGCCTGCAAGCTAATTCCGGATAAAGTGTCTTAACACCATACAGAATATCAAGTCTGATGACTTCTGTGTCTTGGTCAATATCATACTGCTTAACAACACGAATACTCAGACCAACTTCAGGGGCTGTTTCTCTTGCTCCCCAAACATTTGCAGGCATTTCGATAGGAACTGAAACGAGTGCAAAAGCATTAGGATGGAATACCAGGTTCTGCGGATAGTACGTATTCTCATTACCCATAAAAGTAAGACCATCTTCTTCTACAGGCAGAGAATTAACAGTAGAATAAGCATCATCAGGTGCGTACCTGATTGTCGGGGTAACGCTAATAGTAAGATCACCACTAAGAGATGCACCATCAGCCGAAACTGCAAACTGTCGCAACACACCAGTAGATGCACCGGACATAGGATTAACAGCATACACTGTATCAACAGTAAACACATCACCGTTTTTAACAGTATTGTTTGAAACATCCCAGCCATCAGTTGCCAGTGTCGTATCTTTGGTAACAGAACCAGTCTTAACAACAGGAACTGCTCCTCCTGAAGCAAAGGTACCAGTCAGATGTCGCTGAATATTCTGATCCATATAAATATTCAGATTTGCAATAGTACCAAGATAACCCTTGGTAATAATGTCTTCAGCAACTTTTGCGGCAAACGTACCTTTAAGAGCATCAGCCATTGCCCAGTTTGCGGCAGGATTAAGGATACAAATTCTACCTTCCTGCGGAGCTGCTTCATCATCCAACTTGGTCTGAGCATCACCAAGAACCGAAAACGAAGCTGGGGTTGTACCAGGTGTACCAACCGAGTTATAAACATCTGCATAAAGCCCGCAAAGATCAGCATCCACTGTATTAGCCAAAGCTGCAGCTGCGGGTTCGATGTATCGTTTACTATATTCCTCGATAGTTGTTGTCAACTCAACAGAACTGAATGCCCAGGAAACATGGGCCTGAGTTGACATCGTGATCGAGGTGCTGGGTTCTTCGATATTAGTATTAGACCGAACCTGAGCTTTAGTAGCTCTAAACTTGTTCGGTTTTCTAATAGTGATTGTACTTCCGACCTTAACGAATTCGTTTTTGTAAGCAGTATGAACATGCCTTCCCATTGCCATGCTGTTCAAAAGCATCAAAAGACTTTCCTTCGCTATAATCGTAGGGGTTAAAAGAGACTGTGACATTTTAACTTCTCCTTATTTCTTTGTACGCCATTTCCGATATTCTTCAAAGGACATACTTTCAGGTTTCGCATTTGATTCCTGAGTTACCCTAACAGGTTTTATCGGAGCGGGCTTTGGTTTAGTTTCAACAGCTTTACTCGCATCAGTTGTATCTTCAGTATCAGTAGATTTATCATCAATTTCTTTTGCAAGCGCAGCTTCCAATTTACCTATTTCGCGAGCGATTTGCAAGGAATTTAAATTAGAAATACGCTTAGCTTCAGGCGGATTTTTACCAAGATAATAAAGAATCTCTACGGCGACATCTTGATCAAGATCTAAGACGATATCAGCAACACCCTGACTAATGTTTAGATCTTCAGAACATACAACAGTTTCAAAATCTTCGTATGTTCCTTCGCCATATGCGAGCAGTTTCTCAATTGGCTCATTACCAGTATAAGTCTGCTCGTTTGCGTCTTCTTTCTCAATCTCATTTGCCATTTCTTTAAGACGTTCATCAACTCTCCACTTAGTAATAGCCTCGATATATTCATCATCGTCTTCAAAAGAATCTCTCTTAGGCTCTGGAGCAGCTGGAATTTGCGCCTTCAGCTTTTTAATTTCTTCTTTAAGCCTTGTAGTTTCATTAGCACGCAGACTACGCTCGTAGTCCCGTTCCCTCTCAGCATTTCGCTGAGCTTTAATAGCCTGGTTAATTCGTTTCTGAACAGAAGCAGGAACCTTCCCTTCGTCTTTGGGCTTCGCCTTTTTCTTTTCGTCAGACTCGGTAGCGTCATCGCTAAGTGTTTCCTCGTCATCACCAGGTTTTGCTTCTTTAGACTCATCAGGCTTTTTATGAGTCTCTTCAGCTTTCTTTTCCGTATTCTCTTCATCGTCCAACATATCAATAGGTGCTTGATACACCTCAGTTGAATCGACCGAGAGCAGGTTCGGATTATCTACACCATTTATAATCTGACCTGAAGACCCCTCAAATTTTTTCATCTCCTCCATTGTTGTAATCATAGCAAGCCTCCTCAGCTTGGAGCAGTCTTTCGACTGGTTTACTTAATAGATTCAAGTAATTCTTTACGTCTATTAAAAACTTTCTTAAGTGATTTAGCAGAATAAGAGCTCTTTTTCTTATGAGCTTCAGCCTGCTTCCTATATGCCTCTTCTCTCATATCAGCAATTGCGTTATTAGATTTCTTTTCTGGAAGATCTTCAGTTTTCGTCTCCGCATACTCTTTAAGCTGTTTCTTAGCCATTTTCAGTACCTCTTTATTCTTAACCTTTGAAGGGTTATGCAAAGCTGTTGCCATCAATCTTTGCTGTGCTTTAGATTTAGCTGGCATAACTATTTACCTCGTGCCTTTTTGTACTCACTGAAGTTCATATCTTTAAGATCTTTTTTATTCTCAAAGCCAATCTTTTCAAATCGAGCAGTAACCCTTCTATCAAACTTATTATTTTGTGTCTTATCACTATGAATACCAGTTATTCTTGCAATACCTGATATATTTATAAGGTCTTCTACATCAAGAGACATAATATCAGGCATTTTAGAAATAAGTTCTTCGTTAAAACTAATCTCCATACCATATGGGTATTGAGGTTCTTCATATGTCGCCACTTCACTTGTAGATTTCTTTTTCTTTTCCATTTTAGTGCTGATTAAGTCCATAATAACCTCCTTTATGGTGCTAGGTTCTCAGGAAGTTCAAGCATCGCTGCCTCTTCCTCAGGAATTTCTACTTCCATTTCTGGTATTGGAATTTCTGACACTGGAATCTCTGGCATTGGTGCTACTGATTCTTCAATAACAGAAGGCATTACCATTCCTTCTTCAGCATTAGGCTGTTCGACTTTTTCCTCTGTAGATACTTCTGCGGCAGTTATTCCTGTTTCCGCCTCCAACTGTTTATTTTTAAGGCGAATCCCATCAAGTTTTGCTTTCTCTTGTTCAAGCTTCACCATTAAAATTTCAAGTTCTACTTGCTCTTGCGTTAATTCTTGTTCCTCTTGGGAGGGCTGCTCAGAAGCTTCGGCTGACGAATTCTCAGGGAGCCGTCCAAGATTCGTTTCGTCCGGAGGGGATGAGGCAGGAGGGAGCCTATCTTGGCCTTCGGGTGCTTCAACTCTCTGAGCAGCTAGTTCTTCTCGTATCTCAGGCGGTAATAAAAACTCCGCTCTCTTAGCAATCTCTTCAGCGCCTTCCCAATCTTGTGCTTTTGCAAACAGATCCAGAATAAGAGGAGCAATACCCGGAGCGTATTGTATAAATTCTGTCATAGAGCGCCGCATTTCAGATCTCTGTGTTGTAAAACTCGGGCCGGCAGAAACTGCAACATCATATACTCCAGTGGTTACATCAATCTCTGTGTACTGATTCCCTTCCTCATCAGTTCTAGGAATGTTAACTTCTTTAAAAGCAACAGTTCCATCATCCAAACCAAGACGAATTTTCTTCTGGGTATCAAGAAGACTTGGTGCTACATCAAGAAGAACACGTCCAATCTGTTCAATTGACCTGCTAAGGTTATCATAGAAGGCATAAACACCAACATCGCCTTCATGTTTACGCTCTCTAATAGCAACTCCAGATCTTTCGTTAGACTCCATACCAAGAGACGCCTTCTGTAAGCCAATAGTGTCTTTAATATCTTGGTCAGTTTGAGCTATTTTAGTAGCAAAAGCGCTGGATATTTGCGGTGGAGCCTCTCTCTTTGGCCAGCCCGGAGCTTTTGGATCAGGATTAACAAGAACATAAGGAAAATTCTGTTGATGTATTTGTCTCCACTGTGCCTCATGACCAGCAATTTGCTTAGCTGTGACCATATAAGGCATTTTTGGCTGTAATGCAATGGTTTCTGTGTCAACACTGTTCCAGTAATTATACATTCGCTGACTATCTTTACCATTTCTAATAAGACCACGCAGATATTTACGCCCGCCAACATTAAGCTCTTTACCCCAGATCGGAACAACTGGTATATATTTCTTACCAATCCACTCAGTTTCATCAAGAACGTCATTTCCTGATACAAGGTACCACTTTATAGTGATTTTTTCTGAGTCCCTTTTATTTTTAATACTTGATTCTGGTGTATTAGGTGGTAACGAATCAGTAATAGTGCCATCAATAAGCTCATAGAGAGTAAAAGGTTCTTTCTCTTTTACAAAATACTCAGCAATTCTTACCTTATCTTTAGTACACCAGCCGTCAACAAACCGAGAATCTGTAGAATTAAAGGGCATCGGTTCTTTCTTATAGGTACGTTTGAATTCCTCACGATTCATGTCCGCTATAATTATGCAGTAATCAGAATCAGAACAATCATACTCAACATGATCTCCCCAATATATAGCGAGAGCGTTCTCAACAGGTACTATGTAAGCTTCCTGATCGAACGACATCTCGTCTATATATCGAGTGACTACACGAACAGCACCATAACCACATGCTGCAGCATGTTCAAACCCATTATCTATAATTGAATCAGCTTTGGATATTCTCCAAATATGCTTAATCCAGCCGTTGAGAACTTTTGCTGTTTTTATATCAGCGTTGTTATCAACAGGAAGAACAAGCAATTGAGGACGATTCATTCGCTGATCACCAACAACCTGATCAAGATACGTAGGCATTTTGTTTACAGTTAAACAGGGACGCTGATCTGCTTCACGCTGTTGCCTAATATGATCAGGCCATTGCTCAACAGCAATAAATTTAAGATCATCTAAAGCAGCTTCTCGATTTTCACCGTCTTTGCTTTCAGCAGATTTAAGACGATCCTGTACCTCCTTTAAAATAAGCCTTGCTTTATCTTCTGTTGTTTTTAGCATTTTTGCACTCCAACAATGTGCTCAGATCTTACGTAGTCCATGAACTCCTTACGATCAAACTGAACTGCTTTTAAAAACTTTTCAAGATTAGGAAACGTATAAAACCAAAGAGTATTTGCGTCGGTCGTGATAAATATAGTCAACGTATCTTCATTCCAAGATTTGTTCAGTATCTTTATCATTGTTATACTCCCAGCCATCCTTGATTAGACTCGCCAACATAATTTCTATACCTTCGTGAAACAGAAACATCATCATCTTCTTTTTTCTTGAAATAACGAGTAGCTGCGTTGTGAAAATATTCTGTATTGCAAAGGGCATCGGCAATATTAGGACTCGCTATGCCACGAAGCTTCATCTTTTGTTTGCTTTCCACTACAATACCACCGTACTTATTAAAACCGTAGCGAACAGAAGAAAGCTCGTTAGCAAGAATCTGTCCCATTGACATTTTTGATCCTGGGTAATTACCTTCAACAAGAACATCAGGAAACGAGTAAACACCTTTAAGACAATTATCTCTGACTCTACACCAGAGTTCATCACGAAGTCTATGATATTTTTCAATATCACTTGAAGAGTGCGTAACATTTATTTCCTGAAGACCTTTAAGTTCTCTCTTCTCAAGCCAGTCATAAACACCGGCTCCGACGCCGATAACATCAATAGCAACACCTTGAGCATTGTGATCTTGGTAATCAAGAAGAATGTTTCCACCAAGATCCATTGTGCTAATACCTTGAAAAGTATTCCAAGGATAAATCTTTAATCCTCGTCTTGGCAGAATAATACTAAAGTCATCACCATAACGAGCTACATCAACACCGAGATAAAGAGGCTCATCCTCTGCAACTTCAAACTCATTACCAATACACTGCTCAGCTGCCCAAAGAGGAATTAGTGTGGTTTCATCCTGTAATGGAGGATTGCCTTCAACACGGATTCTGAACACATTAGAATTAAGGCCGTATTTGTTCTCGAAATATTGCGGCATTGAAGGATGAACATTTTCAGATTCTCTACTATCCCAGTGAAGTCTAGTCCAATCCTTAGAAATCGTGGCGTGAAAGTGTGTATCGTAGAAGTATCCGTTGTTTTTAGTCATGTTTCCAATGAGCAGAACCTTATTATCTTCTTGTGTAAGGGCACCTTCAAGCGGAACGAAGACCGGATCAGGTACGCCCGAACTCTCATCAACTATTATTAAAAGATGATCTCCGTGAAGACCGGCTAATGTCTCAGCCTGTTCTTCCTTGTTTGAGCGAACAGACGGAGAAATTAAACGGAGCCACCATTCTTTCTTATCATCCTTGTGAAATACAACATCTTTCTGAATAACAAAATCGTCAGCAACAGCTGACTGGCGTAGCCATTTGCTAAACTCAGTTAAGAAAATATCACGTAACTGCCGATTTGTCGGAGCCGTTACAACAACTTTTGCTCTTGCCCTTGTAGACAAGAACCACTGTGCTATCCACGCAGCTGATGTATCTTTTCCAGTTCCGTGACCCGATCTAACAGTTACACGTTTTTCTTTGCCTATAACTTGAAGTAGTTGCATCTGCTGTTTAGTTGGAGTAGCCTTAACACAGTCATTAACATACTGAAGAGCAGACCGCCTCCACTCAGCAAGTTTTCGCAGATAATACGGATTCAAGGCTTGTCCCATCAAAAATCCTCCGTATCCAATTCTGATAGTAAGTTCAATTCCAACTGCTTTTCGTTTACATTTACAGGAATATCAATAAAGGGATTCCCTTCCATGTCTTCAAGAAGCTCTGGTTCAAGACCCTGTTCTTGTTTTTCGAGATAAACAAGGTGCGCAAGCAGACCTTTAATATCAGAAGGTTTACCCTCAATAACGAGCTCTTTTTCTTTCAGTATCTTATAGCACATGATTATATCCTTAAGCGATGCTTCGTTAATTTTTTCTGGAGTTACAGCCTCAAGAAGTTTTGCTTGTAATTCGGTTAATTGGAGGGATTGTACAGCACGGTAATTAAGCAGAATGCCTTGTTTTTGCTGGATTTCGCGGATGCGCTTCTTTAATGTTGGCACTGATACACCAACATAGGCAGATACATCTTTAGTATTATGACCTCGATCAAGCAGATCAATGGCTGCATCCAAGTCAAAATGCTTAGGTGGTCTACCTAAACTGTTCGGATTATCAAAGTCATCTATGATCCCAGTAAATTCATCATCCATCTCACATACTCCAAGTGCATATTTGGTAATCCAGTATTTCTACTGCTTTTGTACAAGTATCATCATCACGAGGAATATGGCCCGGACATTGTAACCTTTCACTAGCAGTCGTAGCAGAGCACACATATATAACCTGCAATGCTCTCATGTCCTTAATAGGCCCGGCAATAAAATCAGCATCCTTACCGTTTAACGCTCTATCTAACGCTCTTTCCAGCTCCATATTCCTAACGCATCCCCATCTAGATTATACTAATCCCATAACACAATTTATCCAAGAAAGTCAAGCTTTATTTTTTAGCCGTTGAAAATAATTTTGTACAACTGTTTACAAAGCCTTGCTTTGCTTGTTTTTGCAAAGCTTGCTTTGCTCAGGGGGTTAGGTTTAAAATTTTACTTGAGGGGGATTTGGGGCTGGATTATTGAAGAGGTGGACGAAAAAGGCCCATATACCCCCTCTCAAAAGCCTACTAAAACATTCACATGAAACAATCAGAGAAAAAATAAAATCAGTCGCGATGGTCGCACCTGAAATTATTTCAATTGAAATTATCTCAGTACCAATAATAACAGCAACAATAATACCAACTGGAAATAATAACACCAACAGGCATAACCAATCCGACCAACGGGACAGCAACATCATCCGGATCATTCACAACGCCAGATTGTGTGACGCCAAACACCTGCAAAAATCATACCCAATTAACCAAGAGCCCTAAAATTCCCACCATCGGAGCTCGACATTTTTGTCGAATCCCTCGACACTTTTGCCGAATACGTAACACGTTGAAATTGTTAATAAACAAGCGAAAATCCGTAAAAACGCTCGACAATTTTGTCGAATTATTCCCGTGATTACGCCAATATCCTCGAAAAACGCAATGATTACAATAACTTAGGTGTTTGGCATGCAGATTGCAGTATAAATAATAAACGGGAAACAAAAAACAAAAATTTTCCGGTCGCTCTTTTAAATAACGGTGCTTTACGTCATGCCTGACGTATTGGAAAGTAATCTACGAAAACGGCATGGCATCGGCAACCGTATGCAATAGCAAATCATGCCCTAATCTCTGCGCCGTATCTCCTCAACCTAAAAGGAGAAAGACATGGCAAAGAGATTACTGAAGTGGTCAGTAGACAAAACCGTCCTGACCATGTGCGAGGCAGAGAATGAAAAAACCGTAGCTACGTTTGACTTAGCTAGAATTTTCCCAGACTTCAACGATATGTCTGAAGTCCAAAAGCATATAACGGTGTACGGCGTGAAGCAGATTTTAGCCGACGCCGGTGCATCGTTGAAGTCGGTAGGTGATAAAAAGGTAGCGGCTGAAGAAAAGTGGTCGTTGCTGAAAGAAGGAAAAATTTCGGCTCCTCGGTCGAACGCGACCGGAGCGACTGAAAACAAGCGGATCATTAACGGTATAAAAGAACGCTCGAAAGTGGTGAGCCTCGAAGGGCTTATGGCTAAGAAACTGTTGAACGAGACAGAGTTTACCGCCGAGGACCAGAAGAAGCTCGATGAGCTTTTGTTAGCCCAGGCGGAAATTTTGAGGAGAAGCTAAACTTAACCAGGAGATACGGCATAGATATTAGGGCATGATGTTCGGTGCTTATTGATGCGGGCCGCTTCAAGAGGAGAAAGAACATGGACTACAAAGAACTGATAGAGAAACTTGAAGAAAACCGTCACCTGATCAAAAGAGCACAAGAGGAAAATAGGTGTATAGAAGACGCACTAAAGAAGGAGTTTATCGAAAAGGGCTACATTGACATTCTGTCGATAAATTATAGAAGACTTTACCAACAATTCGGAAAATAACCTAACCGGCCCGTATCACTAAGTGCCGAACAACAAAAAGAAAGGAGGTAGAATGAAAACAGTCATAAAGATCATATGTGCTTACTGTGGTAAGGACATGGGAGAAAAGAGTGGCAATGGGGTGTCTGGAATCTCGCACTCCATTTGCATAGATTGTAAAAAAGAGCTTATGAGGAAGTAGCATGAAGAAAGTAGTATGGGCTGGTAAGGTCGATAGGTGTGACCTATGTACGACAAAAATAGGGAGCCACTTTATCGACGGTAGGCTCCGATCGGGGCAGTGGGCAATTCTTTGTCCAAACTGCTTCACGGTTGAGGGTGTAGGGCTAGGCCTTGGTAAGGGACAGCTCTATGAAAAGCAGGGCAAAGATTTTGTAAAAATAGAAGGATAGTATTCCGAGAAAAGTCAATTTTTGACCATGAAGCTGTGGTTGAAGATTGGCTTTTTCTTTGTTTAGCGTACCACCCAGTTGAATTAATTACACAGTTGAAATTGTTCTAAGGGGAATAAGCCTGTAAATTTGGTGAAATTGTAATTTTGGTGAAATTGTAAAATTGTTCAAATTGTAAAATAGTTAGCAGTTCGGTTGTTTCGCAGTTATGCAGTTATTTTCGTGTTATCCCCCATGTTTTTTTGTGACCTTTCTCCCAGTTATCCAGCTTTGTGTTCTCCCAGTTGTTGTTTTACCCAGTTGTTGGTTTCTCTCTTACTCCTAGTTGTCCATTCTCCTTAATAATATATAAGTATATATATATAGAGATATACATATATAAGGAATAGAAGAACAGAGAAGAAGAAGAAGAGAGAAGATGAAAAACGAACAAGAAAACAAAAAGCTTAAAACAACCGAGAAAGGTCAAAAAATAACACGGTGGACAGGCAGGTTTTACACTGCACAACATCGAAACAACGGAACTATGAACTGCGTAACAATTTCACCAAATGAACAATGTGAACAATGTCAACAATTTTACTATTTGAACAATTTTACAAAATGAACAAAAATAACTTGCACGCTAACAAAAAGTATGGTACAGTATGGGTATAATAAAACATGAAAGGAGTACAAAATGCAGCTTAATACAAAAAAGGGGGGATTCATAGAGCTAATGAAATCCCTTGATTTACTCCTGGTCAACAATCAGAATGAGGTTACGAAAGCAGGAAGGGATATTATCGAGTATTCAAAAATGAACAGGCCCCACAATATTCAGGTAATCAGGGCGGAGTTTAAAGACCCTGATTATGTAATTATGCTTTATGATAACCTCACGAAATTAGCTGGCCAAATGTCAGTAGAAGAGCACGGAGGGACACTCTTCATGCTCGTTTATTTGCTGGTTTCATTGGCAATCAAAGGAAAAATGGACGTAGTTTTGACACTGCTAGAAAACTTAGGGTCAACCGCAAATATTGTGCTAAGCCATGGCGAACTGGTTAATATAGAAACTATCGTGACCATCGGGCATCCTGATGAGTTACATTAGGGAGAAATGGTATGAAAAGACTAAAAACAATAGGTACTGAATACCGACACGTTAAGGTGTTCTACTCCAGAGACTGGCAAGAATACCAATGTAAACTGTACATAAACGGGATTTTACAGAAGGGTGCGACATACTACACGTCCGATGAACAAGACGCTGTAGATACGGCGCACAAAATGCTGACAGAAGAGGAGGATTTATTAACGTCAGTGGACATATATATTAAGTCAAACAATGTGGAGCCCGTAGAAAACACGCTAACTCGTGTTGTCGATTATAAACCACTGACAATGGACGAGTACGAAAACTTCTATGGGCTCGATGAGCCAATCGGTAAACCGCTGGTTGACTCAACACCTTTAAACACAAAGTATAACTTTGGAAGCACTTTAGGAGGCAAAAATGATACATGATAAGGAAGTAATTATTGAATACCTAAAAACAAATAGGCCTGCAAATGTCCAACTGATTAAGAAGAATTTCAGAAACCCTGATTCAGTTATCCAGCTATACGATCACCTTACAGTATTAATTAGTCAAATGTCCATTGAAGAGCATGGCGAAATATTAGTCTTGCTTATTCACACATTTGCTGTGTTAATGATTAGTGGTAGAATTGATGTAGTTTTAGCTCTGATTGACAACGTTGGAACAATGGCAGATATCGCACTGAAATCAAAGTAGTAACTGTAGAGCTTGATAATCCACAATTAAATTAAGGAGAAAAGAAAATGAATGATGCTAATGCAGATGTTTATGACGATAACAATTTAGTAGGTGAAATTTACTTTAGCCCCGAAACTAAAACGCTGACAGTAGTTACGC
>Ga0334890_1002713_pt1 | contig 19627 bp, 14 predicted proteins | sample GraSluR1_MG_3_FD_207220 | JGI IMG/M metagenome (GOLD analysis project Ga0334890, IMG submission 207220) | Sludge microbial communities from methane-producing bioreactor in Wageningen University, Netherlands - Granular Sludge_31_08-R1 | ecosystem: Engineered > Bioreactor > Anaerobic >... | reverse complement strand
AAAAAAGCGCTTCTCTGTGGTTAAAAAGCAGCCCGCTTCTGCCTGAACCGCTTGTATTCGATTATTAATGTACTGTTTCTTCAGCCTGATCTTTGTTCAGGCTTCTAGTGTTTGTCTAAATTCGAGTTAAGGGGATACCAGGGTTATATCCCCCAGACAGAAGGATTGATCTTCCGTAGTGAGGGGGAGGATATGGATGCGGTCAAAACCGCGTCTGGCGGCTGTGCGGGGGACTTGAATGGTACGGAGGGATATGCCGCCAGGTTCGGGGAGCCAGGCGGTGGGGATGGTTTGCATGGCGAGTTCTTTTTCTCCGTCGTAATAAAAGATGCGGTATTTATCGTTGTGATCGAGGGAGATGTGTATCCATTCGCTGCGGCTGTCTATTGGCAGCACGATTTCGATGCCGCTGTCATCCATTATGATGGGTCCTGCAGCGGTGCAGGCAGTTGCGCTGGGCAAGGGGGGGGAGACTTCAGCGAGGTTGACTCGTTTTAAATTTGGATATTTGTAGTGATAGGCGTCAATCAGGTGGTCGTATTGGCCGGTATTCATTTTCCAGATTTCCAGCAGGCGCTGCGGGCTGGCGAGACTGCCGCGGGTGATGATATTCATTTTGTCATAGAAGAGGGCAAGATTGGGGTCTTCGATGACGTTTTGTTCCAGTTGGAGGGTTTCTTTGTAGCCCGGAGGAATCATGCGCTCATAATGGCCGATACGCCAGTCGACATCCTGCTGCATGGGCAGGTGTGAGAGGAGCGGGTCGGCAAGGGCGAGACGGTCGAGGATGTAGACCTCTGGGCCGGCATAATAGCCAAAAAGGCCGATGCCGAGGCGTTCAATCAAAGGGGCTTTTTCGTTTTTGGCACGCTCGCCGTCAATGCCCCAATAGAAATTGGGCAGTTTTTCATTTCGGCGGGCATTGAGCAGGCCGGTACCGCCGTAGTACAACAGTCGCTCATTGAGAATGCCGTTTTCGCCGAGATGGATGGGGCCGGAGTCAATCGGACCCAGATCGTTCAGGCGGATGGTGGGATTGGGAATGTTGACCGCCATCAGAATCAGCAAACCGCTGGCGATGAACCAGGAAGAGAGACTGATCCTGCTGAAGTCGAGCTGTGAGAGGAGTATCACGGCGCAAACCAGTGGCAGGGTGAGGAAGCGGCCTTCCATAAAGTCGCCGCCGATTTTGATCACGTAGAGAACATAGAGCATCGTGCCTAAAGCGAGCAGGGCATTCTTTTTGTTGAAGCTGAAAAGGCCGAGGAGAATGCTGGTGCTGATGATGAGCGGGGTGACGGGGTCGTACTGGATGGCATTGAGCAGATAGAGAAAGCCCTGCTGGATGAGGTCGGCAGAAATGAGGCCCGTGTTTAATTTGGCGTAGGCGGTATTGGGGAAGGGAAAGCCATAGTAGAAGGTGGCGAAGAGTTCCCAAAAGATGAAAGGGAGCTGCCCCAGGACGAGATACCACAGCGCTTTTTGACTGCGCACCTGCCAGAAGGCATAGACCAGGGCGGGGGCATAGAGAAGGGCAGCGTCCATGCGGTTGAGGATGGCAAGCGAGGCGATAAACGAAAGCCAAAAAAAGGATTTCAGGTCTTTGTCGAATTTGAAAAAGCGCCAGAAGAACAGAGCGGCAAGGAGATGCGAGAGCGGGTTTTCGAGGCCGGAAGTCGAAAAGTCGATGAAGGCTTTGGAGAGGACAAGCACAAGCAGGATGAAAGCGCCAGAAAATTCGTTTGTGGTCAGCTTTCTGGTGAGGAGGAAGAGGGTGATGCCAGTCAGCAGGAGGGCGACCAGCAGGGAAGTGAGGTAGATGTCGTTGAATATCCATGCCACGGAGGTGAGAAGCAGCATCCACAGGGGGTGGGTGTAGACCTGTACCCGCTGGGTGACGTTCCAGGTGAAGCGGTAGCCGTGGTAGAAATTATCAATGGTGCGGAAGGTGATGTAGGCATCGTCACAGACCCAGGCGCGGCGGATGATGAGCAAGATGGCAAAAGCAATCAGGATAGGGATGAGGAAGGAGGAGGGTCGGGATGCGCGCAGGGCGTCAAATCCGGTTCCAAGTTTTTTTCGGGAGACAAGGATTATTTTGTTCATACGCTCTCTTTGGGTTCAGGCGAGGTTAAATTCTTCATGAATGGGTTTCATTGGCCGGTGTTTTCACGATGATCTCTTCCTGCTGCTGGCGATTCCACTGCCAGGGATAAATGGCAGGGAATACAGCGAAGATGCCTGCAAGGAAGGCGAATATGGCGAGCAGCACGCCCAGGATTGAGAGGAATGGCAGCAGGGCGGCGCCGGCGAAGCTCAGCAAAGATAGAAGGAAAAGCCCGGCTGCAATCAATGCAGCAATGCCAGCCAATTTCCAGCCTTTACGCTGCGAAGAAAGACAGGCTCCGGCGATTTTGCCGGTCTGGCCGTGTATGTATATGGGGACAGGGGCATTGTTCTCGTCTGTGTACCAGGTGAAATAGACAGGGAGCAGTAATTGTGTCCAATTTGGGTTGGTGTATGCAGCCTGTATCGCAAATTCTCTGCTGTGGTCAGCGCTGACGGCTTTTTGGCAATCATGGCGGGCGAGTTTATCGAGATTGTCTTTGGCGATCGGCCAGGCATTTTCGGGGGAAAGATCGGGAATGCGAACAAGGCTGTTATTCAGTATTTTGCTGTCGTAACGGGTGGCAAGATCCAGGCTGAATTTGCCCAGTTCGTCAACAAACTTCGCATAGCCATTAAACGCAGGGACACTGACATTGTTGTACGTTCGTTTAATCGTCCCGGCACGAGGTTCCCAGCGGACGCGGGTTTTGATGATCTCTTTGGTGTGCCAATCGCCACTTTGAAAATTCTCCTGAGAGCTTTTAATCTGGTAATTGAAACCCGTCTCAGCTTTCCAGTGCCCCTCCACGGTACAGTCGATGAGCCACACGGGAAGGTAGACAGCTGTGAGACGGGAATCCAGATTCTCCGCGGTGAAATCATCCGGGGCAAACCACACTTTTTTGCGGAACGCCATTAATTTTTGTTTTGCGTTTGTTATGCTTTCCGCAAAGGGCAGATAAAGCTCAGGCGGTTCCTGACGGAGCATCGCCGGTTGGGGTTCCATGTTGGCGCTGCCGCAATTGGGACAGGTGTACGTGGCGCCTTTTTCAGCAATGAGATGGGCTTGGCCGCAGACCGTGCAGCCAACGGCAGCGAGAGGACGTCCCCAGATGTTTTGCATATCCTGTGTGATTTCGATGGGTTCAGGCGGCAATGTCATCAGGCACGCTCCGAATCGGCGGCGTGGTTGTAGAGGATGACAGCGCCAGCGCCGCCAAAAACAAGGAGGATGAAACCCAGGCTGATCAAAATAACGCCGGCACCCCCTAGAAGCAAAAGGGGAAAGCCGATCAATCCCAGAGCCAATCCGGGGGTGAGCATGGCGGTAATGGCGAGCCAGACCTTCCACCAGGCAACCGGCTTTTGACCGGAGACGGTACCGGTTTGCCCGTTGACCATGACCTGAAAAACCTTGCCCTCGTGTTTGTAAACGGCGAGGTAAACGGGCAGGAGGATGCAGCGCCAGGCTTCATCATTGAAGTCCGCGGTCATGGAGAAATTGCGGACATGGGCGGAGTGGATCTGTGAGCGGCAGGCTTGCTGCGCGGATTCGCGCATTGCCTGTTTGGCTTCTTCCCATGCGTCTGGCAGGGTGATGTTGAAGTTGAGTGCCTGCCAGCCGGCGAGAAAATCGGGGGAATAGGCAGTCAAGGCTTGGAACTGGAAGGGGAGTAATTTGGCAAGGAGGTGATGGCTGATCTTGCTGGTAGCAGCCAGGGGCAGGTCGTCAATATTGAGATGGGCTTGCCCTTTTTCCCAGCGCCAGTCAATGACGGTACGAGAATTGCCGTCTTTGTCACGGACGGTGCGTTCATGGCCTACCTGGGCACGCCAGGCGGCATCAATTTGGGCGTCAAAGGTCCAGTAGGGCAGGTAAATGCCGTTGAATTTTTGGATCAGGGAATTGGATGCTAACTCAGGCGGATGATACCAGCCTTTTCCCAGCCAGGCCTGCGCAAGGGAGCGGATTTTGTCCGGGGAGATTTTAAAGGGGATGAGGAATTTGGGACGCAGGATGTCGTCGGGTGCGGTGCTGAGGTTGACCTTGTGGGAAGCACAGAATGAGCAGGAGCTGGAGAGAACATCCTGTGGCAGTGAGATGACAGCGCCGCAGTTTTCGCAGGTGAGGGTTTTGCGTTCGACGCCCCAGCCTTGTTCGGCAATGGAGAGGGTGGCAAGGGTGAATTCCTGCTCGGCGGCGGAGCGGCCAACAATGTCGCTGATCGTTGCAGCAGTGTAGCCGCAGTGTTCACAAGCAATGCCAGCTGCAGCGACATTAAATTTGGTGCTGGCACCGCAACTGGGACATTGATAGGTGCGCAGGGAATGTTCTTGTGTTTGAACCGGTTTGGGCGCAAACGCAGTAATGCCTTCCACCTGTGACGGCACCTGGTGAAAATGTTCCGGTATGTTCCAGTTCTGTAAATTGTTCATACAGGGTATCGTCCTTGTCTGGTTGAGGTCAATTGATTCTAGTATTGATTGGGGAAAAAGGCAATGCAGCGACTGCAGGGTAGGATAGATGTGTTTTTGCGCGGCGGTCCGAAAGACGGAAAGGGGTGCTCAATGGTAATGTTACAATAAAAAGCAGATTTAAGGCGTCGTTATCCTTGTTGGGAATGGCGTCACGATGTAAAATATATTTGTATTTTACAATAGCATTTGGGGGACAGATTTCATTCAACCGACGGGCGGTATTCGCCACTGGTTATTTGTGTGGCAAATGGCGCGGCACATGTGCAAATAACGAAAGGAAGATGAAGCTATGGAAAATGTTGAGGGTATTCAAAAAAATAAGGATGGCGTGTTGAAAGTATTTCCTGCAATGACGCTGGATGAATTATATACTCATGGGGATTGTCCGGCTGTGATCAAGGAAGCGATTGGTTTTTCTGCTGTATGGCAGGTGCGTAATGAGACCAGCGTGGAGAAGGCTGTTTCAGCGCCGAGTTTGATGCCAGAATTGACAATTGCTTTGTTGGCGACGGAAGCACAGGTGCTGCTGGAGGATGGTGCGACAGTTCCAATGGCGGAAGTTGTGAAGAGAAGTGGAAAGCGGGCGAAGATGGCTGCGCTTTTGCTTTCTGATGGCGTGTGCGCTGCTACCGCGCGGCTGGGTGTCTCGCCGACTTCTGATCCGATTGTAGCGGTGGCGGCATCAATTGACGTTAAAAATGGTGTAATTAATGATGTGCGTGTAGCCTTGACGGGGGTATGGTCCGGGCGAAAATGGCTGGCTGAATCGGTGCAGTCTTTCAAGGGAGGAGAAGCGGGAAAGCTGGATGTGGCGCAAGTGGCTGCAGCGGTTGAAAAAGAAGTGAAACCGAAAGGGGATCATCTGGGAAGTGTGGAATATCGACGTGCTATGGCAGGCGTTTTGACGCGGCAGGCACTGGAAGCATGTATGAAAGGAGTAAAATAGCCATGGCTAAGGACACAAAAATGATCAAATTTACTCTGAATGGTGAAGAAACAAAGATAGAGGTGGATGTTAAGCAGTCACTGCTTGATTTTCTGCGCGAGATCAATTTATATAGTGTAAAAAGCGGATGTCGGGAAGGTGACTGCGGTATGTGTACGGTGCTGCTGGATGGAAAACCGATCCGCAGTTGTTTAATGGATGCCCGCGAGGTGGATGGCTGTGAAGTGGTCACGCTGGAAGGAATCTCGAAAGATGGGGAACTACATCCATTACAGCAGGCTTTTATTGAGACGGATGCTGCGCAGTGTGGATTCTGTACACCGGCACAAATTTTGACTGCAAAGGCATTTCTTGACAAAAACCCAAATCCCACGGATGAAGAAATCCGTGCGGCGTTGAGCGGTGTACTGTGTCGCTGCACGGGGTATGTGCAGATTATTGAAGGCGTGCAGCGGGCAGCCGCGGTGATGCGCGGCGAGGACCCAGGCTCGTATGCTCCGATTGAATTGGAGCTGCCAGAAGATCTGGCAGCGATCAAGCTGCCTGGGGCGTTTTATCGGAGAGGAACGGGGAAAGATGCCCTGCTGCCGTTGGTCTATACGCCGCCAGATATGCCGAAAATGAATGTTGTGGGCAAGCCCGCATTAAAGGTAGATGGGCCCAAACTGGTGAAAGGTAAACCGGCGTTTACAGATGATATCCATCCTGATGGGATGTTGTTTGGTGCGTTGTTGACCAGCCCGCACGCCCATGCCCGTATTCGCGATATTGATACCAGCAAGGCAGAGGCACTGGAAGGTGTGCACTGTGTGTTGACTTACAAAAATGTAGAGCGAATCAAGTATGCCTCCGGCGGGCAGAGCTATCCGCAGCCGCTGCCCTATGACCAGGTGGTGTTTGATACCAAAGTGCGCCACGTGGGGGACCGTGTCGCCGCAGTGGCGGCGGACACCCGCGAGATTGCATTAAAGGCTTTGCGTTTGATTGACGTAGAATATGAGATCTTGCCGGCGGTAGTTGACGGCCTGAAGGCGATGGAAGAGGGCGCGCCGGTGGTGCATGACGAGGTGGATACCGAAGGTATTTTTGATGCAAAGCATAATATCGTTCATCATCTTACCGCGAGCGCGGGAGATGTTGAGGCGGCATTTAAGGAATGTGACTTGATCGCTGAAGGTGATTTCAGGCTGCCCAAACAGCAGCATGGGCAAATGGAATCCCATATCAGTATTACCTATTGGGACGAGGATGACCGCCTGGTGATCCGCACGGCGACACAGGTGCCTTTCCATATTCGCAGGATGGTGGCGCCATTGATCGGTTTGCCGGTGAAGCGCATCCGGGTGATCAAACCACGCATTGGCGGTGGTTTTGGCGGTAAGCAGGAAATGATCACGGAAGATATTTGCAGCTTGTTAACCATCCGTACCGGGCGGCCGGTGAAACTTGAGTTCACGCGCCGGCAGGAATTTATCAGCGGGCGCTCGCGGCATGTTCAGAATATTCATTACAAAGCTGGTATGAAGGGGGATGTGCTCCACGCTTTGGACCTGTATTTGGTCGGCGATACCGGTGCATACGGATCGCACGGGCTGACGGTGCAGATGGTGGGCGGTTTTAAAGGCCTGACGTTGTACAACCCGCCGAATGCACGCTTCAATTGTGATGTGGTTTATACCAATACCTCTCCAGCTGGTGCGTATCGCGGCTATGGCGCAACGCAGTGCATGTATGCCATTGAAGTGTTGATGGAGGAGATCGCTGAGAAGCTGGGGGTGGATGTGGTTGAACTGAAGCGGAAGAACTGGATCAAGGTCGGTGAGCCAATGCATCTGGCGAAACAGATGGGGGAAGGGCGCGAAGGCTATGAGCAGGCAATGAACACCAGCGGACACGAAGCCTGTGTTGCTGCCGGGATTGAGGCGACCGACTTTTATGCCAAGCGTGAGGCATACGCAAACCAGACAGGCCGATACCGCAAGGGGATTGGTATGGCGATTGCCATCCATGGAAGCGGAATTGCCGGACTGGATATGGCCGCGTGTACGCTGAAAATGAATGATGATGGTTCGTTCAATATGACGCTGGGTGCAACCGATATTGGCACTGGATCGGATACCATTCTGGGCCAGATTGCCGCCGAGGTATTGGGTATTCCCCTGGATGATTTGATCATTTATTCTTCGGATACGGATTTCACGCCGTTTGACAAAGGTGCGTATGCTTCCAGTACGACTTATATCAGCGGCGGTGCGGCGCGTAATGCAGCCCTGAAGGTCAAAAAGCAGATTCAGGAACATGCCGCCAAGATGCTGGATGTAGCCGACCCCGGAGTGTTGGAACTGAGGGATCGGAAGGTGTTTGCGCCGAATGGCGAGTATGTGACGATGGGGGAAGTTGGCCTGAGCAGCCTGCACCAGATGGACCAGCATCAGATCATGGCGACGGGTTCGCACATGAGCCTGGAAAGCCCTCCGCCGACAGCGGCGACGTTTGTTGAAGCGACGGTGGATATGGAAACTGGTGCGATTGTGGTGGATCGGATGCTGATGTGCGTGGACTGCGGAAGAGTGGTCAACCCGCGTACGGCTGCCGGTCAGGTGGCGGGCGGTATGGCTCAAGCCCTGGGCTTTGCACACAGCGAGGATACTTACTACGATGAGGAAGGCAACCCGCTGAATCCGCGGTTCAAGGATTACCACATCTACAAATCGGATGAGATGCCGCAGACGGACGTCTTGTTTGTGCAGACGGATGAACCGAGCGGGCCTTTCGGCGCCAAGTCAGTTTCAGAGCTTTCGGTGGACGGTGTGTCCCCGGCACTGGTCAGCGCAGTGCATAATGCTACCGGTGTGTGGATCCATGACCTGCCGTTGACGCCTGAACGGGTATGGCGGGTATTGAAGAAGTAAAATTGCCCTCTGCAGGGGGAAGAGGCAAAATGGGAACAGCGTCCCAATAAATGATGACGGGACGCTGTTCCTTTTTGTATCGACGGGTGAAAAATCAGACAGAGTTGACAACGTTACTGAAAACTGCGCCAATTGCCGGGCCGAGCAGGGCAAGAATAACAATTACAACAATCGCAACCAGAACTAAAATTAACGCGTATTCAACAAGCCCTTGACCCTTTTCTGCAGCAAAGCATTTCATCATCGTTTCCTCCTTTCTTTTAAAAGATTTTCCCACATAATTATTATGCACTGAATTTTATAGAAAAAACTTAACATTTTTGAAAGGTGGAGAAAAATGGATGCTGCAACCCAGACCGCCGATTGGGCGGTCTGGGTGAAAAGAACTATTTTTCAAGCGACCGGTCTTTGAGGACCAGATCTTTGGCAGCCTTGACTTCATCAAGGCGGCCTACGGGGGTGTTGTGGGGAGCGGAAGTGAGCAGCTCGGGGTTTGACCGGGCTTCTTCCGCGATTTTGAGGAGTGCGTCAGCGAATTTATCGAGAGTTTGCTGACTTTCGGTTTCGGTAGGTTCGATCATCAAGGCTTCGTGGACGATGAGGGGGAAATAATTGGTCGGAGGATGGAATCCATAATCGATCAGGCGTTTGGCAATATCCAGCGCTCTGATATCCGGCGCATCTTTCCAGGCACCTTCGGCGACAAATTCGTGCATGCACACGCGGTCATAAGGAACATGGTATGTGTCCTTGACCAGGGCAAGCAGGTAGTTGGCGTTGAGAACGGCGTATTCGCCAGCCCGACGAAGCCCTACAGGCCCGAGCATGCTGATGTAATTGTAAGCACGCACGAACATGCCAAATTGTCCGAAGAAGGATTTGACGCGGCCGATTGATTTTTTTGGGGTGACGAGATCGTAAAATGGCGCTTCGTCTTCCGTGGCTTCTTCCACAATTGCGGCGATTGGGCCGGGGAGAAAATCAACCAGTTTTTGGGAAACACCTACGGGGCCAGAGCCTGGCCCGCCTCCACCGTGCGGGGTGGAGAAAGTCTTGTGCAGGTTGTAGTGCATCACATCAATCCCCAGATCGCCTGGGCGGACAATGCCGAGAAGGGCATTCATATTGGCGCCGTCACCGTAGATCAGGCCGCCAGCATCATGGACGACCTTGATCACTTCCACGATCTGTTGTTCAAAGAGGCCGAGGGTATTGGGATTGGTGATCATCAAGCCGGCGAGGGTGTCATCCGCCTGGGCTTTGACAGCCTCTATATCGACATTTCCATCGCAATCGGTGGGAATTTTGACGATTTCGAAGCCGCTCATGGCGGAACTGGCCGGGTTTGTGCCGTGGGCTGAATCCGGGATGAGCATTTTGACGCGCTGTGGTTCGCCATTGTCCTGGTGATAGGCGGCGATGACTTTAACGCCGACCATTTCTCCCTGGGCGCCGGCAGCGGCCTGCATGGAGATAGCGGAAAAGCCGCCGATCTCTTTCAACCACTCCTGAAGCCCGTACATCAAGGCGAGATTCCCCTGAACGGTTTCGACGGGCTGCAAGGGGTGAGTGAAAGCAAAACCCGGCAGGCGGGCACCGGCTTCGTTGGCCTTGGGGTTGTATTTCATGGTGCAAGATCCCAGCGGGTAGAAACCAATGTCAACAGCATAATTATATTGAGAGATGTGGGTGAAATGGCGGACAACATCCAGCTCGGCCATTTCAGGCAAGGGCAGCTCATTTCGTTTGAATTGTTCGGGCAGAGCAGTTTCCGGTACGTCTGAATCCGGGAAGCGGACGCCCTGACGGCCAGGTGAAGAAAGCTCAAAAATAGTCGGTTCAGTCATGGCTTTCCTCCTTCAATATCTGGCAAAGCAGGTCGATTTCATGTTTTGGATTCATTTCTGTAGCAGTAACCAGCATGTGATTGCTGAGCGAAGGATAATCTTGCCCCAGATCGTAGCCGCCGAGAATGCCGTGATCCAGCAGATGCTGGTTGATCTCATCCACCGGGCGCGGGCATTTGACGATGAACTCATGGAAGAAAGGCTGTGTGGTTGCAACGCTGAAGCCGGGGATTTTTGCGATCTGTTCGGCAGCATAATGCGCTTTTTGGTAGCAGAGATTGGCGACCTGGGTGAAGCCTTGTTTGCCAAGCAGGCTGAGGTAAATGGTGGCAGCCAGCATCATCAGACCTTGATTGGTGCAGATATTTGATGTGGCCCTGTCGCGGCGGATATGCTGTTCGCGAGCAGTGAGGGTCAATACGTAGCCTTTGCGGCCTTCGGCATCCGTCGTTTCACCGACCAGACGCCCGGCAATCTTGCGGACATATTCTTTTTTGGTGGCGAAGAAGCCGAGATATGGGCCGCCGTAGGAAAGGGGAATGCCCAGCGGCTGACCTTCGCCGACGACGATGTCAGCGTCAAATTCGCCCGGTGTTTTGAGGATAGCGAGGGCAGTGGGGTTGGCGGCAACGGCAATGAGAGCGCCAACAGCGTGGGCCTTCTCAATCAATTGCGTGTAGTCATAGATGCGCCCGAAGAAATCAGGATATTGGATCAGCAACAGGGCAGTATTGTCATCCAATAAGTCTGCCAGCGCATTGGGATCTTCGAGTGGATTTGAATCTGGTTCGTCGCCAACAAACTGTAATTGTGGATAGCCGTTCAGATAAGTGCGCAGCACCTGCCGGTATTGCGGGTGTACGGCCGGAGAAGCGATAATTTTTGTGCGCTTGAAACGAAATTGATTGAGGGCCATCACGCCGGCTTCGGCGGCGGCAGTTGCACCGTCATAATGCGATGCGTTGCTGACGTCCATGCCAGTTAATGCGGCGACCAGACTCTGGTATTCAAAGATGGCCTGGAGGGTCCCCTGTGCGATTTCGGGCTGGTAGGGGGTATAGGCAGAATAAAATTCCCCACGCTGCAAGAGATTGTCCACAGCAGCGGGAATGTAGTGATTATACGCCCCTGCACCCAAAAAGCAGGCAAGATCGCGGGTGGTGTCATTCGCCCCGGCCAGATAGTTTAAGTTGTCGAGCGCTTCCATTTCTGTCATGGCTGGGGGTAAATCCAGATGGGGATAGCGATACTCCGCCGGGACATCCTGGAAAAGATCATCCAGACTGCTTGCGCCGATGGCGTGCAGCATGTCCTGGCGTTCATTCTCCGTGTGAGGAGTGAACATGAGGTTGTCCTTTATTGTGTTGTTTGGTTAGTCTTCAAGCGCCTTGTAGTCGTCTGCGCTGAGCATGTCTTCAAGTTCTGTGGGATCGGACATTTTGATCTTGATCATCCAGGCATCGCCGTAGGGGTCCGAGTTGACAGTTTCAGGGGAATCTGCGAGGTCTTCGTTGATTTCAACAACGGTTCCGGAAACGGGGATGTTGACATCAGCGGCGGCTTTGACGGATTCGATGGTAACGCCGATATCGTCTTTGCTGACTTCATCATCAACCGCGACAACCATTTCGACGAAAACAACATCGGAAAGATGATCCTGGGCGCGATCGGTGACGCCAATCACGGCGATATCGCCTTCAACGCGAACCCATTCGTCAGTAGTGCCGTAATACAATTCTTGGGGAAATTTCATGATGGTCTCCTTGTAACACTAGTTATTAAAAAGCATAGCGGCACACACCGAGCATTGGTGCGTGCCGCTGTCGATAACCTGAGAGTTTCGCCCCTTTACGAGGTTTGCCCCTTCGGTGTCTGTGGAACGCAGTCCAAAGACTTTCCAGTGGATGACGGAAAACAGGGTCTCTTGTACCTGAGAGATTCGCCTGTGTTTGCAAGTTGCAGGTTTGCCCCTTCGGTGCCGGCTTATGCCAGTCTCTTCCCGGTTTTCCCTATAAAGTTATTAATTTGATTTTAAAGACGTGTACAGTAAATGTCAAGCGAATAGTGCATTTTCCTGACTATTGCTCCAAAATCACCTCTTTAACCAAGGTTGTGTTGCATCCATCATCTTTCCACCAGCCCAGATTTTTCTTCTGTGCATCAAACGCATCAATGCGCAGGATTTCGCGTCCCGAGATGGTGATGCTATCACCACTGCGAATTTTGAGAAGCTGCTGGTAAATTACTTCATTTTCGGGGACGATGTGGAGCAGGTTGATGGTGCCCTGGGGGTAGTTTTGATTAAGAGATTGCCAGTAAAAACGATGATTGGCAACGGTGGTGGAAACGAGATCAGGATCGGCGAAGTCACCGGTGGTGACGAGGATGTCATGGGTGATGAAGGGGAATTTATTGACATGGTTGACGGAAACGTGACGCACAGATCCCTGAAAAATAGTATCGCTGGTTTTTTCATAGGTCACTTCCCAACTGGCGCCCTGGTCATCCAGGATTTTTCCGTGTTGATTCACGACTGTCAAGGCAGCAAAATCTGGTGAGGTGAGGCCGAAGAAATCTGTATTTAGTTTTGTGTAGGCTACTCCCCCGATGATCAGGAGAAAAACGAAGAAAAGGAAGTAGAACTGTGTGGGGAGTTTGAAGAGCAGGCCGATGAGGAGGTCGAGAAAGTTAAAGAAACGTGATGGTTGTTTTTTTCTGGAGGTTGACGGCGGTGCTGCGACCGGGCCGACAGGAGTGGACAGTTTTTTCATTGCGCGCAGGGCGTGCTCGTTGTGCGGATTGATGGCAAGCACCTGCTGCAGGCAGTCTCGTTTTTGCTGCGGATCATCCACGCAAAGGGTCAGAAACAGCCAGGCTTGCTCATTCTTGGGGTTTTGCTTGAGAATGGCAGCGAGGATCTTTCGGGCTGCGGGGAAGTCTTTGGCCTTGATGGCGGCGACTGCCTGTGAGAGTGGGGTTTTCAATTTATGTATCTTTCCGTAGTGACAAGCGGTGAGTCCGGCTGGACATTTCCAGCGCGGGGTAGAGGGACAGGATCGTCGGCGCTATGTTTCGCGACCCCGTACCCGGAGCTTGCTCCGCCTGCTGAGTGAACCATACCCTTCGACAAGCTCAAGGTACGGTTTATCCAGTAGGCGGAACAACCGCAGGCTGAGCTTGCCGAAGCCGGAGGGGTCCCTAAACGCAAAGTTTTCATAATGGCATATCTACAAACTTCTTGTGCACCCGTGGTGCAGGGCGGAATGATTGGGTTCTTTGTTTTCGATTATAATGGTTTCACTGGAATTTTGGCTGACAAATTTGAAAGGTGGTGCGGATAAGCCAGGTAGAGGATCAGTAGAATTGGAAAGGAAAGCGCAAGGTCCTCGGCTTTTGTGGCCGGGGTTGACGAGGATGAGGGTTCCCTATTGCAGAATAGGGTTAACCGAATAGCTGTATGCTATTTGGGAAAATCGAGAGATCAGCGGATGCCCTCCAGACAGTTTTGATCATCTGTCTGCGCCTTTCCCAGCGAGACGAATTCATGATAACCAGACAGCGTGAGCCGGCAGGTATTTCTATCCCTGACATGGTATTGTACGCTGTGCAGACGGAGGCGATGATGTGCGGTATTGTAGGATATATTGGTACAAAAGATGCAACCCCTATTATTCTGGGTGGTTTAAAAAGGCTGGAGTATCGCGGGTATGATTCGGCGGGGTTGGCTGTTTTACAGGATGGGGTGATAGAAATCCGGCGGGATGCCGGGAAGCTGGAAAACCTGGTCTCTTTGGTTGCGGAGCAGCCATTGGCTGGTCTGGTCGGAATTGGGCATACGCGCTGGGCAACGCATGGCGTACCGAATCAGCAGAATGCACATCCCCATTTAGGTGCTACGAAAGAGGTTGTTGTGGTGCATAACGGGATTGTGGAGAATTTTTTGGAGCTGCGCGAGGAACTGGCGGCTGAGGGTGTACAGTTTAATTCGGAAACGGATTCAGAGACAATCGTTCATTTGATTGAGCGGTATTTGAAAGTTGGCGAGGATCTCACAGAAGCTGTGCGGAAAACCTTGACCCATCTTAAGGGTGCACACGGGATCGTGGTCATGTCTGCCAATGAACCGGACAAGATCGTGGCGGCACGGATTGGCAATGCGGGAGGGGTCACTATTGGATTTGGTGAGGGGGAAATGTTTATTGCCTCTGATTTACCAGCTATTCTGGAACACACGCGCAAGGTGGTGTTTCTTGAATCACAGCAGATGGCGGTTGTTACACAAGATGGATTGCAGCTGTCTTTGTTGGACAGCACGCCCATCGATGCAGCAATGCAGACGATTTCGTGGGATCCGGTGTCGGCAGAAAAGGGACAATACCGACATTTCATGCAGAAAGAAATTCATGAGCAGGTGCGATCCTTGACGGATACGCTGGCTGGGCGGGTGGATTTTGAAGAAGGGCGGATTATCTTGCCTGAACTTAATCTGACGCCAGAGTTGGCGAAGCGGATCAAGAAAATTTATATCACGGCGTGTGGCACGGCAGCCTATGCCGGCATGGTGGGAAAATTCTATATTGAGCATATCGCCCGCATTCCGGTGGAGATGGATATTGCTTCCGAGTTTCGTTATCGGGAGCCAATTGTGGATGAAGATACGGTGGTGCTGGCGATCAGTCAGTCGGGCGAGACGGCGGACACATTGGCGGCGATGGAAGAGGCGCGCCAGCGCGGCGCCATTTTGTGGTCGATTGTGAACGCGATTGGCTCGCAGGCCATGCGCATATCTGATGGATGCGTCTCGATGCAGACCGGGCCGGAGATTGGGGTGGCATCCACAAAGGCGTTTACCGCACCATTGGTGGATCTGTATATGCTCGCGGTGCTCCTGGGCGAGCTGCGGGGAACGATTAATGAGCAGGAACGGCGCAAGCTGGTCGGTGATTTACGGCTGGTGCCAGACCTGGTGGGGCGCTGTCTGGACCGCGATTCGTATGTGATGTCGGTGGCCCGCGAACTAAAAGATGTGAAAAATGCCCTGTACCTGGGACGCGGGGTGAATATGCCGATTGCTTATGAAGGTGCCTTGAAGCTCAAGGAAATTTCGTATATCCATGCGGAGGGATACCCGGCCGGTGAAATGAAACACGGGCCAATTGCATTGATTGACCGCGAGATGTTGATCGTGGCGCTGGCGACGCAGGATTTGTGGCATGAGAAGATGATCAGCCAGGTGGAGCAGGCCAAAGCACGCGGCGGCAAGGTGGCGGTGATTGCTACGGATGGCGATCAGCGGGCGATGGAAATCTCGGATTATGTGTTCTGGGTTCCAGAAACGCCGTGGCTGCTCAGTCCGGTGATCAATGTGCTGCCGCTGCAAATGCTGGCCTATCATATTGCTTCGCTGCGCGGACTGGATGTTGACCAGCCACGAAATCTGGCAAAGTCGGTGACGGTAGAATAATTGGTATTCTGTCTGTTCTATACTTTGATTTGCCATATTGAGTGGGCCTCCTAAAAGCGATGTTGTCATGGAATGAGGACAAGGGGAAATGAAAAGTTTTGAAAATGATCAATTGGTAAAGCGCGCAATCTCCTATTTGCGATTGGGCAACACGGAGGAGGCAAAACGGATCCTGGCGGCCTGTGTGCAGGAAGACCCGCAGGATGTGGCTGCGTGGCTGGGGCTGGCGAAATGCGTTGAGGATGACGAGCAGGTGCGCTTTTGCCTGGATAAGGCACTGGCGCTGGATGCCCGTAACAGCGAAGCGAAGGCTGCGCTGCGCCGACTGCAGGGGGGGAAAGAACCTTTTCCGAAGTTGACGAATCATTATCAACGGCGTGAGGAACGGAGCAAGCCCGGGGCAGACTCTGTGTGTCGGCCAGGGCGGGAACGCAGATCGATTGATTTGCAAAACGTGCTCAAGGAACGGCGCGCGTTGCTTTTGATCGGTGGGGCGGTGGTCGTATTTTTGGCGCTGGTGGGGATCATTACGGCTGTGCGGGGGGCAAAGCCGGTGGAGGTGGCTGCGGTTGAGGCGACGGCAGCGGTGTCTGACAGCGCTGTGTCCGGTGAAACGGCTGGCGGCGATGAAACAGGGCTGGCGGTTGTACAGCCCACCAGGATGATCCCGACCGTGGATACCCGTATGCTGACGGCGAACTGGCGGGAATGGCCGGTAGTGCCGGAGGTTAGCGAACGCACGAAAGAAATTTACCGGGACGGGATGGCCCAGGGGCGTGATCCACAGGCGTTTTCCATCATTGGGGATTGTCACAGCGCACCGGAAGTGTTGTTTGCACGGCTGGTAGACCCGGCGTTCACCCGGCCAGGGGAATACGGTCCTTACCTGGAAACAATCGGGACGTATTGGGGATCATGGGACCGGGAATTTGTGACGGTGCAGAATGGCATGTCGGCAGCCTCTGTGTTGTCTCCGTACTGGAATGACAAGGAGCACTGTGAGGCAGAGGAAACCCCGTTGGCGTGTGAGATCCGGCTGCATAATCCCGGTGTGATCATTATCAGTATTGGCACCAATTGGCTGGAGGAAGATTACGAGCCGTTTGAAGCGTATTACCGCAAGATACTGGATGAGATCATTGCCCAGGGGATCGTACCAGTGATTGCGACCAAAGCGGATCCGACGGCGCCGGATTTTCCGTTGAATCTGATTATGGCCCGGCTGGCATACGAATACGAGGTGCCGTTGTGGAATTTCTGGGCGGCGGTGCAGGATTTGCCGGATCACGGCCTGGATGTGGATTATGAGGAGGGACATCATTTGCTGCATGCTGCCTGGGATGTAAAGCGCCTGACGGGGGTACAGGTGCTGGATGCTTTGCTTCAGGCATTGAAGAGTGAAGCGCCGCTGGTTGTTCCGTAGGGAAACTGCGTGTAACCTCAGTGGCGGATAAGAAAAGGTATCTGTTGAAGAGGCGACTCCGCTCGGTAAAAATTGAGTTTACCGGGTTTCGATAACGACTAAAGTCGTTACTACAATCACAGCAACGCAGGTATATCGATTAGGTGAACAGCAGGTGGATGAGTCCTTGGTGAAATGATGGATTGGTCGCCTGATGAAGATAATGTAGATAACTGGCACGGCATAGTGAATAATTGCCGTTTGAGCATTCTTGACGCAGCCACGATGAAGGAAATCCAGGTTGTTGAAAACGATATTGACCCTATGGTGCAGTTTTCCAATCAAGATGTTGTTAACCTGTCTGTGAGATGGACTCTTTAAAAACCCAGCCTGGTTTTGTGCGGAAAGTTTCAATACCCACAACTCGTTATGGATTGTCAGGAATGCAATCCTGGGGTAAAAATACCTGTCTGAAAATATATATTTTAAGGTTGAAAGAATGAAGAACATTTTATTTGCTGACAGGGAATTTTATAAAACTTTGGCGCGCATCGCGATTCCGATCGCTTTGCAGCAGTTGGTGACCTCCTCCGTGAATTTGCTGGATGTGTTGATGGTGGGGCAGATGGGGGAGGTTTCGATTGCTGCGCTGGGGTTGTCCAATCAGGTGTTTTTCCTGATGACGATTATCCTTTTTGGCGCGAGCAGCGGGATGGCAATTTTCTCGGCGCAATACTGGGGGAAACGGGATGTGGTCAATATCCGCAGGGTGTTGGGGATTGGGTTGTCGATAGCAATTTCGATCAGTTTCCTGTTTATGCTGGCGGTGTTGTTTGTCCCGGAAAAAGTGCTGGGTTTTTATACCAATGATGCGGATGTGATCGCGTTGGGTTCTCAATACCTGCAGATTGTGGGATTGTGCTATGTTCCGACGGCGATCAGCTATACGTTTATGTCGGTATTGCGCAGCACCGGGAATGTGAAGCTGCCTACCGCCGTGTCCGTGCTGGCGCTGAGCATGAATATCTTCCTCAACTATACCTTGATTTTCGGCAATTTCGGCATGCCGGCATTGGGCGTGCGCGGTGCAGCGATTGGCACGGCGGTTTCCCGTTCAGTGGAATGCCTGGCGATGGTGTTTTTTGCATACCGTTTGAAAACGCCGGCTGCGGCAAAAATCAGCGAATTGTTCAGTTTTGACAGGGTATTTTTCAGGCATACGTTGAACACTTCCCTGCCGGCCCTGTTGAATGAAGGTGTGTGGGCATTTGGAATCACGACCTATAATTCAATTTATGCGCATATTGGCACCGAAGCGATTGCGGCCGTGAATATCAACAGTACGATCGAAAGTATGGCGTTTGTGGTATTTATTGGCTCTGCTAATGCTGCAGCCATTATGATTGGGAACAAGATTGGGGCAGGCCATGAAGAAGTGGCTTATGCTTATGGGAAGCGGTTGATTGCATTAGGGATCACCGGTGCTGTGATTGTGGGGATCGCTTTGATCTTTTTAAGAGGCCCGATTTTGTCCCTGTACAATATTTCTGCCCAGTCCCTGTTTTATTCCAACCGGCTTTTGCTGTTTTTCTCACTCACGCTGTGGGTACGCGTTTCCAACACGACCATTTTTATTGGCGTGTTACGCAGCGGGGGCGATACCCGCTTTTGTTTGATCACCGAGATGCTGGCGGTTTGGCTGGTGGGCGTGCCGGCAGCATTTATTGGGGCAAATGTGTTTCATCTGCCGGTGTATTATGTATATTTGTTGGCCTTTTTGGAAGAGGCAACCAAGTTTGTGGTCATTTTCAAGCGGTTTAAATCCAGGCGATGGATCAATAATCTCACCGAGCCTTCTGTGGAATTTCAGGGCGTGTTAGAATCTGTCATTAAGTGATGGGGTGAGGATACATATCCAAAAAACAGAAGGGTATTGAAATTTTATGAAAAAAGAGACCTTTGCAGAAATTCGGGTACTGGACAATTTTTACCAGACTTCCAGCTTTTATCCCATGCCGGTGGTGCTGATCGGGACGCTGGCAGAAAGCGGGCAAACCAATTTAGGCCCCTATTCCCTGGTTTTTCCGTATGTGATTGCCGGTCAACATGCGATGATGCTGATCTCTCGCAGCAGCAGCAACACGGCCGAGAATATCCGGCGCACGGGGAAGGCGTCACTGAATTTTGTGCCGGATGGCAAGAAATTCATGAAGAGCTGTGTGGAACTGGGTTTTCCTGGGGAGACCACGGAAGAAAAAATGAAGCGCAGCGTCTTCTCGTTGATGGACTCGCCTGAAGTAGACGATGATGGTGATGTGCGGCCGCAAATCGTGGAAGAGGCGATTCAGGTTTTTGAGTGTACCTGGGACGACAGTTATACCTATCAGCCTTCTGAGATCGAGTCCCATTTTTTGCTGCGCATTGACCGAATCCTGATGCAGGAATCATGGAAGCAATGCCTGATGACAG
>Ga0334890_1002711_pt1 | contig 19634 bp, 13 predicted proteins | sample GraSluR1_MG_3_FD_207220 | JGI IMG/M metagenome (GOLD analysis project Ga0334890, IMG submission 207220) | Sludge microbial communities from methane-producing bioreactor in Wageningen University, Netherlands - Granular Sludge_31_08-R1 | ecosystem: Engineered > Bioreactor > Anaerobic >... | reverse complement strand
GCGCTGAAGGGGATTGCCGCGTACGCTTACCACGCCCGCGAGCTCGGAGCGCACGACGAGGAAGTCGATGCTTTTCTTGCGGAGGGGCTGTTTACCACCCTGACGAACGTGAACTTTGACCTCGGTTCCCATATTGACCTGCTCTTGAAGGCGGGCGAGGTTAACCTGAAGGCCATGGAGATGCTGAGCAAGGCTCACTCGGGCCGTTTCGGACTCCCCACCCCTACACGGGTGAAGGTCGGCACCGAAGAGGGCCCGGGCATCGTCGTGACGGGACACGACATGCTCGATCTGTACGAATTGCTGGTGCAGTCGGAGGGAACGGGCGTCAAGGTCTACACCCACGGTGAAATGCTGCCCGCCCATGGCTACCCGGAGCTGCGCAAATTCAAGCACCTCGCGGGCAACTACGGCACGGCATGGCAGAATCAGCGCCGGGAATTCGAGGAGTTTTCGGGTGCGATTCTCGGCACCACTAACTGCGTGCTCACGCCCAAGGAGTCATACAAGGATAGGATGTTCACGTGCGGCATAGCGCGACTGCCGGGTGTAAGGCACATCGAGGGCCGTGATTTCCGGCCCGTGATCGAGAAGGCGCTGTCCCTGCCACCGCTGCCCGACGACGTGAAGGCGACCACTACGACCGGTTTCCACCACCAGGCGGTGCTCGGCCTGGCCGAAAAGATCGTGGGCGCGGTCAAGGACGGGAAGATCCGCCACTTCTTCCTCGTCGGTGGATGCGACGGACAGAAGCCTGGGCGGAGCTACTACACCGAGTTCGTCCAGAGGCTGCCGAAAGACTGCGTGGTGCTGACTCTGGGATGCGGCAAGTATCGCTTCAACTATCTGGACCTCGGGGACATCGACGGCATCCCCCGCCTCATCGACATGGGGCAATGCAATGACGCCTACTCGGCAATCCAGGTGGCGGTGGCCCTGGCGCAGGCCTTCAACTGCGGTGTCAACGATCTGCCGCTGACCCTGGTGCTCTCGTGGTTTGAGCAGAAGGCCGTCTCCATATTGCTGACGCTGCTACATCTCGGGATCAAGAATATCCGGATAGGGCCGAGCCTTCCGGCGTTCTTTACGCCCAACGTCTTCAAGACGCTTCAGGATAATTTCAGCATCCAGCCCCTGACTACTCCTGAAGCGGACATTGAGGCGATTCTCGGATAGGTTGGGGAGACTCGTGCCCGCCGGCGGATCGTAGCGCCGGCGGGCATTCCCCGGAGGGCGGACTTCATGCTGTGAAAGGCGGCGTACGACATGGCGGCAAAGGCGTCAGGTAAAGCGAGGGGAAAGCGCGCGAGCGCGCGGTCGTATGTGCAGGCGGGATTCGCCCTGTTCCTCATCGTACAGGCGATTTTATGGTATGGCGCCGGGATCGGTGTGGTGGGTAAACTCTCGCCTCGAGTATTCTTCGCGACGGCTAAGGGGATGGTGACGGCCGCCACATTCTTCTGGGGGGCCGTATTCCTCTCGGCACTGGTATTCGGCCCAGTGTATTGTGGCTGGGTGTGCGCCTTCGGGTCATACCAGGACGCTGTCTGGGGCCTCCTGGGGAGAGGGCGCGGGAGAAACGGGGCCGCCCGCCCCGCCCCGGCCTTGCCGGATTGGTTAAAGTTGCTTCGTTACGCAAAGTACGTGCTGTTGGTCTTTCTGGTTTCCCGACCCATCGTTGACGCGGTGAGACACCCCGCCTCGAAGGTGGTGTTCAGGCTCGGAATGCCGGCGCCCCTCGATGGTATGTTGAACCCCGGCTCCGTCGCGTGGATCGGCGGGACCGCCTTGCTGGTATATCTTCTGGGATCCCGAGCGTGGTGCAGATATATCTGCCCGTTCGGCACGGCCATATCGCTCCTATCGCGAGTGGCGCCCTACAGGGTGAGGGTTTCGGGGGAGTGCGCGGGGTGCGGGGCGTGCGACAGGGCATGCCCGAAGGGAGTCGAGGTTTCGGGCTTCGCGCGGGCGGGGCTACCGGTGCGCAGCCTGGAATGCGTGGGCTGCACGGATTGTGTCAACGCCTGTCCATCGGGCATCCTTTACTACGGACCGCCGAAGCCCGGGGTCGATGGAAAGCCGGATTCGAGTGGGTGCTGACGGCTGACTCCGGGAAGACGGCGCCGGAAAACACGCTGGAGGTGTGACTGATGAGGATACTGCGCTTGAACGAAATGCCCATCACCCTCAACCCGAGGGGGATCGGTGCGAGATTTCTGATCGACACGCCCGACGTGGTATTGGCCAATCTCGTGATAGAGCCGGGACAAACCGTCGAGACCCACGTGACTCCGGTGGACGTTTTCTTCTACGTCGTGGAGGGGCGCGGGACGGTTGAGATCGGGGACGAGAGCGGCGAGGTGAAGGCCGGGGACATAATCGTGAGCCCCGCCCGGATTCCCCACGGGTTGAAGGCTGCGCCGGATAGCAGGTTCAGTGTGCTGGTGGTGAAGACGCCCAACCCGAAGAAGATCAAGTAATCCGGAGTCTGAGTTCGGGAATCCGAGTATTGAGGGGGGATGACAATGGACGCCAGACGAGAGAGGAAGGATAACCTCAAGGAGATAATCAGGGAGATTCACGCCGGCGCCGACCTCGAAGATATGAAGCGTAAGTTCAAGGAGACGATGGATGGTGTCGATGCCAGCGACATAGGCATCGCGGAGCAGGAACTGGTGGAAGAGGGTATGCCTCAGGGGGAGATTCGGCGCCTGTGCGACGTCCATCTCGCCGTAATGAAGGACGCCCTGGGCAAACAGGAACGCGAGACGCCCCCGGGGCACCCGATCCACACCTTCATGGAGGAGCACAGGATGATCCTGGAGTTCCTTGGCATAATCGAAAAAGCGGCCGCGGAGATTGAGGCCCGTCCCAACCGCGAGGCGATTCTGGCCCGGATACCCGCGCTTCGCGAGGCCATAGGCCACCTCCTCGAGGCGGAGGGCCATCACACCCGCGAGGAGAACGTCCTGTTCCCCCACATGGGGAAGCACGGGATCACCGAGCCCCCTGCGGTGATGTGGTCCGAGCATGACGAGATTCGCGAGCTGAAGAAGCGGTTGAGGGATGTAATCGAATCGCACGACCGGCTGAGTCCCGGCGATTTCGCCGCAAGGCTCGGTGAGGCCACGCGGGCGCTGGCCCCCATGCTGTCGAGCCACGTATACAAGGAGAACAACATCCTGTATCCGATGGCCCTGGACGCCATCCCTCCGCAGGAGTGGCTCGAAGTCAGGCGGGAGTGCGACGAGCTCGGATACTGCTGCTTCACTCCCGAATCCGCCAGGACAGCGGCTCCCACGGGGGGAGGCGATTCACTCGAAGGGCAGGGCCTACTGACGTTCCCCACCGGCGCCCTGACGAGGGAGCAGGTCGAGTGGGTGCTGAACACGCTGCCGCTCGACATCACCTTCGTGGACGCCGATGACGAGTTCAAGTACTTCAGCGGCACGCAGGACCGTGCTTTCGCCCGCTCGCGCGCGAGCCTCGGGCGGAAGGTCGAGCAGTGCCATCCGGCCAAGAGCCTTCCCCTCGTGAACGCAGTGCTGGGGGACCTCAAGGCCGGGCGCAAGGATTCGGAGCAATTCTGGATACGCCTGGGGGAAAAGTACCTCCTCATCTCCTACTTCGCGGTGAGAAACGCCGCGGGCGAATACCTCGGCACCCTCGAGACGATCCAGGATATCGCCCCGCTGCAGCGCATCGAGGGGGAGAAGCGGCTCCGGTAGAGAGACGTGGTTGTGCGGTGGACGGAGGAGCCCGGCGCCTCCCGGGCGAAGTACGGCTCATCAGCCGTTCCCGGGTGGTGAGTAGACATGAGTGATGGGTTCACCTTCGTCCACTGCGCGGACCTGCATCTGGACAGCCCCTTTGAGGGCGTTCGTTCGACCGCGCCGTCCATCGCCGAGGTCCTTTGCGATGCCACATTCAGGGCTTTCGACAATGTTATCGACCTCGCGATCCGGAAAAGGGCGGACTTCCTCGTGGTGGCCGGGGACGTCTACGACGGGGCGGATCGCAGCCTGCGGGCACAGCTCCGTTTTCGCGACGGGCTTCGCAGAGCGGCCGAGAATGGAGTACAGTGCTTTGTGTCCCACGGCAACCACGACCCGCTGACGGGGTGGGAGGCGGGCCTTGCGCTTCCTCCGGCGGTCCACCGGTTCGGCGGCGACGTCGAAGGGCTGCCGGTCGAGCGCTGCGGGGCCGAACTGGCCCGCGTCTACGGGGTGAGTTACCGCGTCCGCAACGTCCAGGAGAACCTGTCGCGCAGGTTCAAGGCGGACAGCGGCGGGCCGTTCTCCATCGGCGTACTCCACTGTAACGTGGGAGGCGACCCTCGACACGATAACTACGCGCCCTGCACCGTCGACGACCTCGCGGCGAGCGGCATCGATTACTGGGCGCTCGGCCACATCCACTCGCGAAGCCTGCTGCGACAGCAGGGCCCCTGTATCGCACAGCCCGGCAATACCCAGGGGCGGAGCGTCAGGGAGACGGGCCCGCGCGGGTGCTATCTTGTCCATGTAGACGCGGGCCGGCGCGTTGCGAACGAGTTCGTCCCCACCGACGTCGTCCGGTGGTTCGTGCAGAGCGTGGACATCGCGGGCCTGGACACGCTAGGTGATCTGATGGACGTGCTTTTCCGCCTGAGAGAGGACGTGCGCGGCGGCGCCGAAGGGCGCGCGTCCGTGCTGAGGCTGGAGATATCGGGGCGGGGGAACCTTCATGCGGCCCTCGCGCAGGTGGATCCCGACAGGGATCTCGCCCTGCCGTTGCGGGAGAACGAGCCCGATCGAACCGATTTCGTCTGGGTCGAGTCAGTGGATATCCGGACCAGGCGAGGTGCCGATCCGGCCCAGCGCCGCAGGGTAGACGATTTCCCCGGCGACTTTCTCCGCCGCGTGGAATCCATGCGGGCTTCCGGGGAGGCCCCGCGCGCCCTTCGCGAGATGATGGCCGCGTGGCCTGAATACCGCCTGGTGGCGCGCCACGTGGAATTCTCCGACGACGATCTGCTATCCATCCTCGATGAGGCCGAGGCCTGGGGATTGGACCACCTGCTGGGGGAGGAATAGGGGTGCGGATCAGCGGCCTTCACATAGATGGGTTCGGCGTGTTCCACGAACAGGGGATCGAAGACATGCCGCCCGGCCTCGTCCTGTTCACGGGCAACAACGAATCCGGCAAGTCCACGCTAATGGAGTTCATCCGCACCGTGCTCTTCGGATTCCCGCGTCGCCCCCGCAACGACTACCCGCCCCTGAGGGGCGGCGGCCACGGTGGCAGGTTGCAGCTGGTCATGGGCGACGGCAGGCGGATCACCGTCGAGCGAACGGGAAGGCGCGCGCTCATCGCGGGGGATGGCGGCGGCGCCGAACAGGCCGAACCGTCGGATCGCCTGTTGGGGGGCATAGACAGGCAGGTATACGAGAGCATTTTCGCGATAGGCTTGAAGGATATGCAGGGACTGGAGGTCCTGTCCCGCGAGAGCGCAGGCGGGCGCCTCTTCGCCGCGGGGGCGGGGCTGGGGGCGTCATCGGTCCCGGAGACGCTGGAGACGATCAAGCGCGAGATGGACGGGCTCCTCAGCCAGAGGGGATCCAAACAGAGGATCAACGACCTCCTCCGCAGGTTAAGGGACATAGATCAGCGGATAGCCGACCTCGGCTTGCAGTCCGCCGAGTACGCCGGGATCGAGGGGCAGAGGGCCTCGCTCCTGGCGAGCATTCAGGTCGGCCGCGAGGAGGAGGAACGCGTCCGCCTGAGGCTCCGCCGCGTCGAGCAGCTCCGGCGCGGGATCGAACCGTGGGCGCGGTTGTCGATGCTGCGCAAGAGCGAGGCGGGGCTGGCCCATGCGGCTGGATTCCTCCCGGCGGGCCTGGAGCGGATGGAATCCCTGATCGACCAGATCGAGCGGCTCAAGAAAGAGATGAAAGAACTCGACGACAAGGCCGCCCGTCTCAAGAACGAAGCGGCGAGCCTGCATATCGATGAGCGGGTGCTCGGCCGCGAAGAGGCGATCGAGGGACTGGCGGGTGAGCGAGAGAAATTGGCCTCCGCGCTGCGTGAACACCCGGGGGCCTCGGCCGCGGTCGACAGGCTGAGGGCGGAATTCGAAAGGAGACTGCGGGAGATCGGGCCGGAGTGGGACGCCGGCCGGCTGGATTGTGTCGATACATCCGTCCAGGTGCGCCAGGGCGTCCAGGAATCGGCGCGTTGTTTGCGGGATTCCGAGTCCCGGCACGATCGGGCCAGATCGCAGTCCCAGGCGGCCGAGGCCTCGGTCGGCGAGGCCGAGCGGAGGTTCATCGAGGCGCAGAGCATTTTCGAGGCAGAGCCCGTCCCGCCCATCACTGACATGGAGCAGGCCCGCGGCAGGCTGGAAGCGGCTCGCGTCGCTCGCTCGCTCGCGGCCCGGGGGGAGGCATTGCGGGTTCGCCTCGACGCCGCGCGCGAGGCGGAGGCGGAGGCGCGACGAAGGCTCGAGAGGCTGCGGGAACGACCGCCCGTGGAAGCGCGGGTGGCACCCGGCCGCCTGCCCGCCGCCCTCATTATCGCTGCGGTCGCCCTCGGGGCCGTGTTCCTCGCACAGCGGTCCATACTGCCCGCCCTCGTCGCGTCGGCCGCGGCGGGGGTTACGGCATGGCTGGCGTTCGGCCTGGGGTGGAAGGGGCGGCGGGAGGCGGCCGAGATGCTCGCGGCGCAGATGAAGGCGGATGCGGAGGAGGCCGGGCGCGCCCTGGATGAGGCCCGCGCCGCTGTACAGGGCCTGGAGGAACAGGTTGCCGCCATCAGTGAAGAGGCGAGGGCGTCGGGCGCGGCCGGGGCGGGTCCGATCGCGGGCATCCAGGAGGCAGAGCGGATGCTGGCTGCGGCGGAGCGCGCCGTAGAGGCACTGCGTTCGTGGAAGGAGATTGAAAGAAGGAAGAACGAGGCTGAGTCGGCCCTGGACGACGCCAGGCGCAAGATGGAGGCCGCCAGGCAGGCCGCGGCGGAGGCCTTCTCAGCGTTGCAGGGGATTCGGGACGAGTGGGCCGGCTGGCTGGCGGCGCGCGGTTTCGCCCCGGGGATCAGGCCCGAGGGCTTCGAGGCCGTCCTCCAGGCGGTGGACGGCGCTCGCGCTGCCAGGCGGGGCCTCGAGGACGGGGAGGAGAGGGCGCGACAACTGGCTGATTACATCGCCTCCGCCAGGGCGAGGATAGCGTCCGTGACAGACGCGTGCGGAAGGCCGTTGCATGATGGCGTTGGCGGCGTGGAGGACGTGGACGCCCTCCGCAGGGCTCTCGAAGTGGCCCGGGAAGTCCTCCAAAGGGCGACGCAGTTGAGGAACGACCTGAGGGAGGCCCAATCGGCGAGCGCCAGGATAGGGGGGGCGCTCGCGGACAAGGAAACGGCCGTGGCCGCCATGTTCGAACAGGCGGGGGCGCGGGACATGGACGAATTCCGCGCGCTCGCGCTGCAGTTCGAGGAATGGCGCAATACCAGGCGCGAGATAGAGAAGTGCGATCTCGCCCTACGGACGATCGCCGGGAACGAGGAGGCGCGGTCGGCCCTCGAGGTCGAGATGGATGGGATCGACCCCGTGACGCTGGAGGCGGAGGAAGACGCGCTGCGCCGCAGGCTGGAGGAAGTGCTCGCCGAGGTATCCCACGACAGGGACGTGAGCGGGCGGTTGAGCGAACGGCTCGACCAGCTTTCGCGCAGCGAGGACCTGGGTCGGCTGCTGCTCGAGCGGAACGGCGTCGTCGAAGAGATCGGCTCCGCGGCCAGGCGCTGGGCGAGGCTCGCCATGTGCCGTTCGCTGCTCGCGGAGACGAGGGACGCCTACGAGCGCGAGCGGCAGCCGGAGATCATACGGCGGGCGGACGGGTTTCTCGCGATGATGGTAGGGGATTGCTACCGCGTGATCTCCTCGCTCGGCGAGGGCAGGATCGAATTGGAGGACGCCTCTCTCAGGCGCAAGGGGGAGGGGGCGTGGAGCAGGGGGCTCGCCGAGCAGGTGTATCTGGCCATCCGGTTGGGACTCGCCGGCGAGTTCGCGCGGCGGGCCGAACCCATTCCAGTCATCCTGGATGACATCCTGGTGAATTTCGACCCCGGGAGGCGGGCGGGTGCCGTCAGGTTGATACTCGAATTCGCGAGGGAGCAACAGGTTTTGCTTTTCTCCTGCCATCCCGAGATGGCGGGCCTCATCGCCGAAGCGAGGGGCGAGGCCCCGCGTGAGGCGCCAGGCGAGGCGCGGCGCGAGACCCCGCGTGAGGCCACGGCCCCCCTCGCGGCCTTCGGCCATTACTCTATCCAAGACGGACGGCTGGCCCGCGTCGGGTAGCGTGGGCTAAGCCCTGGGAGGGATCATGTTGCCTGAGTTATGGGAGCCCACAATATCGGATGTTTTCAGAGCTAGGACCGTAGTCAAGAGGCATCTACGGCCCACCCCACTGATCCGGCCGGCGGCCCTGGATAAGGCCCTGGGCTGCGAGACCTATCTGAAATGTGAAAACCTGCAACCCATCGGCGCTTTCAAGATTCGCGGGGGCTTGAATCTCATTTCGAGGCTGACCCGGGAAGAGCGGGCGAACGGGGTCATCACAGCGTCAACCGGTAACCACGGGCAGTCGATCGCATACTCCGCGAGGGCATTTGGGGTGCCGGCCATCATAGGGGCGCCCGAGGGCGCGAACCCGTACAAGGTTGAAGCCATGCGAAACCTCGGGGCGAAGGTGATTCTCCACGGCAAAGACTTCGATGAAGTCCGGGTGCTGGTCGAAGAAATGGCGGGGGAGCGCGGCTACAGGTACGTGCATTCGATGAATGAGCCATTGCTCATTGCGGGCGTGGCCACGGCGTACCTGGAGATCATCGAGGAGGCGCCGGACCTCGATTACATAATAGTGCCCGTCGGCGGCGGGAGCGGCGCGTGCGGGGCATGCATCGTGGCGAAGTCGCTGAATCCGGGGATCAAGGTCATCGGCGCGCAGGCCGAGCGCGCGCCCGCAGTCTACCGTTCGTGGAAAGAGGGACGGCTGGTCGAGACCGGCTACCCCGACACGTTCGCCGAGGGCCTCGCCACGCGGGTCGCGTTCGAACTGCCGTTCAGCATACTGCGCAAGTACCTGGATGACATGGTGCTGGTCTCCGAAGAGGAGATCGAGCAGGCGGTCGTCCTGCTTCTCGAGACGGCGCACCAGCTTGCGGAGGGCGCCGGCGCCGCGGCCACGGCGGCGGCCCGCAAGATCTCCGGCAGAATCGCGGGAAAGCGTGTGGCCCTGATGTTGTCCGGGGGAAACATTACCGTCGAGCAACTGCGACGCGTCCTTAAGGCCTAACGCACTGGAGGGTCGCATCAGAACGTGAACGTTTTTCTCGGGGAACTCGCCCGGGTGTGCCGGGCCTTTCCGTTGCGCGAGAAGATCCTCGTATCGCCGTCGATGCTCCCGGGCCATGAGGCCCTTGAGTCGCTCGCCGTCGGGGGCGTGGCCTGGGCCAATCTCAGGCCCAGAACCCCGCTAGACCTGGCTTGGTCTGTCGCGGAACCGGTGTTCGCGCGCAGGGGCGTCAAGCGGATAACCAGGGGACAGGCCCTACACCTGGTGGAACTGGCCATCGAGGACATGAGGGAGCGCGGCGGATTCCGCTACCTCGACCCGCTTAAATCGCCACTGGGACCGGCCCCCGCGCTGCTTGGCGCCATAAGGGAGCTAAGGATGGCGGGGGTGAGTGCATCGGATCTGGATCCCGGGTCGTTCGTGGACCCGCGGAAGGGCGAGGAGATCCGTGACATTCTGGCGGCGTATGAAGGCGGATTGACGGCGGGCATGTTGGCCGATGACGCCGGGGCGATGGCTGCGGCCCTTGAAGTATTGCGCGATGACGCCGACGACATCACGGCCGACGGGCCGGTCTATCTAATCCCCCACGGCGCCGCGTTCGCCCCACTGACGTTTGAGTTCCTCGCCGCTCTGAGCGATGGGAGGCGCGTCGTGCTGGGGTGCGACCCGGTCGTGGACGCGCCGGACCCGCCCGGGATCCGCTTCGATCTCGAGGAACGACAGCAGGGAAATCGCCCACGGGCGGGTGGTGAATCGCCCTCGAAACCAGGGGCGCAATCCCTCTTGTCGTGGCTTTTCCGCCCGGAGGGGTCGCCCTCCGGGCCTGCGCGCCCTAACGTGGACGCGAACGTGGACGTGCGGTTTCACGCGGCCTATGGAACGGCCAACGAGGTCAGGCAGGTGTTCCGCAGCCTCAGGTCGGAGGGGATACCCGCGGACGCGGCCGTCGCGGTGTACACATCCGGGCCGGCGTACATCCCATTATTCATGTCGCAATCAGCCATGCTGGGCATCCCCGTGACGTTCGGCGAGGGTGTTCCGGTGATTTCGACCCGGCCGGGCGGGGCGGTCCTGGCCCTTCTCCGCTGGGTCGGCGAGGGTTACCAGGCCGGCCTGCTTCGCAGGCTATTCATGAGCGGCGACGTCGACATTGAATCCCCGCTCCTTCTGACGCGCGCTCTCCGGCAAGCGAACATCGGCTGGGGACGGGACCGCTATGCCCTGCTCCTGGACTCTTCGGGCGACGCCGCGCGGCGGGCACTGGCCGACTGGGTCGACGATGTCCTTTCTCGCATCCCTGAGCCGGATGGCCGCGGGCTGGTCAGCATGAGGTCGCTGTGCCTCGGCGTGGAGCATTTCGCGCGCAACCGCTCGCGGATTTGCGGAGACCTGGACGCGAGTGCGGTTGAAGCATTGGCCGCGATGCTGGAAGACTTGCCCGAGGCGGTGTTACGGGACCAGATCCCCCTGGGTGAGGCCCTGTCGCGGATCGCGGCGGAGACCGGCACGATGTACGCCGGAGAATCGCGGCCGCTGCCGGGTCACCTTCACGTTACTGGAATCCGCGGACCTGCGTGGGGTAGCCGCCCCAATACCTTTATCGTGGGGCTGGACGCCTCCGGCTTCCCCGGCGACAGCCCGCAGGATCCCGTGCTGCTCGATATAGAGAGGGAGGCAATCTCCCCCCGGCTCGCGCCCAGGTCCGCGGAGACGCAGGCGAGATTACGCGGCATGGCCGAGATGCTAGCCTCGCGCAGGGGACGGGTGTGGCTGGTGTATTCCTGCTACGATGTGGCGGAGTCCAGGCCGTGTTTCCCATCCCCCTTCATGTTGCAGGCCTACCGGCTCGTCTCGGGCGAGCTCGGGGCGGGCTACGGCGATCTGGAGCGGGCGACGGGCGACCCCGCCGCGTACGCGCCGGCAACCACCGCCGGAGCGGTGACAGGGGGCGAATGGTGGCTGTGCGCCCTGCGCCGGAAGGATTTCGTGGGGGACGCTATCGATGAGGTGAGAAAGGCATACCCTCGACTGGACGCCGGGTTGAGGGCTCGGGCGGCCCGCGAGAGCGACGTTCTCACGGCATACGATGGGCTGATAGCCGCCTGCCCGCCGGACATGCGGGACGCCGTCCACTCGACGTCTACCCTCGAAGACCTGGCCTCCTGCCCATTCTATTACTTCCTGGCTCGGGTGCTGAGGGTCGAGTGCCCGCGCGATCTCGAATACGACCCCGGCCGGTGGCTGGACGCCGCGACCAGGGGGCGGCTGCTTCATTCCATATATAGCCGGTGCCTGGAGGAAGGGCTCGGCGGGAATGGGCGCTACCTCGACCGCGACCGCGTGATGGAGATAGCGGGCGAAGCCATTGCCGCCTGCAGGGACGAGGCGCCGCCGCCAAGCGAACTCGTCTATGAATTCGAGGCGGAGGGCCTGCGGAGGTCTCTCGACGTGTTCGTGAGGGTTCAGGGGGAAATGGCGGGGAGGATGACCCCTGTGCTTCTCGAGGCGCCGTTCGGATTGAGCCCGGACGGGGATGCGGGAGACGCCCCGGTAGTGGACGCTCTGACGGGGGTTGCGCAGCCGGGGCACGCCTCTGCAGCGGACTCCCCGCCGGGCAACCCCGCGGTTCCCCTGGAGGTGCCTCTCCCGGGGGGTTCGCGAATCCTGGTGATGGGACGGGTGGACCGGATCGATCGGATCAATGCGGGGGACGGACACTCGTACGCTGTTTGGGACTACAAGACGGGAAGCGCCTTCGGATACGAGGAGCGGGGTTTCGTGAGGAAGGGGACTCAGATCCAGCACGCAGTGTACGCGCGGGCGGCTGAGTCGATGCTTCGGGAGACGGGGATCGACTCGGCCGCGAGGGTGGACTCCTCGGGATACCTGTTTCTGACGGAAAAGGGCGAGGGCCGGATCGTCGCGAGGCCCGCCAGGAAATGGGAGCGGACTGGCCAAGTCATCGAGAGGATCGTCGAGATCGGATCGTCCGGTGCCTTTCATCCGACCACCGACTCCGCGAGGTGCAGGTGGTGCGAATTCTCCCCCGCTTGCGGTGGGGTGCGGTCCGCCGAGGGATCGAAGGTGAAGGCGGAATCCGGGAAGAACGCCCTGTTCCGCCCGTGGAAGGAGCTGCAGGAGTATGAGTAGGCTCCCCGACCAGGACGCGCGCGACCTCATCCTGGCCGACCTCGATCACAACTTCCTGGTGGAAGCGGGTGCGGGGTCCGGCAAGACGACCAGTCTCGTCAGGAGGATAACGCGGCTCCTCTCGACGGGGACGTGTGAGACGGCGAACATCGCGGCCGTCACCTTCACCAGGAAGGCGGCCGCGGAGTTGAGACAGAGGCTGCAGGAGGCGCTCGAGGGCGGTATCCGGACGGAGACGAACGAGGTCGTAGGGAGGCGTCTCCGGCGGGCGTTGGACGATCTGGGCCAGGCGTTCACCGGCACCATCCACTCATTCTGCGGCCGGCTGTTAAGGGAACGCCCCGTGGAGGCGGGTCTCGGGACCGGTTTCGAGGAGATCGAGGGCGCGGAAGAGAGGCTGTTGATGAGGCGGGCGTGGAGCGAATACCTCGTGCGGGTCCGCCTGGAACACCCTGAGACCCTGGATACCCTGGACAGCCTCGATATCTCCCCCGCGGATCTGGTCTCCGCCTACGAGCAGATCGTGTTGTATCCGGACGTGAGAATGGCGAGCGACCCCTCTCCGATGCCGGACCTGGGGGAGGCGAGGGGATCCCTTGCACGGTTCCTTGAGGTCGCCGCGGCGCGAATGCCCCAGAGCGAGCCGGAGAACGGGTGGGACACGCTGCAATCCCTCATCGTGCGCGCGCGCCGCTGGATGGCTGCGTTCGATTTGGACGACGACAGGTACTTCCTGCGCCTCCTGAGCGGGATGGACAGGAACATCAAGCCCACCCTCAACAGGTGGCCTGCGGCGGATAACGCGAGGGAGGCGGCCTCCGCGTTCGAGGAGTTCCGCTCGGGCACGGTGGCCCCCGTACTGGAGAAATGGCGGGAGTGCCGCCACCATGTCGTGATGGAGTTCCTCCTCCCGGCCGCCCGGCACTACTCCGGGATCAGGGAGAGGCTGAACAAGGTCAACTTCCAGGATCTCCTCATGCGGACCGCGGCCATGCTTCGCGATAACCCGAATGTCAGAGCGTATTTCCGGGGAAAGTACACTCGCCTCTTCGTGGATGAATTTCAGGACACCGACCCCGTGCAGGCGGAGATAATGTTCTACCTCACAGGAGAAGACACTGCCGAGACCGACTGGACCCGCCTCTCGCCGCGCAACGGCTCCCTGTTCGTGGTCGGGGATCCGAAGCAGTCGATATATCGCTTCCGGCGGGCCGACATCGATACATACGACCTCGTGAAGAGGCGTATAGTCGAGACGGGCGGCCGCGCGGTGAGCCTCACCACCAACTTCCGATCGGTCCCCGGGATCGTCGACTGGATCAACCCCGCCTTTGAGGGGTTGTTTCGGGCGCTCGGCCCGCCGTACCAGCCGCGATACTCCCCCATGGCCGCGGTTCGCGATGGTGGACGGGCGGGCGAGTGCGGAATACGGCGCCTGGATCTCGCCGGCGCCCGCAGGCAGGGGGATGTTGTCCGGGAGGACGCGGACCGCATAGCCGACTGGATCGGCCGGGCCCTCGATGGAGACCTCGCTCTCCCGCGGACGCCTGAAGAAAGCAGGCGCGGGCTGGGCCCCCGACCCGTCCCGGAGGATTTCATGATCCTCACCATGTTTAAGCGAAACATGGACGTGTACGGGGAGGCCCTGGGAGAACGCGGGATACCGTATACGATCTCGGGCGAGAGCGGGATCCAGCGTTCTCCGTCATTGCAGGAGTTCTACTATCTCCTGCGTTGCCTCGCCGATCCGGGGGACCCCGTGTTCCTGGTCGCCGCCCTGCGGGGGATGTTCTTCGGGGTCAGCGACGAGCAGTTGTACCAGTTTAAACGGGCGGGTGGGCGCTTTTGCTTCCTCTCGCCGGTTCCCCATGGGTTCGCCGTCTTCAGCGACGCCTGGGAGCGGTTGCGAACCTATTGGGGCTGGGCGAGGGACATTCCGCCCGGCGGAGCGATCGAGAAAATTGCCGTTGACCTGGGCCTGCCTGCCTTCTCCAGGGCCGTGGAAGGGCGCGGTACCGAGGGCGACGGCGCCGGATGCATTATGCAGTTCATCGAGGGGGCCAGGGGGCGCGAAGGGCGCGGCGCGACGGGATTCGAGGAGACGCTGGAGTATCTCGGGCAACTCATGGAGGAGGGCGCGGAGGAGGACATCGATGTGGAGGGGGGCAGGCGCCCCGGGGTCCGCCTGATGAATGTGCACAAGGCGAAGGGGCTGGAATCCCCGGTGGTCATACTGGCCAACCCGAGCAGCAACCCGCAGCACGAGCCCGATTTCCACGTGCGGAGGATTTCCGGCGAGCCGGCCGGCTACGTGAGTATCCGGCGGAGAAAGGGCGAGTATCAGGTCGAGACCGTGGCGGCACCGCGTGGCTGGGACGAATACCGCCGGGAGGAAGAGAAGTACCTCGAGGCCGAGAGAATCCGGCTGCTGTATGTGGCCGCGACCAGGGCGAGAGACCTCCTGGTCGTCAGCCGGTGCCCGTCCAGGAGCGCCAGGAACCCCTGGTCCCCGCTGGAATCCTTTCTGGATAGGGCCGATGCGATCGAGGCCTTCCCCCGGGTCCCCCGGGGCGCACGGGACCCACTGGACACGCGGGTCCCCCGGCTTGAAGTCGGCGTCTCGTGCGATGCTCCATCGCCCGCCGGCGTTCCCGCCCATGTCGCGTTCGCGGCGGCGAATCGGGACATCGAAACGGACATGGAGATGATCGTGCGGCCGGACTACCGTCACGACAGCGTGACGTCCGTCACCGCCCGGCGCGCATACCCTGGTAAGGGGGGCGCGGGCCGCGGGCCGGTGTGGGGGCGGCTCGTCCACAGGATGCTCGCCATCGCCGCCGCCTCGCGGGCCGAATGGTCGGGCGAGATCCCCGGCATTCTGGCCGCGGAACAGGAACTCATGCCCGGGGAGATGGACGAACTCGCGCGGGTGCTGCGGGGTGTCGTGGCGTCGCCTTTCTGGCGACGCGTCGTAACAGCTCGCGAGAGGATGATCGAGACGCCCTTCGGCCTGTTCGACGGCGGTGTGTATTTGACGGGGACGATCGACCTGGCTTTCAGGGAGGATGCAGGCTGGGTGATTGCAGACTACAAGTCCGATGAGGTGGAATCCGAGGCGCACATGCGGGACCTCATCGATTACTACGGTGTACAAGTTCGGGAGTACGCCCGTCGTTGGGAGGAGATAACGGGTGCGCATGTTGCCGAGTGCGGGCTCTTCTTCACGGCGATATGCGAGTGGCGGCGAATCTGAGCCGGGCGCGGGGGTCAGGAATGCCCCTCTGTCCAGGACATCGGCGATGAGTGTCGAACACTGGCGAACAATTGTCGCCAAACTTGCAAGGATTCCGATAGAATCCTGGAGAACCACGTCTCCTTACTAGCCGAGCTCAGAGGAGGCCGGAGGGAATTGAGCGACATCTCCGACCAGATCAGGGATCTCCGAAAGGAGTTGGCTGACCTGGCGAGCCGCAACACACTCCAGGAGGACAGGGTTCTGGAGTTGAGCCGTAGGATCGACCGGCTGGTTGTCTCCTACTTGAAGCAGGGGGGTTGCGCCCGTGACAAACCGACAGGCGCAGATAGCCCATAGGATCAGGGAGACCTGCCTCAAGATCCTGCCTGACGGCGCGGCTCTCAAACAAAACGTACTTAATCTCATCGAGGATCTCGACATGTTCCTGGAGTGCGTAGCGGGCGAGTCCAGGGATGCGAGATCACCTCGTAATCCACCGTGAGTCGGGCGGCCCATTCATGACGGTGTCATGCCCGGCGTTCTACGGCCTGTTTCCCTATCGGCGTATTTCGAGGATCGAGGATTATCTACTCGCGACGGGCGGATCCCCCCGCGAAAATGGCTGCGATATTGATCAAGGCCGATAAGGCGGACGAGGCCACGAAGGCGATCGCGAATCCGCGGACGCCGATGGCGGGGTGTGACGGGAGGGTAAGCATTAAAGATAGACGCAAAACCCAGGCGAGCAGGTCGGAAACAAGCGCGGCATCGGCGCGACCCATACCGCGCAACACGGACGATGTCACCTGGTCCACATACAGCGGCGGCGCTAGAAACGCCACCGCTGATAGGATATGCGGGTTGCAAGCCGACCCGTAGAATATGGCCGCGATCCAATCGGAATACCTGTTTATCAGCCATGTCACGAGAAGCCCCAGCGAGAAGGCAAGGGTGGAGGCTGCGCGGGCTCTGCCGCGCGCCTGTTGGGCTGTTTTGCACCGGGCAACCTCGGGAACGATGGAGAGCGACAGCGACGTCGTGATCACAGCGGGCAAGAGCACCACTGGGATCGCCATCCCAGTCACCTGTCCGTAGGCCGCCAGCGACTCGTGAATGCCGAGGCCCGTCTTCATCAGCGTTTGCGGCGCGAGGGATACCTCGGCCATCCGCATCGCGGAACCTATCAGCCGGGTCAATCCGATGGGCGAGGCGGTCTTGAGGATATCCCGGGCGATCCTGTGAGCGGGCATACAACCGCCTCTCGACCTGGGGCGGGGGAGTAGGACTTCGGTCGCGACGTACCTTCGCGCCAGCCACGCGAGACTGATTGTCTCGGCGAACGCGGTCAGAACCATTATCCAGCGAAGGCGCAACCCGATGGAAACGGCGCCGAGATGCGCGAGCGCCACCGCTACGAGGATGAATCTAGTGAATTCGAGTATCTGATCGGCGAATAACAGCGGCCCGGCGTTCCGCGAGCCTAGAAAAAACCCCTCAATCACCGCATAGACGGTCGAAGACGTTATCATCAGTCCAACAGCTCCGGGGGAAAAAGCCTCGCGCGCCTCGGGGGATCCCGGTCGGATTACCCTGGCGAGAAGGAGGCTGATTGTCGAGGCGACCAGGCCCATCGCTGCCGCCACCGCGACGACCCTGTCCGTGAATGGGGTCCGCCTGCGGTCGGATTCCTTTGCGACCAGCCTGGATGTAGCGAGCGAGAGTCCGGACGTGATGGGTATGACGAAGCCCATAAAATAGGCGCCGGCCACCTGGAAAAGGCCCATTCCCTCGGCGCCGATGAATCGGGCCATTATCGCCCTCATGGCAAAACCCCAGACGCGCGACAAGATCGCGGCCACCGTCAGTGAAGCTGTCATCGATAGCAATGGAGCGCCCCGCTTTTTCACCGGTATTCCCCGCCTGGTGAGGATCATCTTTTGCCGTCTAGATACTATGCCTGGAAGCGCGAGGGCATCACGGCCCTTTCCCGTGGCGGGAATAGCGGGCTTAACGCGAGGCGACAATACATCTGGGCAAGTGATTCCGGGAGGAGGGCGTCGATGAATTCATCCGACAAACTGAAGATGGCCCTGACGGCGGTCATCGTAGCCGTGCTGGCCTACTATGGAGTTGCGAAATCGAGGACCGCGCCGCCGCCCGCTCCGGTCCCATCCCCCTCCAAACAGGCGGCGGCCTCCGATCTGGCCGGGGGCAAAGAGAAGGATACCAGGATCCTGGGGGAATTCGATCTGGCGAGGCTGTATCCCGAATCCGTATTGAGGCAGGGCAATCCCGGCAGGAAGGTCGTGGCCCTAACCTTCGACGACGGCCCGGACAATCAGTACACTCCCCAGGTGCTCGACATACTTGCGCAAAAGGGCGTCAAGGCCACGTTCTTCCTCATCGGCAAGAGACTCGCCGAAGCCCCCTCGGTGGTGAAACGAATCATGAACGATGGGCACGACGTGGGCAATCACACGTTCAACCACCCGAACATCTCTCACTTCTCGCATCAAGACGTTGAACGGGAAGTCAGAACGGCGGATGAGGAGTTGCGCCGGTTCGGCGTGGAGGCGGGCGGGATGTTTCGACCGCCTTACGGCGCCGTGGCCCCGGACTCGATCGAACCGCTTGCGCGCTCCGGTTACCGCCTGTACCTGTGGAGCGTCGACTCGCTTGACTGGAGGGGATTGAACCGCGACCAGATAGTCGGCAACGTAATACCGCAGGTGACGAGCGGATCGGTGATCCTGTTTCATTCGGCGGGAGGGCCGGGCGAGGACCTGACGGGCACCGTGCAGGCGCTGCCAATCATTATTGACGACCTTCGCGCCAAGGGCTTCACGTTCGCGACCCTGCACGAGATGTTCCAGGCAAAGCCCCGTCCCGCTCGTCAGGGTTGACTTCCAGGCTCAGGTTGACGCCCAGTTGACTCCCAGGACGAAGGAGGGATCGATTGGGCGCCCGTGAATTCTCACCTCGAAGTGCAGGTGGGGACCTGTACTGTGGCCGGTGCTCCCGACGAGGCCGATGGTCGAAGCCTTCAGCACCTTCTGCCCCTGTTTCACGAGCGCCTTCGACAGGTGCCCGTACCATGTCTGTACATCGTCTGCGTGTTCCAGCACCACCACATTACCGTAGCCTCCTTTCCAGCCCGAAAAGACGACCCGGCCGTCCGCCGAGGCCCGTACGGGATGGCCGTGTTTGCTGGCAATGTCTATTCCCTCGTGTGGCCTTCCCCACCTGTACCCGAATCCGGAACTGACCGGGCCGAAGACGGGAACGGCCAATTCCTGCAGGATCCCGTAACCAGACCGGTCCGCCCACGGGATCCTCAGCTCGAATCCCTGCATGAGGCGGTCAACATCCTTTAACCCATTCAGGCGCGCCAGGTCGGCGGTAGTCGTATTGTATGCGCGTGCCAGCGCCGATAGGGTGTCGCCGCGTTTCACCCTGTGAACCAGGCTTGCCCTCGCCACCCGGCCGGGAGCCCTTTCCGCGGGCGCCTCGGCCTGCAACACGCGGTCCGGCAGCGGGTGATGAGTCGAAAGCGAAGTCGAAGGCCCCACAGATCCTGCGTCGCCGGGGTCTTCGCCAGCCGGCTCGGCCTCGACACGGGGTGCGTTCGCCGGTTCAGCCGCGAAAATGGCCGCGACGTCGGATTTGGCGGACACGGCGAGGCCCGCGCCGAAACCCGCGCAGGCGGCGACAATTATGTATATCAGCGCAACCGGCGCGAACGCGATCCCGCGCGTCGTACCCTTTTGCGGATGCAAGTCCTGACCTCCTCGGTGTCACGGGCAATCGCTAACTAATTTAACCAGGGGTAATAGGATATACACGGGACGGCATCCCTCGCTAGTGGTTCCACTTGAGGGCATACGAGGAAGAGCCTGGTGCACAAGATTTCCGGCAATGAT
>Ga0334890_1002705_pt1 | contig 19650 bp, 17 predicted proteins | sample GraSluR1_MG_3_FD_207220 | JGI IMG/M metagenome (GOLD analysis project Ga0334890, IMG submission 207220) | Sludge microbial communities from methane-producing bioreactor in Wageningen University, Netherlands - Granular Sludge_31_08-R1 | ecosystem: Engineered > Bioreactor > Anaerobic >... | reverse complement strand
TTGCTGACGGACCGGCCGGAGTTTGACTGGGAAGACCGCGCGGGGGCGAGCGGCTACATCATCCAGGTGTCGAAGGTGGCAAACTTCAAGAGCGTGGTGTTGAACAAGAAAACCACGACCTCGGCGTATGTGCCGACCAGCGACCTGCCGGCGGACAGTGTGTTGTACTGGCGGGTGCAGGCCAGCGGGCCAAACGGGCCGAGTTTGTGGTCGGAGGTGTGGAGCTTCACGACGGGCAACCCGCCGAGCGTGCCATCATTGGTGAGCCCGGCCAACAAAGCGTTGACGAAGAATTACAGCCCGAAGTTTGACTGGGGCAACAGCAGCGCGCCTGCCGGAACGACCTTCGATCACTACCAGATCCAGGTGGCGATCAGTGAGAGTTTTGCCGCCATTGTCATAGAACAGAGTAACTTAAACATCTCTGAATATTTGCCGGACGCAGATTTAACTGCCAACACGACGTTCTACTGGCGGGTGCGAGCCTTTAACACGGATGGCGAGTATTCGGGCTGGTCAAGTGTGCGCACGGTGCGCACGGCCATAGCGCCGCCGGTGTTGAGCAGCCCGGTGAGTGGGGTGCCGGCGGGCAGCCAAAAACCGGTCTTTGACTGGGAAGACGCAGCGGGGGCGACCAGCTACACCATCCAGGTGTCGAAGGTGGCCAGCTTCAAGAGCGTGGTGTTGAGCAAGACGGCGGCAGGCTCGACCTACACGCCGACGGCAAACCTGCCGGCGGGGCAAACCCTGTATTGGCGGGTGCAGGCGAAAGGGCCCAACGGCCCCAGCGCCTGGTCGACTGTGGAGAGTTTCACCACGCCTTAAACCGGCAGGATAAGCTTTAAAGAAATCCCCTGAAAAAACAAGAATTCGGGGGATTTCTTGATTCTCAGTGAAAAAAAGCTAAAATAGATGATAGTGTGAGTTTGTTATGGTGTATGCCCAATTTGGGCTGGAAAATAGAGAAGGGACAAATGGCATTGGGATAGGATTAGGACGAAGTTTTTGGGAAAAACAACCAAATTCTAACAATTACCTATTGACAAAACAACATAATTTGTGTATAGTTTACAAAGAAATACGTGAGGCGTTGAACTGAGAATCCCGCACATGGTCGCTTACCCCGCTGGGGTCGGAACTCAGGGAGCCTAATAGCGAAACCGGCACAGTCGCCGGTTTTTTTGTTTCCTACCGGCTGATCAATTCAATAGCGTATTCTTTTTCATTTGCTCTAGTGGAGGGATTTACTATGGGGTCTGGTACGTTGTTTAAATTTTTCAAGCTGTTTGTAGTATTTGTCATGGTGTTTGGTAATCTAATGCAGGCGCAGAACCTGGTGCGTGCTGAAGATGAACCAGGCGCCGAACCTGCGCCTGCTGAGAGCAGCCAGGCGTCGTCAGGTGATTCATCCGATTCCGGCGGCGGCGACGCGGCTCCTGTTGAGCAGCATGCATCTGAAGAGGCGGGCGATGCGGGAACGCAAGACGAAGCCCCGGTTGAGACGTCAGAAGGAAATCCGGATGACGGTGAAACGCCTGCTGAAGAACCTCAAGTAGAAGCACCGCAAGAAGAAGCTGCCAACCCGGCGTCTGAAGAGGTGGAAGAATCTTCTGCACCGGCTGAAGAAAGCGGCAGCCCCGAACAGGAATCTGCTCCGGCGCCCGAAACCGGTGATTCCTCTGCCGGCCCGGTGGAAGTGGCAGCCGAAGATGTGGCTATTCTGGAAGAAACCGTTCAATCTTTGATTGAAAATGACCAGGTGCTGGTGAATGAGGATGGCGAAACCATACCGTTGGGCAGCCAGGAAGCAGCCGATGTCATTACCAGCGACGATCCCTGGTATTACGACACGCGTGACCATAAAACGTATGGCTATTCAACTTCGGGAAGTTGTCCGAATTTTGTAAATGTTTGTACCAAAACATCTACTCCTTTCTCAACTGCAGTAAGCAACGCGCCTTCTGGTGCGACAATTTATGTTGAGGGAAGTAGTAGTGGTAGTGGCACTCGATATGATGAAGATGTGATTGTTAACACCGCCAATTTGATCATTCAAGCGGTGATTCGGAGTGGAAACTCGGTAAATTACTCATCAGGGAATGTTTCAGTAAGAAGCATAACACTGAATTACGCCCTGGCAAATGCGATTCGCATTTTGGCTGATACGGTCAATGTGGGCAATGATTCGGTTAGCCTGCAACAAGCCATTGACCTGGTCAAAAGCGGTGGAACAGTCAATGTGGCGGCGGGCAACTATGCCGGTAATGTGGAAATTACGAAGAGCCTTACCATCCAGGGGAACACTGGTACATCCAATCCGGGCGCGGGCAGCAGCGCCCCGGTGGTTTCCAGCAGCACCGGTTCGGGTAATTATGGTTTTCGTGTGGATGCTTCCGGGGTTACCATCCGCGGTTTTAAATTCACTGGAAATTATTATGGTGTGCGTGTGGCGGCCAGTAATGCCCGCATTGAACAGAGTGCTTTTTGGGGAAATTATGCCGGCGTATATGTCGAGAATGACGTTGAAAATACTGTAGCAACATATAATGCTTTTCTGGGCAACACCCGCGCGGCAATTATCAATGCTTATGCACCAACTGGAACCGGCGATAGCAGAAAACTGGTTGATGCCAGCAATAATTACTGGGGAACCAGCAACGGGCCAAAACGCACCACGAACAGCAATGGTTACTATGATGGTGTTTATACGCACACGCGAGATCGCTGGGCAACCGATTCACAAACCGGTAGCACTTATGGCGACTGGGTGGAAGGATATGTGAAATTCCAGAGCCCTGCAGCGCAGTACGACTCGATAATTGTTGATGCAGATGGTGATGGAATTGCAGATGACAGCGACAACTGCCCGGGTGTATCCAATGCCGACCAGGCTGACAATGACGGCGACGGCGCGGGCAACGCTTGCGACGCAACTCCCAACGGCGATGACGACAGCGACGGCGTGGATAATTTGAGCGACAACTGCCCGTCTGTGTCCAATGCCGACCAGGCTGACAATGACGGCGACGGCGCGGGCAACGCTTGCGACGCAACACCCAACGGCGATGACGACAGCGACGGCGTGGATAATTTGAGCGACAACTGCCCGAGTGTATCCAATGCTGACCAGGCTGACAATGACGGTGACGGCGCGGGCAACGCTTGCGACGCCACCCCCAACGGTGACGACGACGGCGACGGTGTGGATAATTTGAGCGACAACTGTCCGGGTGTATCCAATGCCGACCAGGCTGACAATGACGGTGACGGCGCGGGCAACGCTTGCGACGCCACCCCCAACGGTGACGACGACGGCGACGGTGTGGACAACAACAGCGACAATTGCCAGGGCGTGTCCAATCCAGATCAATCTGACATGGATGGCGACGGCGCGGGCGATGTTTGCGACGCCACTCCCAACGGCGACGACGACGGCGATGGCGTTGATAACAACAGCGACAATTGTCGTGGCGTGTCCAATCCAGATCAATCTGATATGGACGGTGATAACGCCGGCGATGCCTGTGATCTGACCCCCAACGGTGATGACGACGGTGACGGCGTGGATAATTTGAGCGACAATTGCTCCTCCGTTTCCAACGCCGATCAGGCCGACAACGACAACGATGGCGCGGGCAATGCCTGCGACGCCACCCCCAACGGCGACGACGACGGCGACGGCGTTGATAATCAAACCGACAACTGCCTGACTGTTGCCAATCCCGACCAGAAAGATTCGGATAAAGACGGCGTTGGCAATGCCTGTGAACCTCCGGTATCCATATCGAGCGGTACTGTAATTGGCGGACTGGATGCAACCAGCTATTTCGTGCCAGTCACAGGCGCCAGGCAATACCCGCTGGGATGCGAATACACCTGCAGCACCTTCACCCTGCCGAACGGCGACCAGGTGCAGTTGTGCAGCCTGTGCGGCAACCTGGTGACATTTGGTCAGGTTGGTTCGACTGAAATGCCCGGTGCGCTGGGCTCTGGCGTCAGTTTTGTATCGGCGTTGAACGTGGAACTGTTGGCCTTGGACGGCAGCCCTCTGGAGACCGCCCCTGAAGGCAGCAGCCTGACGGTGACCTTTGTGGTGCCTGCGGCTTTCCAGGGCAAGAGCCTGTCGGTGATGCACTGGGACGCCGGCCAGAACGGCGGCGTAGGCAGTTGGACAGAAGCGACCTGCCAGGCCAGCGGCAGCACCTGCACCATGCTGGTGGGCAAAGTCCAGCACGGCGAACAGGAAACCGATGGTGTGCTGACCGATGGTTTATTCGTACTGGTGGCAAAATAACCCTGTGGAAGGGAAGGCTTTTCGAGGGACGGCGATTTCGCCGTCCCTCTTATTTTTAATCACTGGTAAAATGCAAGCGGTGAGCGTAAAATGACTATACAATAACTTAAGGAGTGATCCCCATGCAATCATTGAAAGAACGAATTCTTCGTGACGGGAAAAACCTGGGCAACGGCATTTTAAAAGTGGACGGGTTTGTCAACCACCAGGTCGATCCCATGATTATGGACGATTGCGGCCGCGAACTGGCGCGCCGCTTTGCCGCTTCGGGCGCCGAGCGTGTGTTGACGGCTGAAATTTCGGGCATTGCGCCGGCTTTGATGACCGCATTGTATTTAAAATTGCCGGTGGTGTATGCCCGCAAAACCAAGCCGGTGACCATGCCCGACACGGTCTATCTCACCATTGCGCCTTCACACACCAAAGGGCACCAGGTGGAGTTGATTGTGTCGCCGGAATATTTGCCGCGCGGCTCAAAGGTGTTGATTGTGGATGATTTTCTGGCTTCGGGCGCCACCATCAAAGGCCTGGTGCGTTTAACTGAGGCGGCCGGCTGTGATCTGGTGGGCATTGGCGCCTTGATTGAAAAGACCTTTGAAGGCGGGCGCGAATCGCTGCAATACCTGAATGTGCAAATTGAGTCATTGGTGAAGATCACTTCAATGGATGACGGCAAAATTGCCGTTTCCGATTAATCGTGCCTGTGGAGATGGATAAATGGATGCAATTGCCGTTCTCGATTTTGGTTCACAATATACGCAACTAATCGCGCGCCGTGTGCGCGAACTGCATGTCTATTGCGAATTGTTTCCCTGGAATACCTCCGCTGAAACCGTGCTGGCTCTGCATCCCAGGGGGTTCATCCTCTCCGGCGGCCCCAATTCTGTTTATGAAGGCGATGCGCCTTTCATCCCGGCTTATGTTCTCGATTCAGGTTTGCCGATTCTGGGAATTTGTTACGGCATGCAGGCATTGACCCATGCGCTGCACGGCGTGGTGGCACAGTCGGGTGAGCGTGAGTTTGGATTTGCCCAGGTGGAAGTGACCGCCTCAAATCCGCTGCTGGCAGAAGGGAGTCAAGCCGTGTGGATGTCGCACGGGGATCGCATTGAAAAGCCCCCGGCGGGTTTTGAAGTGCTGGCAAAAAGCAGCAACAGCCCCATTGCCGCCATCGGTGATGTGCAGCGACAGCGTTACGGTGTGCAATTCCATCCTGAAGTGCACCACACCCCCGGTGGAAAGGAAATTCTGCGGCGCTTTGCAGTGGAAATTTGCCAGGCGCAGCCCGACTGGACGCCGCAGTCGATCATTAACCAGGCGGTGGAAAAAATTAAAGCCCAGGTGGGTGGCAAGCGCGTACTGTCCGCTGTCAGTGGCGGCGTCGATTCAAGCGTAGCCACAGCGTTGGTGCACCGTGCTGTGGGCAGCCAGCTTTCAGCGGTTTTTGTGGAAAACGGTTTGCTGCGCCTGGGCGAACGCGACCAGGTCGAGGCGGCTTTTGGGCGCTCGCTGGGACAGAATTTGATTGTGGCTGACGCTGCTGATGTGTTCCTGTCAGCCCTGGCGGGGGTGACCGAACCGGAGACCAAGCGGCGCATCATTGGCGAGCAATTCATTCGCACCTTTGAGGCAGAAGCGCGCAAGCTGGGTGAAATTCCCTTCCTGGTGCAAGGTACCATCTATCCCGATGTGGTTGAGTCGAGCGGTCCAGACCGCTCGCAGGCGGCGCGCATCAAATCGCATCACAATGTGGGCGGATTGCCGCCTGATTTGAAATTTGAACTGGTGGAACCGCTGCGTTACCTGTTTAAGGATGAGGTGCGCGCGGTGGGCGAGGCGCTGGGGCTTCCGGGTGAACTGGTGTGGCGGCAGCCATTTCCAGGCCCCGGTCTGGCGGTGCGCTGCCTGGGTGAAGTGACCCGCGAGCGGCTGGACATGCTGCGTGTGGCAGATCATATTTTTACCAGCGAACTGGCCAAAGCCAATCTGATTTCACGACGCTCGGGCGAAGAGAGTGAGAAGATTGCCCAGGCGTTTGCTGTGCTGCTGCCGGTGCGTACAGTGGGCGTGATGGGTGACCAGCGCACCTACCAGGAGACGGCCGCATTGCGCGCTGTGACCACTGGCGATTTTATGACTGCCGATTGGGCGCGCCTGCCGCACGATTTGCTGGCGCGCGTGTCGAACCGCATTGTCAATGAAACCAAAGGCATCAACCGTGTGGTGTACGATATCACCAGCAAACCGCCGGCGACGATTGAATGGGAGTGAAGTGAATTGGTCTATTATATGTGATCCAGATGTGGTGGATCATGTTCGGCGTGTATGTGCGCCATTCTTTATTAAGTCATAAGCAACCGCATATCTCCTGGCGCGAAATGCTTCACGGTTGGCGTCTTTATTGGTAAAATTCTCAGCCGTGATACAAGTAAATTAGGATCGCCGGGCTTGGCCGTGTACTCAGATGGGGGGAGTGAAAACATCCGTTTCACTTTTTTATGCAGGAACACGAATAGTTTTGCCGGGCAGAACCTGGCTGTTGTGAAATGTGCTGCCAGGACAAGTGATCTTTCCTGCGCGGAAGGATAATTACCTTATCCGCAGCCGGTATTGCTGTGTGTTTTTTTGTTGGACTGAACCGGGATTGAGAAATGTTTGTTGGATTGGATTTTGGAACGAGTAATTCATCAGTGGGCGTCTTTGAGGATAACCGGCTGCAACTTTTTAAGCTGGATTCTGCCAATGTAAATCCATACGTCATGCCGTCCTATACCTATATCACCAGAGATCAGCAAATCTATGTAGGTGTGGAAGCTGTGCAGAAATTCCTTGAACAGGAAACCGGCCGCCGCCCCCGCTGGGAGCGGCGAAACCTGGGAGTTCTGGAAATGACTGTGGCAAGTGATGTGTCCGATGCGATCACTTATTATGACGATATCACGGTGGAAATCGATGTGGCTGCCCAGGGACGGCTGTTGCAATCCATTAAAACCGGATTGCGAGATCCCAAATATGGGGGCACGCAGGTTTTTGAGCGCTACTATTCCATCGAAGAATTGATTGCCATATTGCTGCGCCAACTGCGCGAGAAATGCGAGCGGGAAATCAAACAACCTGTATGGCAAGTGGTGATCGGCCGGCCGGTGAAATATGCTGACGATGAAGAAACCGATGTCCGGGCGCAGCAAAAAATGCTGGAAGCGGCGCGGCTGGCGGGTTTTAAAGAAGTGGTTTTTGAACTGGAACCGATTGGCGGCGCCTATCTTTATCATCAACAAACGGCGCAGCGCGAAAAAATCATGGTGTTTGATTTTGGCGGCGGCACGCTGGACATGACCGTGGTTGAGGTGGGCGGCAGCCAGCCGCCGGTAACCATTGCCACGCACGGCGTTTTGTTGGGCGGCGATGATTTGACCTCTGCCTTGATGAGGAAGTTGTTTCGTTTCTTTGGTGAAAATTCGCGCATGGCTGATGGGCTGCCTTTCCCGGCGTATATCTTCAGCATGTTGTACAGCTGGCAGAACATGGTTGAACTGAGCCGCCCTCAGTTTGCGCCAATTTTTAAATCAGCCCGCGACGGCAGCGACCCGGACGGTATTCAACGCCTGGAGACTTTGATCAATCAGAAACTTGGGTTTCAATTGCTGCGCGATTTGGACCAGCTTAAGATCAAACTCTCAAAAGATTATTACGCCTGGCTGGATTTCAACCGGGAAGGTTTGCTTCTTAAGGAACTGATTTTGCGTTCGCGGTTTGAAGAGCTAATTCAACAGGATGTTGAACGGGTTGGCCGGGCGGTGGATGAATTGTTAAAGAAAAGCGGTTTACAGAACAATCAAATACAGGCTGTGCTGCGCACCGGCGGCTCGTCTGAAATCCCCATTTTTATCAATCTGCTGGCAGACCGTTTTGGTCTCGAAAAAATTAAGAACATTGATCCGTTGACTACGGTGGTAGGGGGACTGGCTGTCAAAGGATATGAACTTTCAAGAGCTGCTTAAAAATTGCGATTGAATGATTAGTAGTTGGAGCAAAGTGAATATGGAAACGACAAGTAACTCAAACACACAGGGCGCCTATGCCAACCGGCGCACCTTTGCCATTATTTCTCATCCCGATGCGGGTAAAACCACGCTTACGGAAAAACTGCTGCTTTACGGCAATGCCATTGACCTGGCAGGCAACGTGCGCGCGCGCCGCAATCAGCGCTCAACCACATCAGACTGGATGGAAATGGAACGCACCCGTGGCATTTCCATTTCGTCAACCGTGCTGCAATTCCCCTACAAAGACCGGGTGATTAATTTGCTGGACACGCCCGGTCACCAGGATTTTTCCGAAGACACTTACCGCACCCTGGCAGCCGTCGACAGCGCCGTGATGGTGCTGGATGCCGCCAAAGGCATTGAGCCGCAAACCCGGCGCCTGTTTGAAGTGTGCCGCATGCGCGGCATCCCGGTGTTCACCTTCATCAACAAAATGGATCGACCGGCCCTGGAACCGCTGGCGCTGCTGGATGAGATTGAAGAAATTTTGGGCATGCAGCCTGTTCCCATGAACTGGCCGTTGGGAAATGGGCCAACCTTTAAGGGAATCTATGACCGCGTGCGCGATGAGATCATTCTTTACAATCAAACGGAACGCAATGAGCGTGCCGCGCTTGAAACCGCTTTTTCACTTGCCCAGGCGCAGGAAAATGGACGATTGAACGCCGCCCAATTGCAAAATTTGCAAGCCGACCTGGCGCTGCTGGATGGACTGAGTATTGAATTTGATCATCAGCGTATGCTGGCTGAAGAGCAAACCCCCGTGTTTTTTGGCAGCGCGCTGACCAACTTTGGCGTGCGCAATTTTCTGGATGCCTATATCGAACTGGCTCCGCCGCCGCAGCCCTTTGAGAGCGACCAGGGTGAAGTGGCGCCCGAAGATGATGGTTTCTCTGGTTTTGTCTTCAAGATTCAGGCGAATATGAATCCCAAGCACCGTGACAGTGTGGCATTTTTGCGCATTTGTTCGGGACGCTTTGAACGCGGCATGGATGTGACCCATGTGCAAAGCGGCAAGGTGCTGCGCATGCTGCGCCCCTACAAATTGTTCGCCAATGAACGGGAAATTATCGAAGACGCATTCCCGGGAGATGTGATTGGCCTGCCCAACACCGGCAATTTGAGCATTGGCGACACGCTGTGCGCCGGTAAGGCTTTCAAGTTCAAACCCATTCCACGTTTTCACCCCGAACATTTTGCGCTGCTGCGCAACCTCGATTTGAGCAAGCAAAAACAGTTTCAAAAAGGGCTGAGCCAGTTGGAAGCGGAAGGCGCGGTGCAGGTTTTTTACAATGTCGATGCCTTCAAACGCGAACCCATCCTGGCGGTGGTGGGCGAGTTGCAATTTGACGTGGTGCAAACCCGCCTGGAAAATGAGTATAACGTGCAGACCCAGCTTGAACGACTGCCCATCGAATCAGCGCGCTGGGTGACGGGAAATGACGACAGTATTAAACAACTGGCCAAACGCAGTCACTACATCCTGGCGCTGGATTCAGACCAACAATATGTGCTGTTGTTTAAAGACAGTTTCTATCTGCCGATTGTGAGCAAAGAATATCCTGACCTGGTTTTTGCGACGTTGAATTAGGTGGTTTTCCGGCTGCTGCGAACCCACTGAACAACCAGGAAAACCAGGGTGAGCAATGTGACGCCGGCGCCCACCGCCAGAGCAGTGGTGTAGGGAGCGTCGGGATGATTGGCGACCACCTTGATACTCAAATCGACTTTTGCCAGGGGGAAGGCAGACACGGCGTTGGTGACCTGCCACACTTTGAGATGCTGCCACAGGTCGTGTCCCATGATCAGCAGCAGTCCCAGTTCAGACACGCGCACAATGAGTGGCTGTTTGCGCTGGTCGAGCCAGTGTTGAAATTCGCCCGCACCCAGGATGAGCAAAACCAGGAAAGGCAACAGCACCATGCGAATGCTGGCGCGCTCGCCAGAAAGCAGCGGGATGGGGATCAGCCGCACCACACGGTAGATGCGCCCCACCGACCACACCAGCATCACCATGCTGGGCAGCAGCAGCGCCGGGTAACCCCGGTCAGCCGCGCCGCGCTTGATCCAGCGGTAAACGCCAAAATAGAGGAAGAAGAAAGCGCCCACCAGCCCCAGGTACAGGTCAAATTCCCACCAGGCAAAGGGATTGATCATGGTGCGAATGTCAATCGCATCGGCCGGGTAAACAATGGTGACCATTGATTTGAGGATGTCCATCAGGGTTGGGTAACCACCCAGAAATTCATCATCAAACTGGCTGGCGAACAGCGCCGGCGGCAAAATGCGCACCATGCTGAGCAGCACGGTGCAAATGCCGGTTTTCAGCGCCTGGCGAAATTCGCGCCAGCCGGTAAGGCCGATCAGCCCCAGGAACATCAGCCCCCACACGTATTGATGAAAAGAGCCCTGCAGCCAGATGAAGAACAGCAGCAGGCTGGTTTTAGCCACCCATGCCCAGCTTTCGTCGCCTTCCAGCAGTTGGAAGATCAACACCAGGAACCAGGGGAACAATAGCGAACCGCCCCAGGTGACGTGCCCCACGGAGTAGTGCGCCAGCAAGTGACCATTGAAATTGAACAGTAAAAACAGCACGGTGAAGGCTACCAATGACAGGTTGAACTTGCGCCGGAACCACAGCAAACCGGCGACGCCCAGGGTGTAGAGCAGCAGGGTGTGCACCAGGAAGAATTGTCCCACTTCCATGAAGCGCAGCAGGATGACCTGCGGCGAGAGGATGGGGTCGACCATGCACAGAAAACGGTCGGTGATGCCGCGCAGGGCGGAGGAATCGGGCATGTGCAGCGGCAGCACGCCTTTGGTGATGGCATCTTTGAGGAATGCGGTGCGCGGGGCGTTGATTTCAGCCCAGTCCAGCCAATCGAAGGGGATGTTGCCCCAGTTGAGGAATTTGCCCCACAGGAAAGCCCCGGCGGCAAACAACCCTGCCAGCCAAAGCCAGGGCAGCCAGGCAAAGTCTTTTTCTTTGCTGCGGTCGAACAATGCTTCAACAAGGCGGTTCAATCCGTCCAGCAGCTTTTGCACAGTGTTAATCATGCGCCTCCCTGCAGTGGTTTTAATTGATTCTACCAGAGTCTAAGCCTCAGATTGTGACGGTGGAAACCGGAACTCAGGTTTCTCTTCAAAAGCGGCAATTTTTTCACGCCATTCGTCGGGTATTGGAATGCTCTTGCGGGCATGATAATCATAGGCCACGTTCACTGTTTCGGCGCGGGCAAAAACCAGCCCGGTTTCAGGGTTCTCGATTTGATATTCAAAGCGCATGCTTTTGTTGCCCATGTGCGAGGTGCGAATGCCCACCCGCACCGGGTCGCGGTACTCAATGGGCGCCAGGTAACTGATGTGCACATCGGCTATGATACTGCGAATATCATGGAAAGAGACGCCGTCGAATAATTTCAGGTTGAGGATGTATCCCAGGCGCGCCTCTTCAAGGTAAGCCAGGAAGCGGGTGTTATTGACATGCCACTGGGGATCTAAATCGGAATAACGCACGGTGACAGGCTGGTAAAAATGGAATGCGCTCATAGGCTGATTATACATTGTCTGGCAATTGTAATGCCGAACAAGGTGCAAGATCATTGATTCAGAATGACCTCTGTCACTTGATGTTGAGAATATGTTAGAATAAACTCTATAATCAAGAGTATTTTTGTCGATAATAGCAAGAGAGGTATATTATGCAAATAACCCGACAGGCTGATTATGCGCTTCGCGCCATGCTTAATTTATCACATCTAGAGGCAAATGAGCGCGCAGCAACCAGCCAGATTGCCGAAGAAGAGAACATTCCACCGTCCTTCCTTGCAAAGATCATTTCTCAATTGTCAATAGCCGGATTAATTCACACTTCGCGCGGCGCACGGGGCGGCGTTTCACTGTCGCGTGATGCCAAAGACATCTCGCTGCTGGATGTGGTGGAAGCCATCGATGGGCCGATTATGTTAAATGAGTGCACGTTGAATGAACAGACCTGCCTGTTTGGTGAAGATTGCCCGCTGCGAAAAGTGTGGTGCGAAACGCGCACAGAATTGATCGAAAAACTGAGCAACATCCATTTTGATCAGTTCGCCAATTATCGACGGCCTCAACGCAACTGATAATCAATCCTTTTTAAGAAATTAATCATTTCATCCAATCCATCTCGGCTTTCCTGATGGTGGATCAGCTGGTGCATGAAAAAATAATGGAAAACAAAATCCCTGTTGGCGGGGATTTTGTATCTTGCGGTACAATTACGCGAGTGCTGTTTAGCCCCACACTGATTTGAAAGGTTTTGTATGGAATCCAACGAGAAATCCACCTGGGTGCAGGGCGGATTGTTTATTTTTATACGCATCGTACTTAGTACCAGCCTGCGCATGGTTTACCCGTTCCTGGCGGTGTTTGCGCGCGGCCTTGGAATCAGCGTGGCGCAGTTATCCTATGCACTTACCAGCCGGGGGTTGGTGGGGTTTATCAGTCCATTTCTGGCTCCGATTTCGGATAAATATGGCCGCAAAGTCGGCATGCTAACCGGTTTGGGCGTGTTCGTCCTGGGTAATGCCATTGTGGTGATCAAACCCGGTTACATCAGTTTTATCCTGGCGGTTTGCCTGGTGATGCTGGGCATTGATATCTATTTACCTGCCATTTATTCTTATATCAGTGACAAAGTGGACTATGAAAAGCGCGGGCGTGTGCTGGCGTTGATTGAAATGGGTTGGGCGCTAAGTTTTGTGGTGGGCATGCCCCTCACGGGGCTATTGATTGACCATTACGGTTGGCTGGCGCCGTTCCCAGCCCTGGCGGTGATGGGGGGGGTGATGTTTGCAGTTACGCTCAAGTTTGTGCCTGACCATGACAAACCGTTAGCTTCAAAGCAAGACAGTCTGTGGGGGGGCATTGTGCGGGTTTTGCGCCATCCGGCGGCGCTGGCGTTGCTGGGCAGCGGTTTCTTCCTGTCATTTGCCAACGAGGTGGTGTCACTCTATTTTGGTGTGTGGCTGGAAGACTCATTTCGGCTTCAGGTGACGGCACTGGGGGTGGCTTCGGCAGTGATTGGTTTTGCCGAACTGGGCGGCGAAACCCTGACAGCGGGGCTGGTGGATAAAATTGGCAAGAAAACCGCCACGGTAATTGGATTGATCCTAAACGGTATTTTTGCGCTGCTGCTGCCGTGGTTTGGACAAACCTTGCCCGGAGCTTATGTTGGTCTGTTTTTATTTTTCCTTACTTTTGAATTCACCATTGTATGCAGCCTGCCGTTAGCCACTGAAATTATGCCCGAAGCTCGCGCAGCTTTGCTTGGATTAGATGTGATGGTGTTTTCGTTTGGACGTATGCTGGGGGCGGCTATAGCGCCTTCATTGTTTAACTGGGGCTTTATGGCGAATTGCGCCGCGGCATTTGTATTGAATGTTTTTGCATTGATATTGTTAGCGCGCGTAAAACTGACACAAAAACCCGTTCAGGCCGTTTATGCGGAGGTATCATGACCATTACACTGGAGATTGCGCGCGGCTGGTATGCCGATGCCGATGCCGTGCATGCCTTTGATCATATCGAGCGGGTGACTTGCCTGGCAGAGCGCCTGGCGCGATTGGAGGGCGCTGACCTGGAAATTGTGCACACAGCCGCATTGCTGCATGATTCGGTGGGCGGCGCGCCTGGCAAAGCTGAACGCAAAGACCACCATCTCACGTCGGCTGAATTTGCCGGAAAAGTGCTGAAGGAAGAGGGATGGCCGGATGACCGAATTGAAGCGGTGCAGCACTGCATTCGCGCGCACCGTTACCGCGCCAAAATGGAAGCGCCGCAAACTATTGAAGCCAAATGTTTGTTTGACGCTGATAAACTGGATGTGTTGGGCGCAATCGGCGTGGCGCGGGTGATCGCTTACGCAACCCTGGCAGGGCAGCCGTTTTTTGCGCAGCCATCTGACCAGTTTTTACAAACCGGAAATAAATTACCCGATGAACCGCACAGCGCTTATCATGAATACCTGTTCAAGCTGCGGCGGGTAAAAGAACGCCTGTTCACCCGGGCGGCGCGTGAAATTGCCGAAGAACGCGATATTTACCTGGCAGACTATTTTGAGCGCCTGCAGCGTGAAATTCGCGGCGAGTGCTAGGATTAGTCGCAGCCTAAACTGACACCCACACGGCGGGCGCTGTCGAGCCAGGGATGGTCAGCGGGCACAAGACGCCGTTTGCCGGCCACATCTTCCAATGCCACTGGCACAGCTTTGTTGCTGTGAATGGCAACCATCACGCCGTAGGTTCCAGCCTGTGCCAGGTCGGTGGTGGTGGTGCCCAGTTGGGTGGCAAGCAGCCGGTCCATGGCCGAGGGCGTGCCACCGCGCTGCAAATAGCCCAGGATGGTGACGCGCGACTCAAGCCCGGTGAGGGCTTCTAACTGGGCGGCAAGACGCATGGTGCCGCCCATTCGTTCAGCTTCGACCGTCGCCAGGGCGGCTTCAGCTTCGGCGCGCGCCTCTGATTTGTTGGCCTTTTCTGCTTTTTCCACCGCTTTGGTATATTTCTTGAACATATCAGTGGTCATGGCGCCTTCAGAAACGGCCACAATGCTGAAACGTTTGCCTTTGCGGCTGCGAGCCAGAATGGATTCGGCTACTTTTTCGTAGGTGTATGGGATCTCGGGAATCAGAATCACGTCAGCGCCGCCTGCGACGCCCGCGCCCAGCGCCAGCCAGCCGGCGTTGTGCCCCATGATTTCCACTACCACAATGCGGTGGTGACTGTGGGCGGTGCTGTGCAGACGGTCGATGGCTTCGGTGGCAACTCCCAGCGCGGTGTCAAAACCAAAGGTGACATCGGTTTTAGCCACATCATTGTCAATGGTTTTAGGCAGGGTAATGACGTTGAGGCCTTTGTTCTTCAGGCGCAGCGCGCTTTTTTGTGTTCCGCCGCCGCCCAGGCAAATCAACACGTCCAGGTGGTGTTTGCGGTAATTTTCCACCATCGATTCGGTCATGTCCATCAACTGGCCGCCCACCGGCATCTTGTGCGGTTTGTCGCGGCTGGTGCCCAGGATGGTTCCGCCAATGGTCAAGATGCCCGATACCGTAGTTTCATCCAGGCGAATGGTGCGGTTTTCCATGAGGCCGCGAAAACCATCCTGAAAGCCAATCACTTCCATGCCGTAGGACTGAGCGGCTTTGCCAATGCCGCGCAGGGCGGCGTTCAACCCGGGGGTATCACCGCCTGCAGTTAAGACACCCAAATATTTCGTCATCGTCTTTAACCTCCTGTTGGCTAAAAGTCCCATTTTTAATTACGTTGCGGTGCGTAGAAATGGGGAGAAAAAAAGAAAATCAGATCCGTAGAGACCAGCCCACCGCGGGCAATAATTGAAATTTGAGCTTATTCTGATGTTTGAGCTGATTGGGGTTGCTCGGAGTCTTCTTCTTCGTCAATGATGGGAATGATTTTGGATACCCGTTCGATGAGCAGGCTCACATCATAGGGCTTTACAATGAAGTCAACCACCCGTTTTTGGCGGGCTTCACTGACAACATCGGGCGTGCCCAGGCAGGTGATCATAATGACCGGGATTTGCTGCAATTCGGGCAAGGCACGCAGGTCATTCAAAAAATCCATACCGTCCCAGCCCGGCATCACATAGTCCAGCAAGATTAAATCAGGAGGATCGCTCATGGCCATCACCAGGCCGTGGCGTGCATTGGTTGCAGTGCGCACCTGGTATCCCTTGCCGCTTAACGCAATTTTTGCCAGGCGTGCAATATCCTCATCATCGTCTATTGTTAATACTTTGGGCGCTGCCATCTGCTCCATCCCCTTCTGGATTTGTAGTTTCTTGCGACGCCTCCAACCTGGCAGGCGCCTTTATGAATAAAACACTACAACCGTGGCGGTCCTTGACGAACTTTCTTGCGGAAATCATCTGCATAATCATTTACCCAGGTGAGTGTATCGGAATACGGATGACCGTGTGAATCAACCACTTCTGTCCACCAGGTCACACCGGCTTCTTGATAGGCGTGTGCTGTTTCAACTGCCAGGGCAGGGTCGGCGGGAAGCAGGCCTGGATGAACTGCGTCAAAGGGAGAATTGCTGCTGCGCTGCTCGCCGATGAAGCGCAGAATGTCGCGCCAGTCTTGCGGGGTGAGATGCCCTTCAACCTTCTCGGGGCAGGCGCCGTCCCAGCGGGCGGCGCGGCGCATGGGAGCCTGGTGGGGCCATTTACCGCCAATCCAGATGGGAATGCGCGGCTGTTGCAGCGGACGTGGTTGGAAAATGACTTCACTGATGTGATGATGTTTGCCTTCAAAGTGGAAAGGTTCACCGCTCCACAGGCCATTTAGAATTTCCAACCCTTCATCCAGGCGTTCAGCACGCAGGCGGTTGTCAACAACTTCACCCAGCGCGGCAAAATCAAAATCAACCCGTCCGCCCAGACCAATTGCCAGTGTCAGGCGTCCGCCGGATAGATGGTCCAATGCGGCAGCCTGCCTTGCCACCATCCAAGGCCGGCGGCGTGCCAGAGGGGTGAGCATGGTGCCAATGCGCACGCGGCTGGTTGACATGGCAATGGCAGCCAGCGAGGTCCAGGGATCGCCAATGGGGGTGCGGCTGTTATCCCACAAAATGTGATCCCAGATAAAGACGCCATCCCAGCCGGCGTCTTCCGCTTCTTTTGCCAGGTCAGTGATTTTTCTTGTGTCTGCAAACTCACCCAGAATGGGGACATTGATGCTGAATTTCATGCGCGATTTCCCTTTCCAGCGGCTGTTGAATACCAGTACAGTATAGAATAGATTCTAATATCCCGCAATAAAAAATGAGTATAAAAGAAATCTGTTGACTTTCTTGTCGAGTCGTACTATCATAATAAAACAAGTGGACAATATCAAAGTACCGGACTATTTGGAAGTTAACTCAGCAGGCACGCTATTCTTGCGTGCCTGTTTGTGTATTTAAAACACTTTCAACATTTGGAAGGAGATTACCAGCATGGATTATGGGATGATCGGAAAAATTGAGAAAGCCAAACGGTATGCCGAGCAACGCAATCGCTTCCATTTTTCCAATTTCACGGTTATGGTGGACGGTGAAAATAACCCGCACAGGGTGGAATATGCAAACGGAAAATGGAGCTGCGACTGCGATTTCTTTAAAACTCGTGGACGCTGCAGCCATACCATGGCGTTGGAGTTTATCCTGGAGGGTATGGTTAGCAGCGAAGAGGTGCAACCCTGACAACACTCCAAAAGCTCGTTGGCTTGCTGTGAAATAAAAAATCCCTTTCCTGACAGGTTGGAAAGGGATTTTTCTATCTCAATGGATATTGGATTACTCGATCACCACGGTTTTGGGATCAATGGTCAGGGGGGGATATTTCATTTTGAAACTTTTTAATGTATCCACCATCACGGAGCCAATGATGAGGTTGCGGTACCAGTTTTTATTGGCGGGCACAAGGTACCACGGCGCCCAGGAAGTGCTGGTTTTTTCCAACACCGTTTCATAGGCCTTCATAAAATCGCCCCAAAGTTTGCGGTCTTCCAGGTCGCCGGGGTTGAATTTCCACTGTTTGGCAGGATCATGCAGGCGCTCTTCAAAGCGCTGCTTTTGTTCGTCTTTGTCGATATGCAAGAAGAATTTGAGGATGGTGACGCCTTCCTGCGCCAGCATTTTTTCAAAAGCGTTAATTTGGTCGTAGCGTTTTTCCCACACCTTGGGGGGAACCAGGTTCTTGACGCGCACCACCAGCACATCTTCGTAATGGCTGCGGTTGAAGATGACAATTTGTCCTTTGCCGGGTACCTGGCGGTGGATACGCCACAGATAATCATGCGCCAGCTCTTCAGGGGTGGGCGTTTTGAAGCCAACCACCGAAACACCCTGTGGATTGACACCTTCGAAAACATGGCGGATGACGCCGTCTTTTCCCGAAGCATCCATGCCCTGCAAGATGACCAGCAAACGCTGTTTGCCTTCAGCATACAGCAGCTCTTGCAACGCTTCCAATTCTTCGTTTAATTTCAACAATTTGGCTTTGCCTTCGTTTTTGCCGCCGTCGAAGGCAGGTGTCTCGTTGGGATCCCATTCTTTTAGATTGATTTTTTGTTTCGGTTTAATCCGGTAGCGATCCATGTTATTCTCCTTCTATTTATTGTCAGGCAGTAAATGGATAGAGATATTGTATATCGAAATGCAGGATGGGTTTAAGTGTGGAAGAAGACGCAATATTTTGTGTCAATTTTTTTGTGCCTTTTGGTGAAAATTTCTGGTATGATGAACTGATTATTTCAAGCAATGTGGTGATTTGAATGAAAAAAAGCGCATTTCTGGTGGCGGCAGCCTACGCCCTGTGGGGTCTTTTCCCCATTTATTTTAAAATGTTAAACTCGGTATCACCGTTTCAAATTATGAGCCACCGCATGGCGTGGTGCTTTGTGTTTATGCTGATCATCATGGTGTTGCGTGGTGAATTGCCGGCTTTAATAAAAACCATCACCTGGCGCACCGCACTGATTTACCTGTGCGCAGGCGGCATTCTATCCCTCAACTGGTTGACCTATGTGTGGGCGGTGAATAGCGGGTATATTCTGGAAGCCAGCCTGGGTTACTTTATCAATCCATTGGTGATTGTTCTGCTGGGCGTGGTTTTCTTGAAAGAGAAATTACGCTTCACCCAGTGGATTCCGATTGGAATGGCGACCCTGGCGGTGGGATATATCACCATACAATATGGAAATTTGCCGTGGATTGCCCTGGTGCTGGCATTCTCCTTTGGAATTTACAGCCTGATTAAAAAGATCGCCCCGTTGGATGCTTTGCCCGGCCTGACCATGGAAACCGCCATGGTGTTTTTGCCCGCGGTGGGTTTATTGCTGTTTGAAAATTTTCGCGGGCAGGGAACGTTCCTTCACGCCGGCGCTTCCATCAGTCTGTTGCTGGCGGCTTCGGGCATTGTGTCGGGTGTGCCGCTTATGCTGTTCTCAGCGGGAGCGCAAAAAATTCCCCTGACACTGGTGGGAATGCTGCAATACATCTCTCCAACCATCCAATTCTTCCTGGGTGTGTTCTTGTACGGCGAAGCATTTGATCACACCCGGGTGGTTGGTTTCAGCATCATCTGGCTGGCGCTGCTGATCTATTCGCTGGAAGGCTGGGTTGAGCGGCGCAAGGCACTGGCAGCCGAACTGGCATAATTGGTGGAGAGGGCTGTATGGGACGTTTGGATCAGAAAACAGCAGTAATCACCGGGGGCACACGCGGCATTGGTTTTGCCATTGCGCAGGCTTTTGCCGCTGAGGGAGCG
>Ga0334890_1002701_pt1 | contig 19670 bp, 11 predicted proteins | sample GraSluR1_MG_3_FD_207220 | JGI IMG/M metagenome (GOLD analysis project Ga0334890, IMG submission 207220) | Sludge microbial communities from methane-producing bioreactor in Wageningen University, Netherlands - Granular Sludge_31_08-R1 | ecosystem: Engineered > Bioreactor > Anaerobic >... | reverse complement strand
AATTTCCATCGCATGACCACGTATTTAAGATCTCAACCCAGAATAGTCGAGAGATGAAGGCCAAGTTCAACGTCCTCGTTGAGCGGGACGAGGACGGATACTACGTCGCCACCGTCCCCTCCCTCCCTGGATGCCATACCCAGGCAAAGAGCCTGGATGAGCTCATGGAGCGGGCGAAAGAGGCGATAGAGCTGTACCTCGAAGTGGAGAAAGAATTTGTTCTTCATGATTAATTAAGATATTTTTATACCAACATCAATTAATATAACCTCCGCCAGTAATTATTTCGGGCAGAAAGCCTTGTGCATCCGATTTCGGCCGAGGCTTTCATTCAGATCCCAGGAGGTCGCAGGCGTTGGCGCTCTATCCGGACGATAACAGCTCAGAATTGGAGGCGATGAAGAAGCGTTGGCCAAAGAAGTTCTGGCCGGAGACCGCCATCTTCGAGAGGATTCACCCCGGCGACCGGATCTTCGTCGGCACCGGCTGCGGCGAGCCCCAGCACCTCGTCGGAGCCCTGAAGAGGTACGTCGAGCGGAGCCCCAACTCCCTCACGGGCGCCGAGATGATCCACGTCTGGACCCTGGGGATCGCCCCTTGCGCCGAGGAGCAGTTCCGGGAGAACTTCCGGCTCAACTCCTTCTTCGTGGGGTCCCGGAGCAGGGATGCCATCAACCGGGGGGACGCCGACTACACCCCGATATTTTTGTCGGAGGTCCCGGCGTTATTCCGCCAGGGGGCGATCCCCATCGACGTCGCCCTCGTCCAGACCTCGCCCCCCGACCGGCACGGCATCATGAGCCTGGGGATCTCCGTCGACATCGTCAAGGCGGCGGTGGAGGCGGCCGAGATCGTCATCGCCCAGATCAACCCCAGGATGCCCCGGATCCCCGGCGACGGCTTCGTCTCCGTCGAGGAGGTCGACCATCTCGTCTTCTGCGACGAGCCCCTCCTGGAGTACCACGACCCCGCCCCCGACGAGATCGCCCGCAAGATCGGCGAGTACGTCGCCCGGATCGTCGAGGACGGCTCCACCATCCAGGTCGGCTACGGCTCGGTCCCCAACGCCGTCCTCGCATGCCTCGGCGAGAAGAAGCACCTGGGGGTCCATACCGAGCTCTTCACCGACGGGATTGCAGATTTGATGAAGTCGGGGGCCGTCGACAACTCTCGAAAGACGATCGACCGGGGTAAGGCCGTCGCCTCCTTCTGCATGGGCTCGGCGGAGACGTACAGGTATCTCGACGATAACCCCCTCGTCGAGTTCAGGTCGATCGATTATACCAACAGCCCCCTGGTGATAGCCAAGAACCGGAGGATGACCGCCATCAACAGCGCTCTCGAGATCGACCTCTCGGGGCAGGCGACGGCCGAGTCCCTGGCGGGATCCCACTACAGCGGGATCGGAGGCCAGGCGGACTTCATGCGGGGATCGGTCCTCTCGCAAGCCGGAAGGTCGATCCTCGCTCTTCCATCCACCGCCGACGGCGGTAGGACGTCGAGGATCGTCCCCACCCTGAGGCCCGGCTCCGGCGTAACCTTGAGCCGGGGGGACGTCCACTACGTCGTCACAGAATACGGGATCGCCTACCTCCACGCCAAGAACGTCCGGGAGAGGGCTCTGGACCTTATAGCCATCGCCCACCCCGACTTCCGCCCCCAGCTGATAGAGGAGGCGAAGAGGATGGGGCTGATCTACGGAGACCAGGCCTTCATCCCCGGCGAGGGCGGAATCTACCCCGAGAGCCTCGAGGTCCGGAGGACGACGAAGGCGGGCCTTCCCATCCTCCTGCGCCCCGTCAAGATCACCGACGAGCCCCTCCTCAAGGAGTTCTTCCACCAGCTATCCGACGATAGCCTCTACAGCCGGTTCATGACGACGAAGAAGGAGCTCTCCCACCCCTGGCTCCAGGAGTTCTCCGTCGTCGACTATTCTAAGAAGATGGTGATCCTCGCGACCGTAGAGGACCGGCCTGCGGGGAGGGAGACGGTCATCGGGATCGGCCAGTACGGCCTCTTGGGCGAGTCGATGATGGCGGAGGTCGCCTACGTCGTGAGGGACGACTACCACCGCCAGGGGGTGGGAAGAGAGCTTCTCGCCCGCCTCACCCACCTCGCTCGAAAGCAGGGGGTCCAGGGGTTCGTCGCCGAGGTCCTATCCACCAACGTCCGGATATTTCGAATGTTCCAGAAGATGGGCTTTGTGGTGGAGAAGGTCTGGGAGGAGGATGGGGTCTACGAGATGAGGACCCCCTTCGGCGAACCCGGCGAGGTCGAGGGTGGAGGGGACGCCTGCCGGGATTGACCCCTTCTCCTTCCCCTGGAGGGGCGGTGCCGCTCCGGCCGAAAACCCCGGGGCGGCAATTTTCGTTTATGGGGATCGAGGTCCTCTAAGTCCTCTATCCCTTCTAACGATCCTCACCCCTCCCCCCCGCTCAGCTTATCGAGGACGACCACCTCCTGCTGGAGGTCGGGATCTCCCAGGGCTACGCTCTCGGTCTCGAAGTGGCTCCTGAAGAGCTCGAAGAAGACCCGATAACCCTCCGATACCGTCAGGGGCAGCGACTGCCGCTCCCACTCCCCCAGGAGAGGTCCGGGGACGACGATCCCGTCCTCGAGGGTGACGGAGGGCTCAACCGGAGCATCCTGGTCCAGGGCCGACCTCTCATCGATGATCCAGTTCTTCAGAAGGTCTGCATACCTCGACAAGAGGATCGCCTTTCTTATTCCGTCGTTCTCGTAGAAGTCGCCCTCCGCCTCGGGGAAGATCACCGCCGCCTCGGCGCCGTCTTCGGACCCATTCCTATCCCGGTAGCTGACCGATAGGGCGATCCTCGGGTCGTCGGAGACCCGGTAGAGCTTGATCAATATGATCCCGCCCTTCACCTCCCCCTCCTCCGCCCTGGAGGGAAAGAGGGTTTTCACCCTCATGATCTCCCCCGTAGCCTCATCCGCCTCCGGAGACCCGTAGACCTTATCTATCCTGTATCCGGGAGCCTCGATCCGGAGGAGGAGGTCGAAGACCAGGGGAGTCACCATGAAATCGAACTCCTCGTCCATCCTCTCTTCAAACTCCTTCGCCGAGTGGACCGAGTAGTAGTTGGCTCCCCGGACCTTGGAGATCTCCTCCACGAGCTCGGTGTTGAAGTCCACCCCCACCCCGATGAAGGTGGTGTAAATCCCCTTCCGAGCGTTCTCCCGGAGGATCCTCAGGAGTCCTCCCTCCCCCGTCTCCCCCAGGTTCGGCATGGCATCGGTGATGAAGATGATCCTGTTCTCCTCCTCGGCAGGGTCGATCTCCCCATACTTGCCGAAGGCGGCCGTTCCCTTCATCATCCCCGCCTCCATGTTCGTCCCGCCGTACTCCTCGATCTCGATTATGGCGGCCTTGAGGGCATCCAGATCCTTATCGTCGATCCTGGTGAGGGGATCGACGAGGTAGGCCTCGTCGCTGAAGACTACGAGGCCGAACCTGTCCTCCACCTCCAGATGGCCCAAGAGCTCCACCACCGCCCGATCGGCGATCTCCATCTTCGACTTGCTGAGGCCGGAATCCACCTCGACATCAACCCGGCTCCCGAACCGGTCGTAGTAGTATTCGTTGAAGGGGCTTCCCATGGAGCCGGAGTAGTCGAGGACGACGACCAGGTTCAGCTTCTTTCTGGCAAAGTCGGAGATCCCCGAGTTGAGGCCGACAGATAGGTATCGCTGCGGCTCGCCGGAGATGGGATCCCTCGATATGGCAGAGCTGTAAGTGGGGCAGAAGAGCTTCTGGCATTCCTCCTTCTGGCCGGTCTCAAAGCTGTAGTCGTAGAAGAGCCCCTCGTAGGTGACGTCCGTCGGGAGGGGGAGGTAATCCAGCTCTATGTTCTCCCGGAAGTTCTCGATGTCCTTGGCCCCCCCGACGGCGAAGCCTATTGACGGGCTCGCCGCCGGGGCCGCGTACATGGCAGGTCCCCCAAGCCCCGGACCTCCGGCTGCATAAGACCCCGGCGCCGCCGGTCCAGCCCCCTCAAAGACGATCAGCTCCTCCTGAACGTCGAGCTGGACGGGTTCGCTCTCCTCCCCGTCCAGGGAGAACCAGATCAGGTACTTCCCCGGCCATTCGGCCTGGAACCAGCTGGAATAAAGCCTGCCCGTCTCCACAGACTCAGCCGGTATCTTCTGGACCGTTCCCGTGGGGTACCCTATGAGGAGCTCGAGATCCCCCTCTGATGAAGGGGCGATCATCAGCCTAGCCCACGCCCCCATGGGGATCTCCAGGGCCGTCCTCCTCTCCTTCCCGTCCAGGTCGGTTATCCAGATGCTTTCGCCACCGCCTTCGTCGGCGGAGGGGCCCTCGGGGGAGAGCCCCTCCGGGGAGGAAGGAGGAGCAAATCTGTACCAGTCGCCCTTGTCATCTCCTGAAAGCGCTCCAGTATCGAGCCCCCAGGCGGAACCCAGGGAGATGATGACGGCGGCTCCGAGGCATATGACGGATATCATCGTCGAGGGGATCTTCATAATAACACCATCCAGCCTGATTTTATATCACGATTACCCAAATTATTTTTTGATCTACCAAGGCGTCATGCTGCCAGACCTCCGATGGCAGATCCTCGTCATTATTGCCCCTATTAATCTAATAAGATTTCGATCCTGTTCAAATATTAGATGGGGGGATGAATGAACCTCCCATAGCCACCCTGGGACGGATCGAGGTCCCGCCGGCGAAGAACCCCCAAGGTTCAAACCGCCGGTGAAAGGGTTATATATGAACAGATCGTGAGAGGCCGGAAGTTCTATTCCGACCGGGAAGATCAGGTAGCCTTGACGCTTGGTGGACCCCGACCCTGACTCGGCCGTCTGGATAGATGAGCCGCTTTTATCGGGAAGGCTAGAAGGAAGCGGGGCGGCCAGAGACCACCTGCCAGAAGAGAAGCCGCCGGGAATCGGATCGGAGAGGAGATGATGCGATGGAGAGGACGAAGAGATATGTCACGGAGCTGATCCTGGGCGCCAAAGGTGAGGCGCCCGCGGCTCCCAAAGGGACGAATCCCATCTTCGACCAGATGAGGGGGATTGACTGGCCGATAAGATGTACCGTGGGGCCTGGCCTTGAAGGGGCGATAGCCTGCAAGAGCCGGGTGGGCTTCGTCAACGGCTCTGAAGGCACCCTCATCTACCGCGGCTACGACATCTTCGATCTCTGCGCCCACTCCACCTTCGAGGAGGTCTCCTACCTCCTCCTCTACGGCGACCTCCCGACGGAGAGCGAGCTAGCCTCCTTCGAGAGCCGACTGAATGAATACCGCTTCCTTCCCAACACCCTCCGGACGCTGATGAACGCCCCGGTGGAGAGGATGAACCCCATGGCAGCCCTGAGGCTGGGGACGAACTTGATGCATCAGAGGCAGACCTGGCGGGACAGCGAGGACGCGAGGCCATCCCTGGAGGACGCCATAGCCTCCGACGAGGACTCGATCCCCATGGAGACCCGGCCGACAGGGGAGAGGCATGCGATATACGAGTTCCAGAGGCGGCACCTCCGACGGCCTACAGACCCGAGACTGGCCCCCGACGACGCCGAGAGCATGGATAGCTGTATCCACCTGATCGCAGGGATGGCGACCCTGGCGGCCGCCATCGGTCGGCTGAGGAGGGGCCGCCTGCCCATCGAGCCCGATCCAGAGCTCGGCCACGCCGCGAACCTCCTCTACATGATGACGGGGCGAAGGCCGACGCCGGTGGAGGAGAGGGTGATGGACGTCTCCCTCATCCTCCACGCCGACCACGGGATGAACGCCAGCACCTTCGCCTGTCTCGTCGTCGCCTCCACCATGTCAGACATCTACTTCTCCGTCGATGCGGGGATAGGGGCGCTGAACGGCCCCCTCCACGGCGGAGCTAACGAGGAGGTAACGAGGGTCCTCCGGGAGATCGGCTCCCCGGAAGGGGTGAAAGAGTGGTACAACACGGCGCGAAGTTCGGGGCGGAAGGTCCCGGGATTCGGCCACCGGGTCTACAAGACCTACGACCCTCGGGCCCGGGTCCTGGGACCCCTGGCGGGGATGATGGCGGAGTCAAACCCCAACTGCGATAAGATGTATTCGATCGCAAAGCGGCTGGAGGAGGAGGTCGTCTCGGACCTGGGGATGGAGAAGAAGATCTTCCCGAACGTCGACTACTACTCCGGGATCGTCTACCACGCCATGGGGGTCCCCGGCGACCTCTACACCGTCCTCTTCGCCGTCAGCCGGGTGGCGGGGTGGACCGCAAGGGTGATGGAGTACCTCGAGAACAACCGGATCTTCAGGCCCCGGTCCCTCTACGTCGGGGAGTTCGACCGGGAGTACGTACCGCTGGAGAACCGATAGTCTTAAGCCGTCCGGAGCTGCTGGCAAGACTCCTTTAGGGAAAAATAGGCCGATGGGGGCTTTGAAATCCGCCCCCATCACTTGAATAGGTCCATGAACCCGTAGAACTCCTCCGGCCCGGCTCCGCCCACCTCGACGGCTCCGCCGGCGACCGCCTCCTCAGGGTTGAGCTTTCCCAGGACCAGGTTCTTCATCGAGAGGGAGTCGGTGTCGATGGTGAACTTCGGGTCCTCGGGGACCCCCTCCTGGACCTCTACGATCCCCCTCCGGACGTACAGGGCATATTCTGCAGATTCCGAATCGTCCGAGAGGCTGAGGCCGACGGCGTACTCCTCGTCCAGGGCCTTGGTGGCGTTGAGGCTCACCGCCATGATCCTGAATATCGTCGCCATCGGCATGTAGACGACGATATTCTCGTCCATGAGGCTGAAGCCGCGTTCGATGGGGATCCTGATCTGGCCCGTCTCTTCGAGGTACTCGGAGAGGATGTAGTTTCTCACCTGGGCGTTCTTGGTCTCCTCGGCCAAGTATAGCATCGACGAGTTCTTGACCTCTCGGGCCTCGACGTTCTCAGGATCGAGGAGAAGGACGTGGTCCGAGAAGATCATCGCCCATTTAACATCACCTTCATCGAGAGACGCTTTCGCTTTTTCTGCCAGCCCGTCGACGCCGCCGGCGAGGTATGCCATCTTCTCAGCCTCTTCGCGCGGAGATGTCGGGAATATGTCTCTGCTCCTGCCCGTGAACCATCCCATGTATTGCTGGAATATCTGGAAAATGTCCCGATCCATCTCGCCGAAGTACTCCTGCAGATTGGGGTCCTCGGCTAGGTGGGGAGGCAGCTCGAGGACCTCAATGATCTCGCCGGGGGTCAGCCCCTGGTTCATCAGGCGGACCGTCTGGTCGTGGACATACTGGAGGGCGTCCCGGGCGTTGGTGAGGGTCTGGCTGATGTTTTCGGCGCCGACGATCGGTCCACCGCCGCTGTGGATCAGGACCATATACTCGGCGTCTAGGGTCCTCATATCGTCAATGCTCGCGATGTAGTTCAATGGGTCCCGATGCGAAGCTCCCCGGAGGGTGTTGATGGCGGGGAAGGACTTGTAGAAGATGCCGATCTGAACGATCACCTTCTTATCCGGCAGCCAGACGTAGTTTATATCCGTCGTCTCGGCGGGGGCGTGGACTATCGTCAGGTTCACCCCGGCTATGTTAGTCTCAAGTTTGTCCCCGACGGTCAGGGTGGGGGGGAGGTATCCCGAGGGGCCGGGGACTGAGAAGGGGAAGATGCCACCATTTACAAAGTAGCCCGAATCGTTCTGGAAGCGTATCCCAGCATACTTTACGGCCCTGTATACTTTGATGGGGAAGATCTGGCTCACCACCTCCCTAGGCCCGAAGAGGTGCTCCTCGAAGGTCTCGTGGGCGATGACCTCCGGAGAATCGTTTCCCGCGAAGACCGAAGCTCCGTTTATGTGGCAGTCGTGGTGGTGGGTGTAGATGATCGCCTTGACGGGCTTTCTCGAGAATATGTCGTCGAGATGCTCGTTGTAAGCCGCCTTCACCATCTCTGCGGAGGTGGTGCTCTCGCCCGGATCGATGACGATCAGCCCGTCGGTCCCCTCTATCAGGACCGGGTTTGCGCGACCGTAGCCGACGGCGACGTAAACCCCATCCGTCACGTCGTATACGGTGGGTGGAAACCATCCCGCGTTGAGGGCGACGAGGTCGGGGTTTGCGCCGACCGCCTCAGGCTCGAAGGCCGATGCCGACGATAACCAGAAGAACAACAATAAAATTATCGCCTTGAAAAATTTTCCAGCATTCATATTTTTGCTCCCATTCGTTATATTTCGTCTCATCAAATTGCTCTCCGGCGAAGATAAGGAGGATGCTGGGTTCAGCATACCGATTCTGTCAGCGGGATTTGTTACATCCTGCGGAAGCCGAGAACTAATTTACAGGACGATGGTAAATGTATGGCGATAGCATCCGATAAAAGCTTTTTGTCGAGCTGGAGCCCTCGGAAAATGGAGGAGGCAGCCTGCCCCTAAAAAATATATTTCCAATCTTCCTTCATGCTCACCACCTCCCAACCCCACTCTCCCGCCAGCTTCAGCCCCTCCTCCAGCCCTCCGATGGAGGAGCCTATATCGTAGGCGTACTCCCGGATGGGGTCGTCGTGGTGGTTCAAGAGGCCCAGGGATGGACCCTCGCCCCCAGTGGCGAATTTGAGCATGGGGATATCCCCATCCGAGTTGCCGTAGGCGAGGATGGGGCGAAGGCCTACGATCTGCTGGATCTGCTCCGCCTTCACCCGGCCGTCGGTGACGACCTGGACCTCAGGAAGCTTCACCACCGAGGTGTTGCCGTCGACTTCGATGAACTGGTGCTTGACCGCCGAACCGATCACCTGCTCCGGGGGGATGCCGTACACCTCCTGGGAGAAGGCCCGGACGAAGTCCTGATCTCCTCCCGTCACTATGTAGACCTTGAACCCCTGGGATCTCAGATAGCTGAGGAGCTCCAGCATCGGCTTATAGACGCATTCTGCATAGGGGAGGCCATAGTCCGGATGGGAGGATCTATCGAGCCAGTCTCTTGCGAGAGCCATGTACTCCTCAGCGGTCATATTCGAGCTGGTGGCGACGTAGATCTCCAGCACCTCCCCCGGGCTGAAGCTGCCGGCCCCGGTCCGCTCGCCAGAGAGGATGGAGCTGAAAGGCTCGGTGGAGTTCCACTCGGGGTGATATGATGCCATATCATAGACCCGGTCGAAGATGAAGAGATACGGGACGTAATTTGGATACTCGCACCAGAGAGTCCCGTCGTTGTCGAAGGTGGCGATCCTATCTTCGGGGGCTACGTAGTTCGGACCGCTCTCGGAGGTGACATCTGAAACGAAACTGAGGATGGCCCTCTTTGCCGACCCCTCGTTCCAGGAGGGGAGGGGGTCCACATCTCCCCGGGCAGCCGACCCCTCCCCAATCCCATAGAGTTTTTGATTTGGCGGCAGGGATGAACCGAGGTCCAGCGAGTCAGCTCTAATCCACAGTCCTCCAAATCCCCCCTCAAACCGCATCTCCGCGGTCGCTCCTCCCGATCGCATCTCCCCAGCCCCCACTGATGACGACCCCATCAAAGATATCATGAGGGCGATCATGATGGCCATCTTATTCATCCCGCGCGACCTCCTTCTCCATTGTTTATTTACATGAATGAGGAACATCTTCCCAACCCAACGGCGACATTTAATGCCCCTTCTCCAGCTTCTGGATCTCTTCTTCGCCTTTGGCCGCCAGCTCCTTGAACTGATTTATGGTATCCCGCATTATGGGCAGAGCCTCCTGCTTATAGGTGCTGATGGATTCGAGGGCCTCCATCACATCGGCGAAGGCGGCCTTCATCCCCTCGACGGAGATGCTGGTCGCCATTGATCGCCTCTGGATCTCCGCCCCCTGATCCTTCAGCATCTGAGATGTGCCCCTGATGATGCCGTTCGTCGTATCATTGAGCATTTCGATCTTCTTCAGGGCGACCTTCTGATGATAGAGGGCGCCGGCCACCGTCACCGAGGTTCTCAAAGCCGATATGGTCACCGTTTTGGCCCTATCCACCCCGCGGATCAGCTCCCGGTTATTTCTGATCACAACCTCCATCGCCATTACGCCCTGCTGATTTACCACCACCATCTGCTCCATATCCATAATCTTCTGCCGCAGAGGAAAGAGGATCTCTTCAGCGACAAATCTGACTTTCTCCGGGTCTTCGTTCCTGGCTTTTGCCGCCTCTATTTCCATCTCTATCGAATTGTCCATCAGGATCCCGAGCTGGATCTCTTTCATCAGCTTCTTGGTGAGACTCCGCAGTGCCTGCTGCTCGATCTCGAGAGTGGTGTTGTCGTTTCTCAGGATCGCCTTCCCTCTCTCCAGCGAGGCGATGATGTCCGCAATGGCCGAATCTGCCTTCTGGTATCGTGCAAAATAGGCCCTCACCGGATCGAAGACCTTCCCCAAAATTCCCGTCTTGGTGAAGTCGATGAGGCTGGGGTCCAGGTCTCTCAGCTCCCGGTTCAGCTCCATCAAGCCCCTCGCCACCACGCCGCCTTCATCGCCGTCTCTGGCCAGGTTGCCGACGGTCACCTGCAAAAGTGAGTTCTTGGCGGCCGAGGTCGCCATCGACTCGCCGCCAAAGGACTCGATCGACTGGAGGATATGCATCTTTTTGGGAGCCACATCGAGATCCAGGGTCAGAATTTGCGCGACGTTCTTCTCCGCCAGAGCCTGAAGCTCGCCCACCTCCTCCGGGGCCGGCTCGACCTGTTCCTGCACCTCCTTGTTGATCGCCGCTTCATCAGGAATATCCATGGTGAAAGGTTCCTGGACCCTATCTTCCATAGCCGCCTCATCGGCCACTTTCATCGCTAATGGCATCTGCTCTCCACCCGTGCTACAGCTCAGCGTTGAACAGCTGGCTCAGCTTATAAATCACGTCTTCGGTATCGGCGTTGATGCTCGCAGCCTCATTGATGTTAGATATGGCATTCAGGGCCTTGATATTCGCATTGTAGCCGATTGTGTATATGGGTATTCCAAGATCCTCCACGATATCTCTAATATCGTTCAGGGAATGGCCTTTGTTGGTTTCACCGTCGCTGAGGACGAAGATCCTCGGTTTGAGGTTTGGATCTTTATCGGGGCCTGCAGCCTTCTGATCTATGAGCATCTTCATGGCGACAGCTATCGCATCGAAGGTCGCTGTTCCGCCGCCGGCCTGGAGCTCATCGACCGCTCCGACGAAAGAAGCTCTCTGCTTCAGATCGAATTTGGAGATAGGCAGATCTATGTTGACATCATTGGAATACGATACCAGGCCGATCAAATTGTTCTCGCCGATATAGTATTGACCATCAATCAATGAGCGCTTCAGATTATTCAGCGGCCTGCCTTCCATGCTGCCGGAGACATCGACCACAAAGACTGCACAATTATGTCTACCAGTGTCTTTTCTATCTTTCCAGACCTTTTGAGCCTGAATTATAACACCGTCGCTGACCAGTACAGCTTCAGATTGATATTCTTCGAAGCCGTTGAAACCATATTTAGCTGCCAGGTTCTGGTACTTCTCCTGTTGGGAGAACTTGACGAACTCGTTCAGGATCCTTCTTTCCTCTCCCGACAGCTCGCCGATCGCATAAATCGGATTGTCATGCCTCACCCCAAAGGGGGTGAAATTGTAGTGCCTGATATCCGGATCGTTCAAATATGTCTGGTATTCCAGGACGAAGCCTTCGAGAAATCCCGATTTGGCAGCATCCCTCATCTGCAGAGTGGTATAGGCGACGAGGGGGATATTGGCCTGGAAGCTCTCAAACCCTGCGACGGCTTTATCGCTCAGTAAGTCGCTTTTGTCGAAGGCGTATAAAGTCGAGATCAGGAAGTTCAGCCCGGTGGAGCTGGCAAGGGGATTGGTGTAGCCTATTGCCAGTTCCTGGTTCGCGACTGCATCTACGATTGTCTTGGTATTTATCGCCCCATATTTGCGCTCCAGCTCGTCTTTCTTGGACTTCGTGAGGAGGATCCCGGCCACGTTGCCGACAAGCCTTCCTTCCACCAGCTCGGCGTCGACCCCTTTGGAGATGATCATCTCGCCCCAGAAGTCATTCGACGGCGTATAGGCTTCTGGCATATACTTGCCGGAAGTGATATAATCGGCGCCTAAACCGGAGGGGATAGCTCTGAGCCTTACAGATACCGGCTTGCCGTCTATCTTTATTCCTGCATTGTTGAAGTCTTCTGCGACCTCTGTCAGCCAGCCGTCGGTGCCGGAGCCGGCTTTCTCTGGTGAGGAAAATATTTCGATGTAGTTGGATGTGATTTTTTCTACCTGCGGCGGGTACTTGGAGATATCGGGCAAGGTGTTGTTCAGGTCTGGGGGGAGAAACTCGATATGGCCCATAGGATGTTTCACTTGATTCACATCGACGTCCTCGATTATGGACTCCAGCGTCATTTCTGATGGCGGGACGATCACCAAATATACCAAGATAAATACTCCAACTGATGCTGCCAATATCTTCCAAATTACTTTTCTGTCGGCATCTTTGAGCATGCTGATTTTTCCTCCTCAATTCTTATAGTTTGTCGTCTGCTTGATCAGGTTATCGATCTCGACCATCCCGGGCATCTTCTCCAGCTGGCCGCTCTCCACGCTGTTCAGCCCCGAGAGCTCCAGAAGGAGCTTGTCAAGCTTCAGCAGGATCGCCTCATTATCTTCGGCGGCATTCTTTACAAAAGTAATATATTTATTATAGACTTCTATCTTTTCATCCATGAACTGCTGGGAAAAGTCTCCAGAATTGCTTTTGTTTCTGATGAAATTATAGTCTTCTTCATCAAAAGCATCCAATTTATTGATAATGCTGTGCATATTCATGAAGAATATCCTCTCCACCTCGGAGATGACGCCGTCAAATTTCTGGTAGCTGATCTCAGAGGAGCTGAAGATCTGCAGAAGGATCTCCCGGATTATCTTATTCTTCTTCTGCAGCCGATCGATCTGATCAAGCATCAGGTCGATGGTTTTTTCGAATGTTTTCAGCTCTCTCCGGTCTTTCAGCGCATCAATATAATCCTCCACCGTCATGATCTTTTGAGTTGGAGTTCCCCTCTCATCAGGCTCGGCGAGGAGCCTGTAGTTCCCGTAGATCAACCCTGCGCCGCTCAAGAAGATGAAGGCGATGCCAAAGGCCGTTGCCGGTGCAACGCCCAAGACGAAGACCTCCGGCAAGACGATTATGTTGGCTGCGGCGATCCCGAGATTCAGGCCCAGGAGTTTGATCTGCTTCTCTCTTTCCATCTGCTATCGCCCTCACATTTGCTCTGCCCGGCTCTTCGGAGAGGCTGGAGGTCGAACCCCTATCCTCCCTTCTGAAGCGTGTCGGAGATACGAGGCCAGGACAATCCGGTCGTCCTCCCTCCAGCGCTTTTTTAGTGTACGTTCTAGGATTTAGGACTTACGCACTTGGCAGTACCTTCTTATGTTTCGCGACCCTCATTAAGATGAACAAGTCGAATTGGTCGACGCACCCTAGGGTAGAGCTTTGGAGGCGATAATTAAAATTAATTTGAAATAGTTGTATTAAGAACTTCATAGATAAATTTATTTAGCTGTTCGAACTTATGAACGCGACGAAGATCGATAAACCAAGTAAAGATTTGACCTATCGATGAAGACGAAGGTTGCGCTTCCAGGCTTTTAGGATCTCCGATGAGCTTCTGGAGAGCTAAATCCTCCAGTACGCCGAGGCTCAGAAGAAACTCCCGGTCACCATCCCCTGGAGGTGGCAGAACCAGCCCTCATGGGGCAGGAGTTCTTCTCGAGCTCTATCGCGCTCTAGGAGGAAGGCCGCTCTCCTGGACTCATATTCCTGGATATAACCCTAGCAAGGATTCGATTTCGAAAATCAATTACGCAAAGTCAGAATATTCGGGACCACGCATTTCAATGCAAAAGTTTATTTATACATGATAACAGGATATTATAGGAGGTTTCAATACGCGTAGAAGGGATTTTACCAGTGCATTGACTGTTTTTATTATATTGTTCCTTTCCGGGACGACGTTTGCTGCGTCGGAAGAAGAATATGAAGGTTTCGAGACGAAAACGCCTCTACTATCCGCTGAGTCCGATGACCAAGCCGATGGCGCCCTGAGCAGATCCAGCAATGAACAATTGACGAACAGAAGAAAGGTTCTGGCCAGGGACGCCGACCTGGAATCGGTGGCCGAAGAGGACGTCGTCGCACCCCGGGGGGAGCCCCGCCTCGTGGTCATGGCTGCCGGTGCCAGCGTCCGAGAGGATGAGGGCGGCCAAGAGGGCACAAGAACCGCCGCAGATCTCATCCAGGCAGAATCGGGTTCAATTTCGACCTCCGGCTGCGAGCCTGTCATCGGCATCTCCTATCGGGACTCGACGCCCTGCACCGCGGAAGTGGCGCAGCCACCAAAAGGAGCTCCCAACGTCGTCTTCATCGTCCTGGACGACGTGGGATTCGGCCAGATAGGATGCTTCGGCGGCCCCATCGATACCCCCAACATCGATCGGCTGGCGGTTGGTGGACTTCGATACAACAACTTCCACACCACCGCCATGTGCTCTCCGACGAGGGCCTGCCTCTTGACGGGGAGAAACCACCACTCCGTCGGAGTAGGGGCGGTCATCGAGCTGCCCGCGGGCTACCCCGGCTACAGCATGACCCTCTCGAAGAACGCGGCCACATTGCCGGAGATCCTGCTTGAAAGCGGCTTCAACACCTTTGCCGTGGGCAAATGGCACCTCTCAGATCACCTGAACGCAGCAGGGCCCTTCGATAACTGGCCGACGGGCAGGGGCTTTGAAAAATACTACGGGTTCATCGGGTCTGAGACCAACCAGTGGTATCCTGATCTGGTCAGTGGCACCACCAGGGTCGATCCTCCCAAAACCCCCGAGGAGGGGTATCACATCTCCGAGGACCTGGTGGACCGGGCCATAGGGTTTATAAAGAGTCAGCAGGGCGTAGAGCCGGGCCATCCCTACTTCCTCTACCTATCCTTCGGAGCCTGCCATGCTCCCCATCACGCTCCCAAAGAGCAGATAGATATGTACAAGGGTAGGTTCGATCAGGGCTGGGATGAGGTCAGGAACGAAACCCTGGCGCGGCAGAAGGCGATGGGAATTGTCCCCGAAGATACGGAGCTTCCGCCGAGGAACCCGGATATCCCCGCCTGGGTGGATCTGAGCGAAGATCAGCAGAGGGTCTTTGCGAGGGAGCAGGAGGTCTACGCAGGATTTTTGACCCACACCGACGCCCAGATCGGGAGGTTTTTGGACCATCTCGAAGATATGGGCCAGCTGAACGACACCTTGATCGTCCTCATATCGGACAACGGCGCCAGCCGGGAGGGCGGATTCAACGGTACCTCGAACAACTACCTCTACTTCAACCGCATCATTCAGAACGTGACCTCCGTCCTCGCCCATATCGACGAGCTCGGGGGAACAGAGACCTGGAACCACTACGCCGAGGGATGGGCGATGGCCGGGAACACCCCCTTCAAAAGGTACAAGCAGAACACCCATGAGGGCGGGATCCACGACCCCATGATCATCTACTACCCGGCGCTGATAGAGGACGGGGGCGGGATAAGGGAGCAGTACACCCACGCCGTAGACATCGTCCCCACGGTCCTGGAGCTCCTGGGCCTCTCGGCGCCCGAGGTCTACAACGGCCATCCCCAGAAGCCGATCGAAGGGGTGAGCTTTGCCTCAAGCCTCTCAGACCCGGATGCGGAGACGGGCAAGTACGTCCAGTACTATGAGATGGTCGGCAGCAGGGCCCTCTGGTACAACGGCTGGAAGGCCACCGCTTACCATCCGCCAGAGTCCGGCGGCGACTTCATGAACGACACCTGGGAGCTTTACAACACCGACGAGGACTTCTCCGAGGTCCACGACCTGGCCTCCGAATATCCCCAGAAGCTCCAGGAGATGATAGACCTCTGGTTCTTTGAGGCCGGAAAGTACCAAGTCCTGCCTCTGGACGACCGCCAGAAGGCCAGGTTCCAGCCGGCCCCAAAAACCGGCGTCTTCACCTACTATTCCGGAACTGAGAAGATCCTCGAGCCGGAGCTGCCCGACACATTGAACCACTCCTACAGGATTGCGGCCTACGTGGACATTCCAGAATCGGGCGCCGAGGGGGTTCTCTTCTCCATAGGCGGCCGTTTCGGCGGCCTATCCCTATTCGTCATGGATGGCCATCTCGTCTGCGACTACAATTTCGTGGGAATGAGACATTATACTGTATCGTCGACCTCTGAGGTCCCAGCCGGTCGCTCCGCTCTATCCATGGCCTTCGACCTGACGGGAAGCCACCAGGGCGTCTGTACCCTCTACATAGACGGCCAGGCCAGAGGCCGCGCCGAGGTGATGATACAGCCGTACCGCTACTCCTTCGAGGAGGGGCTTGAGATCGGCAAGGACCCCCAGACCCCGGTGAGCGAGAGCTACGAGAGCCCCTTCCGGTTCACAGGGACCATCGAGAAGGTGGTAATGGAGGTCGAGGGTTAGGAGCGATGCAAGTAGACGATGCGGGAGATCTTGGGATGAATGGGACGAAAGAATGGCTCGTCGGGATCCTGGGTTCGGCCAGGATTCCGATATATCTTTTTAAGATTTCGACCGCCCTTTCGGCTTGATGAGACGGCCCTATTCTATTCAATCCATCCGATGTTTGTCTCAAGAAAAAATAGTTATATAGGAAAAAAAACATTAATCAAATCGGAGGAGTCTGTATCAAAATTGGGCTTCTAATCAAATTGGCTATAGCGGCATTTTTTCTTATCTCAATTGCCGCAGGCGGCCTCGATTCTGCAAACACTGGACTGTCCGTCATTCCGTTGGATCTGAAAGCAGGCGGCTTCGGCAATAGTGGGAGAAGCGACGATCACGCCGAGACGCCAGAAGATATCGGAGCAGACGTTGTAACGAACAGGAGGAATGTTCTCGCAAATAACTCCAGCCTTCATCAGGCGATGCACGAGGACGTGGCCCCGGCCCCAAGGCCGAACATCGTGATCATGCTCGCCGACAACATGGGGTACATGGACCCCGGCTGCTACGGCGGCGGGGCTGTATTGGGCGCTCCGACCCCCAGAATGGACCAGATGGCAAAAGAGGGCCTGAGGCTGACATCCTTCTACTCAGAGACCCAGTGCACCCCCACTCGGGCGGCGATGCTGACGGGAAGGCTGCCGATCAGGACGGGGATGGCTCTCGCCTCGGAGACGGGCTCCAATGCGGGGATATCTCCCGAAGAGAGGACCCTGGCGAGGGTGCTCTCCGATGCCGGCTATAATACGGCCATGTTCGGCAAGTGGCATCTCGGGGACATCCGCGAGAGCGAGCCTCAGAATATGGGATTCGACGAGTTCTTCGGGCTGTTATATCACCTCAACTCCTATACTCAGAGCGAGCGGATCGGCTTCGATCCTCGCTGGGAGGCGGGAGAGCCACTGGGACTGGTGGAGGCCAAGAAAGGCGAGAACCTCACCGAAGTCTCGCCCCTGAATGTGAGCTCTCTCGCATATGTCGATGAGCAGTCGATGGAGAGGGCGCTTGCCTACATCAAGAGCCAGTCCAGCTCCGCCGACCCCTTCTTCGTATACATCCCCTTCGTCCGGACCCACTTCCCCAGCGTTCAAAACCCGAGATGGGCGGGGAAGTCGAGCAAAGGTCCGTACGGCGACGGGCTTATGGAGATGGACCATCACGTCGGCATGGTTCTTGACACCCTCAAAGAGCTGGGGATCGAGAATAACACCATCGTCGTTCTGACGAGCGACAACGGACCGACCCTCGACCAGTGGCCGGACTCGGGCTTCTCTCCGTTCCGGGGAGGGATAGGCACCACTTATGAGGGAGGCGTCCGCGTCCCCTGCATCTTCTGGTGGCCTGGAACGATCGAGGCCGGTAGATCGTCCGACGAGATCATCTGCACCCTGGACCTCTTCACCACCCTGGCCGTCCTCGGCGGCGGGGAGGTTCCCGCCGACAGGCCCATCGACGGCATCGACCAGTCGGAGTTCATCCTGGGTAGACAGGAGAACTCAAACCGTGAATGGGTGGTCTGGTACATCGGAACTGGGAGTGCGGCCAACACCATCCCCGCGGCCGTCCGCTGGCATCAGTTCAAGGTTCACACCAGAGCGTATGACTCCTTCCAGGGGCCCGAGAGCTATTACGGCCAGATCCCCGCCGTCTACAACATCGAGATGGACCCAAGAGAGGAGCATAACATCGCCGGGGAGCACGATTTCGTCATCAGCGCCTTCACCAAGATCTATCGAGGGCTTGTGGCCAGCATGATCGAGTATCCGAATACGCCTTCGAGGGCGTATCCAATCTCGGCGGGAGCGAGCTGACGGAGACGAAATCGTCTCCATTCTTCTTTTTTTAATATGAATAATAAATATAACAGATTTATATTGTCAGGCAATATGAGTCCTGTTTTAGGACTTTGAACGCACGCGTTCGATCTGAACGCCATGGCAAATACGCTTTGAATTGCTGCAAAAAATGAGGGACCTGATTCGCCTGGTCATAGCTGCCAAGGCAAATCATTTCCAATTCGCGAGAGGGCGGCGATGTGCGCCCTCCGCGGTTAGCCGAACTTGATGACCCTATCGTAGGCGATCTCGGAGTAAGATGGGCCCACATTCGTCCCATTCTCTACATATGCCCTGAAGGCCACGAAAGCGGTCTCGTTCAGCCCTATGCCATAGGATCCGGGACCCTTGGGGACCTCTGTACAGTTTACTTCGCCATTGCAGTCCCGGGCCATCTTCCAAACGTAAAGGTATTTGGCTGCCGGATTATCGGGGATGTACTCCACTGCAGTTCCCTCGAACCTCCTGTTGTTGACAGAGGCAACGCCGTTATCCAGTTTCGCTCCATAGATGCCCAGGTTGGAATAAGTCGCCTTGCCCGTTGCTGCGTGATTCACCCCATAGATTATCAGGAACTGGTCGGGATCGTCGCCCAGCACAAAGGGCGTGGTGTTGAGGTAGGTAGTATCTCGGGTAACGCCGATGACGTCCATCCCCCTCTGCATGGCGTCGTAGCCCTCGGTTATCCAGACCCCGGTGACCAGCTCCGCGGCGTTCTCCTCTCCATACTTCTCAAGGATCGCCGCCCTCAGCTCGAAGAGAGCAGGCATCAGATCGAGCTCCGTGGCGTCGCCATTCCCCCTCACCCTCAGCTCCGGCATGGGGAATGGATCCGGCTCCACGGACTGGTTGGGAGTTATGCGAAGGACAACTCCTGGGGTCTCCTTGAGGTAATCCGCTCCCGAAGTCTCATTTTGGAAGTAGGTCATCCTCTGAAGGAATATGAATGCGTCAGAGTATGCGTCCAGGCCCATCCTCAGAATGCTGGAAGGCAGGATCTCGGTGTTGAAGATCTCGGGATCGTAACCTGCGGAAATGGCTGCGGCTTTGACCCTTTCATCGACTCCCCTGTCGGCCGTGCTCACCATCATTATGGCCTCATCGAAGGGAGAACCTTCCGATTCCCTGCTGATATTGGCGGTCAATAGATTGATGGTATCTCCAACGTTTCCAAATATCTTCTTGAACTTGCCCTCGATGGGATAGTAATGGAAGTACTGGAAGGTCTGATAGCTGAAGTAGGTACAGCTGGGCGGAGTCTTCCCGATGTAAACAATGGCTTCATCCGGCCCGAGCCTGTAGCCTATGGACAGGTTCATCTTAT
>Ga0334890_1002693_pt1 | contig 19702 bp, 13 predicted proteins | sample GraSluR1_MG_3_FD_207220 | JGI IMG/M metagenome (GOLD analysis project Ga0334890, IMG submission 207220) | Sludge microbial communities from methane-producing bioreactor in Wageningen University, Netherlands - Granular Sludge_31_08-R1 | ecosystem: Engineered > Bioreactor > Anaerobic >... | reverse complement strand
GCCCGCGCCCGCTCGACGAGGTATTTCCCTGGGATCATATTGACATCGCCGTGAAGAAGTCGTTTCTTGCCGAGGATTACCGGATGTCTCTGCTCGGCGAGACGCGCCAGGACTGCCGGGGGCACTGCTTCGCCTGCGGCGTCCTGCCCAAGTTCGCACCGCTGCGCATGGCGACCCCCGCCGACGCCTGGCAGTGCCCGCCCGTGGTGCCACGCAGCCAGCGCAAGCGCCCGGCCACACAGGTGATCCCGCTCAGCACGTTGTGACTTCAGGGTATCCTGACTGACTTCACCCTCAGCCTGGCTGTGCGGGCCTCACCCTCTCAATCCCCCTCTGCAGCAGAGCTGGAGAGGGGGACTGTGACCGCTGGTTGGGGCGTTTTCCCCCTCCCTGGCTTGGCCGGGGAGGGGGCCAGGGGGGCATTCTGCCCATACCACGCACCCGGAAGCCTTCACTTGATGCGCATGGGGTGTATGGCGATACGCCCCTACGAGGGCGCGGCAGCGCAGCGTCCCCTGCTGACTGGCCTTTAGCTGAGGTGAATCGTGCCGAAGACCGTCGCCGCTGTGATGGTGAGGTCGGCGCGGGCCTGGAGTCTCTCGGCGTCCTGGTCAGGGTGATCGCCGGTGGCGTACACGCCGGGCGCGATCTCCGCGTAGCGTTCGGCGTCGGCGCGCACGCGCCCAAACGGCCCGGTCTGCACGCGGACGATGGCGGCACTGCGCGGGGGAACGCTCACACGCACGTCGCCGAAACTGGAGCGGGCGACAAGCTCGCCGCGACAGCGCACCGGGCAGGCCACGCTGACATCGCCCAGGCCAGAGGCGACGGTGGCGCGCTCGACCTGAATGCCGCGCAGGTCGGCGTCGAGCCGCCCCAGATGGCTGCTCATCAGAATTTCCCAGGGCAGGTCGTGGGCGAGGCCCACGTCCCAGTCGGCCAAGGAGAGCCACCAGGTCTGGCCGCGATGCATGGTGAGGCGGGCGCGGTTATTGCGCACGGCCAGGCCGGGCCGCGAGCGCGCCGTATATTGCCCGGCGATGAGCCGCCCGGACTTGCGCAGCGCCTGAAGCTGCACGTCAATCTCGCCGCTCTCGATCTCGATGGCGGCGGACTCGACGCTGCCGCGCGTGATGCCGAAGGTGTGCGCGCCCCAACTGAGGGCGATGTCGCCGCGCACCAGGATGAGCAAGCCCACCAGGACAAGCAGGACGGGCCAGTAGGGGGCCAGGTCGAGATCAACGAGCAGGAAGTTGTCCAGCAGCAGTGCCACGCCGCCGGCCATCAGGACGAGCGGCCACAGCAGAGGCGTGCGTTTGGTGGACGTGCTCATGGTGCCCTCCTATGTCTCGCGCAGATAGTCTCGCAGCAATTGGTGCGCCGATGAGTGGCGCAGCCGATTCAGCGCCTGGGCTTCAAGCTGGCGAACGCGCTCGCGCGTGACGCCGATCTCGCGGCCCACTTCCTCTAACGTGTGTGGCTCGCCGTCCTGCAGACCATAGCGCAACTGGAGAATGTGCGCTTCGCGTTCGGGCAGGCGGGCCAGCGCCTGCTGCAGGTGCTCGCGCAGCAGGTTTTGCGTCACGACCTCCGCTGGCTGCGGGCTGTTCTTGTCCTCGATGAAGTCGCCGTACTCGGAGTCAGCGTCTTCCTCGATGGGCGTCTCCAGGCTGATCGGGCGGCGCGAAATCTCGATCAGGACGCTGATCTTGTCGGGCGTGGTGTCCATCGCCTCGGCCAGCTCCTCGCTGGTGGGGTCGCGGCCCAGTTCCTGGGTGAGATGGGTGGAGATACGGCGCAGCCGGTTGATCTGGTCGCCCATGTGCACAGGCACGCGAATGGTGCGGCCCTGGTCAGCCACAGCGCGGCTGACCGCCTGGCGAATCCACCAGGTGGCGTAGGTGCTGAACTTGTGCCCGCGCTGGTACTCGAACTTGCGGGCGGCGCGGATCAGGCCGATGTTGCCCTCCTGGATCAGGTCGAGGAAGTGCACGCCGCGCCCGATGTACTTCTTGGCCACGCTGATCACCAGGCGCGAGTTGGCCCGCACCAGGTATTCCTGGGCGGCCTGGGCGTCGGCGACGAGCGCTTCCAGTTCCGCCCGCTCGTCGGCTGTCAGGTAGTCGGCCATCTCCTCCAGTTGTTCCGCCGCGAACTGGCCTGCTTCCATGCGTTTGGCCAGGGCGACTTCCTCTTCGGCGGTCAGCAGCGGGACACGCCCAGCCTCTTTGAGATAGAGGCCCACCACGTCGTCGGTTTCCAGGGCTTGCTGGTACCCTGCGTCCTGGATCAGGTCCTGGTACAGCAGGGAGGGGTCGAGCGTTTCTTCGGCAGGCCCGGATTCGGCCAGCGCCTCGCTGAGGTCCGGCTCTGCGCTCCTGGCAGGCGAATCCGGCACGACCTCCACGCCGGCGCTGCTCAGGGCGTCGAGTAGCTCGTCGAGCAGGTCGAGGTTGTGCTCCAGGGCGGGCATACGGGACAGAATATCATCGTAGGTGATATACCCGCTGCGTTTTCCCTGTTCGATCAGTTCTTGCCACAGCGACGAGTCAGGTGTAATGAGTTCGTGTCGTGCTTCAGCCACGGTCATCTCGCGAGCAGTCAAGTGTTCAGCACAAAAAATACCCTACCGCCAACGGTAGGGCCGCCCTGATCCAACTCCCGTCACACAAGCAGACTTCAGGGCACAGACGGCGTTGTTTCAGTCTCCGCTGGCACATCGTCAAGCGCCGGCGCGACGAGCGTGGGATCGGTGAGCGCAACCAGAAGATAGTCAACGGTCTGCCTGGGAATCAAGAAAACGTGCCGGTCGGCCTCACGCTGGGCATGGACGTACACATAGTATGCCATATGATCCGGATTCGCGTCACCTATCTCCAACAGCCCCTCATAGACGCCGCCGGCGCTGTCCTGCGCCTGAAAGCGCACGCGATAGGCCGGGGCAGGGGCCAGGCCGTACAGCGCCAGACTGTCGGCGCTGGCCGCGTACTGCTGCGTTGCGGCAAGCAGCACAATCGCTGCTGCCGCGTTCTCAGCCGTGATCTGGTTGATTGACTCGGCGGCGATGGGCTGTTGGATGGCGGCTATCTCAGGAGCGTACCACAGCCCACCTGCGTCGCGCACCAGCAAAATGCCCCGTCCTGCGCTGACATCCAGCACTTCCAGCCCCGTGACCTGGGCCGGGTCGTGCAGGGTGGGGAACAGGCGGGTTGGCTGGCTGGCCTCCTGGGTCGCCTCGTAAACGCGCATCTGCTCCAGGTGCACTGCCGGGTCGTCGAGCATCAGCCGGGCCAGCATGACCGCCGCCAGGGTTGCCAGAAGCAGGTAGCCTGTCCCTCGCTTCACCATGGTGATTTCTCAGCAAGCTCAGGAAAGTCTAGCGCAATCAGGTGGTTTACCTCACCCCCAGCCTCGCTTCGCTCGGCTCGCCCCCTCTCCGCTGGGCGGAAGGGGGCAACGAGGCGCGTTAGCGCCGAGTGGGGGTGAGGTAAACCGGGGCATGGTAGCTCATGTCTCCAACTGTCTGCCTGAAGCTACTTCTGCCGACCGGGCGCGCAACCCTTGATTCTAGCTTAACGCCGCCGGTACCACCAAACGGCCCCACCGGTGAGGAGCACGGCCCCCGGCAGCAGGATCATGGTGATGACGGCAATGGTGTTGCGCTCGCCAGAGGAGACAGCCAGCTTGAGCAGCGTCGGGTCGTTGACCGGGGTGAAGGATATGGCGTCGGCGAAGCCGGTGAGCCAGTCCACGATGTCGGTCCACAGATAGACGTTGCCTGGCACCTGCTTCACGTACTCATTCTTGAAGATGTCAGAATCGCCGATGAGCACCAGGCGGGGCTGGACCTCGTGCTGGAACTCAAGCTGGCGGCGCACAGTGACGCCGACGAGCAGGGGGCCGGGCAGGTCTGCGCCGGGGTCGTAGGCGATGCGCCCTTCCAGAAAGTCGCTCAGCCCGCTCTCGCCAAACGACTGGTCGGAGGTGTACAGCAGCGGCTCGCGCACGTAAGCGTTCTGGCGCTCGGTGGGCAGGTCGGCGACTTGCAGCGGGCGCACGAAGCGCGTGTAGATCGGCTCGTTGCGCACGTCGCCCATGATCGTGTGCGGGGCGATGGTATTAAGGATGGGCAGCCATTCGCTGCCATTGACCAGCTCCGGCCTGGTCTCGATGACCAGGGCATCCAGCGCGCGCACCCCAAACTCGTCCCACAGGTAGGCGTTGAGCGGGCTGTTGGCGTCGAGAAAGGTGTTGCCGGGCGCGCCGCTGATGGCCGCCTCGATCAGCGGCGGGTCGGCGAAGATGCCCAACCTTCCGCCGCGTTCCAGGTACGCCGCCAGGCGCTCCACTTCCCGCGCCGTGAAATCGTCCCAGGCCCCGACGATGAGCACGGCGCTGGCGTCGGCAGGCACCTCGTCCACCTCGGCCAGGGACAGCGGCTCGACGGCGATGCCCTGCCCGTCGAGGCTGACGAACAGCCGCGAGATGCCGTTGTCGTCGGCCAGGGCCAGGGCGCGCTCGCCGTGCCCGGTCGTGAAATAGACCTTGAACGCGCCGGCGGAGGCGACGGTCTTCAGGCCAGTGGTGATGTCGCGCTCGTTGGCCCCGCCCAGGAACAGCGTGAAGTAGGCCGTCCCCACCTGGCCGTCGGCCTGGATCGCACTGCGTGGGCGCGGCGTGCCGTCTTCGCCGAGCAGAGTCAGGACGAATGATCCGTCGTAGCCGGGCTGGTAGCTGTAGAGGGCGGCCACGTCCGGTTGCTCGTCGGGGTCTACATACTGCACCTGAATCGTGTCGCCGCCCGCCGCTTCGTACTGGCGCAGCAGGATGTCCGCCGCTTCTTGCTCGCGCAGCTTGGCGCGGCTGAAGAAGCCGACGATGCGCACGCGGAAGCCGCGCGCGGCAAGCTGATCGATCACTTGCAGCGTGGGGGTGTTGAGCGAATACCGCTGCACGGCGGTCAGGTCGGCGGTGATGTTGGCGCGGTCCACCAGGATGTAGGTGTAGGCGATGGCCCCGATGAAGACGAGGCTCACCAGGACGCTTGTGGTGCCGTAGCGCGTTGGACGGCCTGCCAGCCAGGCGCGCAGATCGTCGGGCGCGGCCCACATCCACAGGGCGATGCCCGCCGCGCCGACCAGCACGCAGGCGAACACACCATAGGTGATCTCGCGCGCCAGCAGCGCGATCAGCCCGCCGGCGAGCAGGGCCAGCGTGCCCGCAACGCCCGCCCAGCCAGCCAGCGTCTCGCGGGTGAATGCGCGCGGCGTGCGCATCAGCGCCACCTCCGCGATTCCAGGACGCGCGTGGCGACAAACAGCGCGGCGGTGATCACGCCGATGAAGAAGACAGCATCCTCGAAGCGGATCACGCCGACCAGAAAAGAGGTGGCGTAGTGCGCCTGCAGGCTTAGCTCGCGGATCACCTGGGCCAGGGCGCGGCTCTGGATCACATGACCGGCATAGTCGCCCAGCCAGAGGATAAACAGCACCGACATGCTCAAGAAGCCCGCGATGACCTGGTTCTCGGTCAGCGCCGAGAAGAGCAGGCCCAGGGCCAGCGCCGCCCCGCCGAACAGCCAGATGCCCAGGTAGGCGGTGATCACCGGCCCGATGTCCAGTTCGGGCGTGAGCGTGTAGGCGCGAGCGGTGGTGATCGCCAGCCAGATCGCCTGGTAGACCAGCGTGAGGCCCAGAATCAGCGTGTAGTAGAGCCACGCGCCCAGGAATTTGCCGAGGACAATATCTCCGTCGCGCACGGGCGCGGTGAGCAGCACTTCGAGCGTGCCTTCGCGCGCTTCTTCGGCGAGCAGGCGCATGGTCAGCAACGGGGCGAAGAAGAGGGTGAAGAAGGCGAACGCGCCGAGCACCGCCGCCCCGTCCGGCGGCTGCCTGCCCACGCGCTGGGCGAGGTCTACGTTGAACTGCCAGCCGGTCAGCACCAGGACGGCAAAGGCGACCAGATAGGCGATGGGCGAGGTGAAGTACTGGGCCAGCTCCCGCCGGGCGACAGTGCGCACGCTACGCATGGCGTGCCCCTCCGCCGTCGCCCGCCGGCCCATCGAGCCGCGCCGTCAGCTCCAGGAAAATCTCCTCCAGCGTGGTCGCCCAGGGACGCAGCTCCAGCAGCGGCCAACCCTGGCCGACGATGGCGCTGGCCACTGCCGGGCGCACGTCGCCCCCCTGGGGCGCGCTCGTCAGCAGGAAGCCGTCGGCGGCGGGGCTGACGCCGGTTATGCCAGGGACGCTCGCCAGCAACCCGGCGATGTCGCCGCGCGCCGCGCCCACGCGCACGAAGAGGCGGCTGCTGCGGGCCAGGCCCTCGCGCAGGTTGGCGGGGGTGTCTTCGGCGACGATGCGCCCGCGATCAATGATGATCACCCGGTCGCAGACCTGCTCGGCTTCGCTGAGAATATGCGTGCTGAGCAGCACCGTGCGCGTGCGGCCAAGCTCGCGGATCAGCGCGCGCAGGTCTTGAACCTGGTGCGGGTCGAGGCCGATGGTCGGCTCGTCGAGGATGAGCACGGGCGGATCGTGCAGAATGGCCTGAGCCAGGCCCAGGCGTTGCTGCATCCCCTTCGACAGGCTGCTGATCAGCCGGCGGGCGCGCTCGCGCAGCCCCACCAGGTCGAGCACCTCGTCTATGCGCGCCCCCAGCCGGTCAACGCCGCGAAGCTGCCCCATGAACTTCAGGTAGCCACGCACAGTCATCTCGCGGTAGAGACGAACGGTCTCTGGCAGGTAGCCGACGCGCTCGCGCACGGCCAGCGAGTCAGTCAGCACGTCGAACCCGGCGATGCGCGCTGTGCCTTCGCTGGGGGGCATGTACCCCGTGAGCACACGCATGGTCGTCGTCTTCCCGGCACCGTTGGGGCCGAGGAAGCCGACGATCTCGCCGGATTCAGCGCGAAAGCTGATGCTATCGAGGGCGACAAAGCGCCCGTAGCGTTTGGTCAGCCGGTCAACGTCAATCATGAGTCGCATTGTGTGCCAGCCGCCCGCCTGAGAGTGTGCGGGCCGGGTGGACGCTGTTTCCCGATTCTAGCCGAATGAGCGCCCGCCGCCAGCCGCCATGGGGCGATCTTGAGCGATCCTGACAACTTTCGCACAAACTGCGCCGCGCGTGTCAGCCAGCGGGAGCGGCGATGGCCCTGGCCAGTGCATCCGACAGGCGCAGGTCGGCGGCGGGCCGCCACACCCATTCCGCCGAGTCCGGCGTCAGGCGGCTGGCCGCAGAGCAGCGGTAGGTGTAGTAGAGGTAGACATCGTGAGGGATGGCAGCCAGGGCCACATGGTGGGGCGCGTGCTCGTCGAAGCGCGGGTCAACGATGCGGTCAACGGCCACTGCCAGGTTCAACGTCTCGTTCAGCCGATCTTCAAGGAAGTCTGCCGGTGATTGGGCAGCGCGGGCAGGCATGGCAAAGGTGGGCAGGCGTACCTCAGCCGAGTCCGCGCGAACCAGCAGGTGATCGTCATGCACGATCAGGGCGGCGACGGTACAGTGGATGCGCGGGCGTGGCAGCATTTGCGCGGCGGGCAGGGCCTCAGCGCGCCGGCGCGCTCGCTCGCTGGCGACGATCTGGCGCAGGTGCTCAGCAGCCGGCTCCACCAGGTCGTTGATGATCAGGTAGTGGCAGTGACGAGCGAAGGTCATCTCGAAGCGCGCCCGTCCCAGCCGGTCCGCGACTTCCTCAGCGGTCACATTGCCGCGCAGCCGGATGCGCTCGGCCAGCACTTTGACGCTGGACGGCGAGACGAAGATGAGTACGGTGTTGCCGGCGTAGTCGGCGTAGATGCGCTCCGCGCCCAGGCACTCGATGTCGGCGATGAGGTCTCTGCCTTCAGCGAACGCAGCTTCGACCGTCTCGCGCGGCGTGCCGTACCAGTCGTCCTGGTGGACGTTCTGATACTCGACGAGCTTATTCTGGGCGATCATGCGGCGGAATTCGTCCAGCGAGACGAACAGGTGCTCGCGGCCTTGCTGCTCGCCAGGGCGCATCTTTCGGGTCGTTGCGGTAGCGAGCTGGTCCAGATCGGTGAAATGCTGCTGGACGCGGCGCATGAGTGTGTTCTTGCCCGCCGCAGAGGGGCCAACCAGGATGAATAGCAGTCCGTCGTTGGGCATTCCAGTCCTCATGGGAGCCAATGAGTCAGGTCGTGTTGGGCACAAGTGTAACACGCCAGGCGCTGGCCGCCCATGTGGGTTCTGTGACGAAAAAGGGGCCGCCCGCAGACGGCCCCATGAACTATCTCTGGCGATGGTTGCGCCGCTTACTCAGCGACAACGATGTCATCAATGTACCAGCCGTCGCTGACGCTCGTGTTAACGCGCGCGTCCAGCCGGAAGCGGATGTTGATCCGCTGCCCGGCGTAGGCGCTCAGATCAATCAGGCGCTTCGTCCAGGTCGCGTCCGTGCCATTGGCCGACCAGACCGGCGTCCAGGTGAAGCCCTCGTCCGTCGAGACCTCCGTGTAAACCCAGTCTCCGCTGCCCAGCTTGCGGCTGTCCCAGTAGGTCAGCGCCGGGTTGGTGGTGCCAGCCAGGTTGATCATGCCTTCCAGCATCGTGGACATGTTGCTGAGGTGCACGTAGTTGGTCGTCGAGTTGAAGCTGTCGTGGAACACACGCCCTTGCAGGCCAAAGTCCACCTGCACACGGGCATCACCGGTGTTCTCGTAGTACTCGATCAGGATGGTGTGCAGCCCTTGGTTGAGAGTCACCGTGCCGGTGGTCGGGTTCGACGGATCGCTAAAGCCCCGGTCGCCCCAATACTGGGCGTCCCAGGCCCAGCCGCTGGGGTAGGTGGGGTCTGTGTCCGGGTTGCCCGGCGGGTCCATGATCACGCGGATGCCATCGTCCGAGCGCGCCTCGATGTAGAACTGAGTGCCGTCGCGGGCGACGTTGATCGTGCGCGTCCAGCGGATGATGAAGTTGTTGCTGGAGGTCAGACCAACCCCGGACGGGCGACTACTGCCCCAGTAGAAGTTGATCTCCGGCTCGTTGTACTTGGTGCCGCGATATTCGCCGGCGTCAATGGCCTTGTTGAAGTTCGTGTCCTGATAGTAGGTGCCTGTCCAGCCGCCAGGGCCTAAGCCGGTGCCGCTGCCCACCATGCGGAAGTAGGGGATGCGGCTCCAGGTTCCCTCGAAGACCCAGTAGTTGTTGTCGAACTCGACGTTCTCGTTGAATGGCAGGGGGTGCAGCGGTTCGATACCGTTGCGATCCACGATGGACACGTCGTCAATCCACCAGCCTTCAGCCACGCTGTTGTAGCGCACCGCGTACAGCCGGAAGCGCAGGCGGATGACGCGGTTGGGGTACTCCGCCGTCGGGATGAACGGGCGCAAGTCCACCTGCTGCCGGCCCCAGGAGAGAGTCGTTGTGTAATAGTGGCGCACGAGAGGAATATCGCGCCACCCCTGCCAGGTGTCGCCGCCGTCGTCGGAGATGTTCACTTCGACCAGCGTGTAATCGCCGCTGGCCAGGTTGAACGCCTCCCAGTAGTAGAGCGTCGGCTTGACGGTGCCGCTGAGGTTAATGACGCCCTTCAGTTCCAGCACGGCGTTGGACTCGTGGCGGTAGAAGGTGCCCACGCTGTCTGAGAAGGCGCGGCCCTGGCGTGCGTTTTCGGGCGAGATGCTCCACGTACCTCCGACATACCAGTTGGCATCGCCGCCTTCAAACCCGTCGCTGAAGCCGGCAGTGCGCACGACGTGGCTGTGTTCCTGGAAGCAGATGTCGTCCAGCCACCACCCATCGTCCACTGTGGGGCTGCTGCTGGTGATGCTGGCTTGTAGCCGGAAGCGCACATTGATGATCTGGCCGGCATAATCCTTGAGGTTGACGACCTCCCGGTGCCAGGACAGATTGTGGTTGTAGCCGTGGTTCACGATGCTGCACGTGCTGCAAAACTCCGACGGCAGTTGGCTGTTCAGATACCGCCAGACGGTGGTCCAGGTCTCACCACCGTCGGTCGAGACCTCGGCGTAGAGGTTGTCGCTGGAGTTGAGGTCCCACTGGTGCCAGAAGACCAGTTCGGGGTTGGTGCTGCCAGTCAGGTTGAGCCTGGGCAGCAGCTCCAGTATGTTGTTCGTCTGGTCGGTGTAGTCGGTGCCAGGGCTGTCTGACCAGAAGTTGGATCCCTTGTAGGCGCGGATCGTCTGGTCCTGGCCGGGGTTATAGTCCAGGCCGTTGACGACCGCCCATGTACCACCTGGAATCCAGTTGCCGCCGCCGCCCTCCATGCCGTCGCACCAGTTGGGGTAGATGTAGTTGGTCGGTTCGTTGCGGATGGCAAAATCGTCAATCCACCAGCCGTCAGCCACCGCCGTGTTGCTACGTGCGTCCAGCCGGAAGCGGAAATAGATTCGCTGGCCCATGTAATCGTTCAGCGAGATGATCACCTGTTCCCAGCTGGCGTTGGTGGCGCGGCGGACCAGGTAGGTGCCGCTGGGCAGGGCCTGCCAGGTCTGGCGGTCGGTGGAGACTTCCACGTAGATGGCATCCTCGTAGGTCAGGTTGTAGCGGTGCCAGAAGGTGATCTCTGGCTTGACCACCGCCGGATCGGCCAGGTCAATCACCCCGTCCAGTTCCAGCGTGCTGTTGGTGCCATGCAGGTACGGCCCGCCAGGGCTGTCCGACCAGGCCAGCGAGCCGCTATGGGCCATCTCGTTGCTGCGCGCCCAGGTGCCGCTGGGGTACCAGTGCGACGTGCCTTCCATGTTGTCCTCGAAGCCGACGGTGTAGCGCCGCTCGATATGGTCTTCGACCTTGATGTTGTCAATCCACCAGCCCTCATAGCCAGTGGTGGAGGCAACAGCGTCGAGCACGAAGCGCAGTTCGATGACCTTATCGGTGAAGTCGCGCCCGCCGAAATTGGTCAAATCGTACACCTGGCGCACCCAGGTGAGGTCCGTGCCGTTGTAATGGACATCCACATCCACCCAGGAGCCGGTGCCCGCTTCACTCACGCCGACGCGGGCGTAAGTGCCTGTTTGCAGGTTGTAGCGGTCGTAGAACTCCAGGCGGGGGTTTGCCGCGCCGGTCAGGTCTATGGTGCCGCGCAGGCTGAGGATGCAGTACGAGCCGGGGTCGTAGTAACGACCGGGGCTGTCTGACCAGGCGCTCGGCGGGCTGAAGTAGGCTTCGTCGGAGAGCGCCCAGCCACAGTTGCCGCGATCCAGCGAAAGGGACTCGGCCAGTTGCAGGTGCAGATGCGCCGAATAGCTGACATCCACCCATTCGACGACGATCTGGTGCTCCCCGGCAGAGGAAGGCGTGTACACGCGCTCGAACCAGTAGATGTCCGTCCAGCTAATCCAGGTCTCTGGGTCGCCCACCTTAGGGGTGTTCAAGCCGACGGCAAGCTGCCCATCCACCCACACGCGCACTCCGTTGTCGCGCATGATGCGGAAGACGTAGGGCTTGTTCTCCAGGTAGACGGATGCCTTGAAGCGGGCGTAGAAGTTCTCCTGCAAAGCTGGTATGGCGGGGTTAGGCTTCACCCCGCTGGGGAAGTAGAAATCCAGCGCGTCGTAGGTGGTTGTCCACACGCCGGTGCCGTCGGCCATGGCGCTCATGTCTGTGCGCCAGCCGAACGCGCTGTAGTTCCAGTATTCGGCATCCCAGGTCGCGGCAGTGAGGGGATCGGCCAGGTCGAGCAGATAGACGTGCAGGTGCGCGTATCCAGAGGGATCAACGAACTCAACGACGATCTCCTGCGTGCCCGCCGCAGGGGTGAACTTGCGGTCAAACCAGGTATCTCTGATCTGGTCGGAGGCCCAGTCTACCCATGTGGCCGGATCGCCCGGATTAGGCACGTTGGCGTCCACGACGATCTGCCCGCCCACCCAGATGCGCACGCCGTTATTGCGCAGGATGTGAAATGTATACTCCTTGTTCTCGAAGGTGTACGTCGTCTTGAAACGCGCGTAGAAGTTCTCGCTGACGCTGCTGTGCGGCCTGGTCCCGGTCGGCAGGTAGAAGTCCAGTTGGGGCAGGGTCGTCTGGTAGACGCCGCTGCCGTCGGGCATGGTGCTCATGTCGTTGCGCCAGGCGCTGTAGTTCCAGTATTCGGCCTGCCAGGGACTGGTGATCAGGTCGTCGAAATCGTGCTCCCACTTGTCGGGGTCGTCCCCCGGGTCGTCGAAAGGGTACCCCCATTCGGAATCGGTGGGCGTCGGGCTGGGGCCTTCGGTGGCGGTGGGGAGGGGCGTGGACGATGGCGTGATGTCGGTCGCCGTTGGGGAGGGGCCAACGGTGTGGGTAGCGGTTGGCGGGGCGGGCGTGTTGGTGACCAGGCCGGGGCTTTCCGGCGTGTAGGAAGCCACCGCCGCCACCTGCGTCCAGAAATCGTCCGCGGCCAGCGTCGCGCGCGGCTCGACGGTGCCGCCCAACAGGTTGTAAACCGTGTTGCTGAACACGTTGCCCACTGCCGGGCCGGTGATGGCGAGCACGGCAACCAGCGCGAACACGACCAGCACGAGGATCAGTACATACTCGATCAGCGCCTGGCCGCGCGAGCGAGGGGTGAAGCCGTGAGTAGCGCGCAGCAACGCCTGTCGGAAGCGGCGTTCCGGTTGGGCCTGATGGTCAGACATTGAAGGGTCCCCTCCTGAACTGACAGGTTCTGGACGCCGCCTGTGCTGGATTGTGCCGCCGCATTGCGCCCACGGCCAGCAGCGCCCGCTGGTTTGAGACACGCGCAGGCGGGCCTGATGCCCCTACATCTAATAGTACCTGACTCTGGCGAGCGTAGGGGTCTTTTTTTGTAGTAGAGTTGTCCGAAATCATTGACAAATGGCCCGGCAATTGCGCCGCCCGTCACTGGTGCCGATTGCCGGGTCGTGTTAGGCTCAAAGAGGCCCGTTTGACTTGCAGAGAAAGGCACAAATAGATGACTGCCACACTCATTGATGGAAAGGCTGTTGCGGAGAGAATTCGCAGTGAGATTGCCCAAAGCGTGGCGCAGATGAAGGCGGCGCACGGCATTGTGCCGGGCCTGGCGACGGTGTTGGTGGGCGACAACCCCGCCTCGCACAGCTACGTGCGCATGAAGCGCAAGGCGTGTGCCGACGCGGGCATCGAGTCCTTGCCCCACGAGTTGCCCGGCAATGCTTCGCAAGAGGAGGTCGAGGCGCTGGTCCGGCGGCTGAATGACGATCCGCGCGTGCACGGCATCCTCGTCCAGCTTCCGCTGCCCAGGCACCTGGACGAAGAGCGCGTGCTGAGCCTGATCAGCCTGCACAAGGACGTGGACGGCTTTCACCCGGTGAACATTGGCCGGCTGGCGATGAAAGGGCGCGAGCCGCTGTTCATTCCCTGCACGCCGCACGGGGCGATTGTGCTGCTGGAGGAGGCGGGCGCTCAGTTCGAGGGGGCCAACGCGGTGGTGCTCGGTCGCAGCAACATCGTGGGCCTGCCCGCCGCGCTGCTGCTCATCCACCGCAACGCGACGGTCACTGTCTGTCACAGCCGGACGAAAGACCTGCCGGCGGTCTGCCGGACGGCGGACATCCTGATCGCGGCAGTGGGCCGCCCGGAGATGGTCAAGGCGGACTGGGTGAAGCCCGGCGCTTACGTGATTGATGTCGGCTCCAACCGCGTGGACGATCCGACCAGCGACAAGGGGTACCGCTGGGTAGGCGATGTGGCCTTCGACGAGGTGAAGGAAGTAGCGGGGGCGATCACGCCTTCGCCAGGCGGCGTCGGCCCCATGACCATCGCCATGCTGCTGAAGAACACGTTGCGCGCCGCTGAGATGGCGCTGTCCGGCGCGGTCTAGGGGCGGGTTATGCACTTTTCAACCCCTATCCCCCGACTCCTTTCCCCGCAAGCAGGGAAGGGGGAGAAAGCCGTCCCTTCCCGCTGGCGGGGAGGGACTACAGAGTGGGGTCAGGGCGCTACCCATGCGCTGTGCCCCGCACGCTGCGCCGAGCGTGCGGGGTTCATAACGCGCTCCAGGCGCGGGTTATCAGACGAATGCCTGGTGTGTCCAGCAGGGGAGACGCCATAGCGCGCCGCTGCACACGCCTGTTCTTGCTTTGATTCGCTTGAGAGAAACCATAGATGGCAACTTTACTTGTGAAACATGCCCGCGTGCTGGTGACGATGGACGACGAGCGCCGCGAGATCGCCGACGGCGCGCTGTTCGTCCGCGACACCGTGATCGAAGCGGTGGGCAAGACCGGCGACCTGCCCGCTACGGCGGATGAAGTCCTTGACCTGCGCGACCATGTGGTGCTGCCGGGGCTGGTCAACACGCACCACCACATGTACCAGTCGCTGACGCGCGTGATTGTGGACGGGCAGAACCAGGAGCTATTCGGCTGGCTGCGCGCGCTCTACCCGATCTGGGCGGGCCTGACCGCTGAAGCGGTGTACGTCAGCGCCAGGCTCGCTGCCGCCGAACTGATCCTCTCCGGCTGCACCACGTCAAGCGATCACCTCTATATCTTCCCCAACGATGTCACGCTGGATGACGAGATTCGCGGCGTGCAGGAGACGGGGCTACGCTTCTACGCCACGCGCGGTAGCATGAGCGTCGGGGAGAGCAAGGGTGGGCTGCCGCCCGATAGCGTTGTCGAGGAAGAGGACGCGATTCTGGCCGACAGCCGGCGCGTCATCGAGCAGTACCATGACAACAGCCGCTACGCCATGCTGCGCATTGGGCTGGCCCCGTGCTCGCCGTTCAGCGTCTCGCGCAACCTGATGCGCGCGTCGGCGGAACTGGCGCGCAGCTATGAGGGTGTCCGGCTGCACACGCACCTGGCCGAGACGCAGCCCGATGTCGCCTACAGCCTGGAGATGTTCGGCCTCAAACCGGGCGAGTACGCCGAGGACGTGGGCTGGATCGGCGAGGACGTGTGGCACGCCCACTGCGTGCATCTGACCGATGACGCGCTGGACAGGTTCGGACGCACGGGGACGGGTGTGGCCCACTGCCCAGGCAGCAATGCCCGACTGGCGAGCGGCATCGCCCGCGTGCGCGAGATGCTGCGGCGCGGCATTCCGGTGGGGTTGGGCGTGGATGGGTCGGCCAGCAACGACAGCGGGCACCTGCTCAATGAGGCGCGCATGGCGCTGCTGATGCAGCGCGCGCTCACCCAGGACCCGGCGGCGATGACGGCGCGCGAGGCCCTGGAACTGGCGACGCTGGGCGGGGCGCGCGTGCTGGGCCGCGACGACATCGGCGCGCTGAAGCCCGGCATGGCTGCCGACTTCGTGGCCTATGACCTCAAGGCGCTTCCTTTCGCTGGTGCGTGGCACGATCCGGTCGCTGCGCTGCTGTTCTGCACGTCGGTGAATGTAAGCCTCAGCGTGATCAACGGGCGAGTCGTCGTGCGCGATGGGCAGTTGACGACGCTCGAACTGCCGCCGCTGATCGAGCGGCACAATGCGCTGGCGCTGGCACTGGTCAATGGGGAGTAGGGGGAGGAGGGCGATGGAGAAGCGCCTCATCGTTCGCGGGGGGATGGTCGTCACGCCCGCAGAGGTTGTCGCCGCCGATGTGCTGATCGAAGGTGAGCGCATCGCTGGCCTGGTGGCGCACGGGGCGGAGGTGTGGGCGGGCGCGCAGGCCATAGACGCGGGTGGCTGCCTGGTCTTCCCCGGTGTGGTAGACCCGCACACGCACATCCAGCTTGACACGGGCGTCTACCAGACGGCGGATAACTGGGAGATCGGCACGCGCACGGCGGCCTTCGGCGGGGTGACGACGGTGGTGGACTTCGCCACGCAATTCCCCGGCATGACCTTCCTCGACGCGCTGGACGCGCGCCTGAGGGAGTGCGCGCCGGCGCTCATTGACTACGGCCTGCACATGATGGTCACCGATCTGCCGAAAGACCCGCTTGAGGCGCGGCAGTGGTTGGAGGCGCTGCGCGACCTAGGTGTGCCGAGCATCAAGCTCTACACGACCTACCGCCCCAACTACTACGCCGACGATGCGGTGCTGCTGCACACACTGCGCGCCATGCCGGATGACATGATCGCCCTGGTGCACTGCGAGAACGATGCCCTGGTGACCGACGCGACGGCGCGATTGGTCGCCGCCAACCGCACGTCGTGGGCGTATCACGGGCAGAGCCGCCCGCCTGAAGCAGAAGTCGAGGCAATCCGGCGGGTGATGTACCTGGCGAAGATGGCCGGGAAGGCCGTGTACATCGTGCACTGCTCGACCGCCGGTTCTGTCTGGCAGGTCAAGAAAGCGCACGACGCCGGCAACTGGCCGCCGGTCTACTGCGAGACGTGCCCGCAGTACTTCTGGCTGGACGACAGTCGCTACGCCGGGCCGAACGCCGAGCACTTCATCCTGCAACCGCCGCTGCGCCCGCGTGCGCACCAGGTTGACCTGACGAAAGTCTGGCCGGTGCTCAGCGCCGTCTCGACCGATCACTGCGACTACTCGCTGACCCAGAAGCAGGAGTTCGGCGAGTTCACGCGGACGCCGGGCGGCTTGCCGGGGCTGGAGACCTCCTTCGCGCTGACGTACACCTTCGGGGTGCACCTGCCGCGCGCGGAGGGACGCCCCACCGAGGCGCTGCCGCTGACCGCGCTGGCTCGCCTGATGGCCGCTGACCCGGCGCGCATCTTTGGGCTGTACCCGCAGAAAGGGGCCATCCTGCCTGGCAGCGACGCCGACCTGCTGATCTACGATCCAGAGCCGGAGGTGACTCTGCGCGCCGAGGCCATGCACACGGTGGCCCGCTATACCCCCTATGAAGGCATGGCGGTCAAGGGGCAGGTGCGGACGGTGCTCAGCCGCGGTGAGGTGCTGGTGGACGATGGGGTGTTGCTCGCCGAGGCCGGGCGCGGGCGGTTCCTGCGCGGCAAGCCCTTCGCACCCCTGGGGCGGTGAAAGACGCGCTGAGGGTGCGTGCAAAACCTGTCAGGTAGGGGTGCTGCTCTGCTGCGCCCCCGTAAGAGCGTATCGCCATACGCCCCCACGAACTCACCTCATCGCGTGTCAAACAAGTGGCTGACAACCTTTGCATGCACCCGGCGGCGAAATAAGGGATGACATCTTGAGAGTCGCGTGGTATCCTTACACGCCAATTAGGGAAAGCTTCCCAGGCCGGTTCCCGGCACAAGCTAATCCCAGAAGAATGGTCGAATGTTGCAACCACCAGGTGAACAGGAGTTCATGCAATGCGCAGTTTCATGGGTCGTGACATTCTCTCGCTGAAAGATTTCGAGAGGCACGAATACTTCCGCGTCTTCCAGGTCGCCGACGATCTGGAGCCATACGCGCGCGACCGGCGCAACGGCGATCTGCTGGCGCACAAGACGCTGGTGACGGCGTTCTACCAGCCCAGCACGCGCACGCGCCTGGCGACGGAAGCCGCCATGCACCGCCTGGGCGGGCACGTGACGGGCTTCGCCGACGCCAAGATGACCCGCGCGGGCGACTTCTACCAGGAAGGCATCCAGGATACCGTCAAGATGCTGGAATATTATGGCGACGTGATCGCCATGCGCCACTTCCAGCAAGGCGCGCCGGCAGAGGCGGCCATGCACGCCAGCGTCCCGGTGATCAACTGCGGCGACGGTTGGGGCGAGCACCCGACCCAGGTGATCACCGACCTGATGACCATCTGGCGCGAGCGCGGCGACCTGGACGGGCTGACCTGGATTTTGATCGGCGACATGCGGATGCGCACCATGCACAGCATCAGCTACGCGCTGAGCAAGTTCGACGCGCAGGTGTACGTCATCTCGCCGGACGAGATGTACTTCCTGCCGGAGTTCGAGACTGAAGTGCGCGACATGGGCCTCAACTTCGAGCGCAAGGAGCACATCGAGCAGGTCATCGGCCAGGCCGACGTGATCTACATGGAGCCAGTCGTCCAACCCGACTACACCAAAGCCCGCGAGGAAGTGCGCGCCGACAAGGGCCGTACGCCCGCCAACTACCAGGTGACCAAGAAGCTGCTCTTTGAGAAGGCGCGCAAGGACGCCATTGTGCTCCACTCGCTGCCGCGCCAGGACGAACTGCTACAGGACGTGGACACCACACGGCACCAGCGTTACTGGGTGGAAGCGTACAACGGTGTGCTCTCGCGCATGGCGCTGCTGGCGCTGATCCTGGGCGCGGTTGAGTAAACGAATCATCCGAGAAGGTGGGCGGTCCATGTGCGCAATGGCCCCCACCTTTTTTGACCCGCTCGCGTGTGTGGAATCAGGAATAGCAAGAGGGGACGACGATGCAGACCTATCTGGCAGGGCGTGACATGATCACGCCCGACGAATGGACGGACGACGAGGTAAACACTGTTTTCGAGGTGGCATTTGACCTCAAGCGCAAGCGCGCCCTGGGCGAGCCTCATGCGCTGCTGCGCGATAAGGTACTGGCCATGATGTTTTTCTTCTCCAGCACGCGCACGCGCATCAGCTTTGAGGCGGGCATGGCCCAGCTTGGCGGGCATGCGCAGTTCATCGAAAGCCGCACGACGCAGATCGCGCACGGGGACACGGCCAAAGAGATCGGCGAGATCGTCGGGCGCTACTGCGACGGCATCGCCATCCGCCAGGTGGACTGGGGCGTGGGCAACCAGTACATCCGCGACGTAGCCAGGTACAGCCGCGTGCCTGTGCTGAACATGCAGTGCGATTGGTACCACCCCTTCCAGGCGCTGGCCGACATGATGACCATCTTCGAGCGCTTTGGGCGCGACGTGCGCGGCAAGACGCTCAATATGTCGTGGGCCTATGCCTCCAGCTACCAGAAGCCGCTCTCCGTGCCGCAGAGCATGATCACGCTGGCGACGCGCTTTGGCATGAACGTGCGCCTGACCCGTCCGCCGGAGTTCAAGCTGATGCCGGAGATCGAAGACCTGGCCCGCGAGAACGCCCGCAAGTCCGGCGGCAGCTTCGAGGTGCTCGACGATTTCGACGCCGGCTTCAAGGGCGCGGACGTGGTTTATCCCAAGAGTTGGGGGGCGACGCTGACCACGACGGACATGCAGGAATCTGCTGACATCGCCAAGAAGTATGTGGACTGGATCGCCGACGAGCGGCGCATGGCCCTGACCAACGACGGCATTTACTTGCACTGCCTGCCCGCCGACCGCAACATCGAAGTGACCGACGCCGTGATTGACGGCCCGCAGAGCCGCGTCTACGACGAGGCCGAGAACCGTCTGCACGTGCAGAAGGCGGTGATGGCGCTCACCATGCGCTGAGCGCATGGACTGGTGCGCACAAGCCCGCCCCTCACGGGAAGCGCAGCGCCCAAACCAACCGCACATTGCTGTAACATTGCTGTCAGAACGTGCGTTCACTGGCACTACAAGTGCCAGGCAGCCACAAAGCAAAAAGCCCCGCCGGTCGTATTGACTGACGGGGCTTGTCTTGTTACACTCAGTGCCGTCAAGTCGCCGCGAACGGCTTGACCATGCTCCGGGCTGGTCATACAGCGCCGGGGCATTCGTTTTTTAAGGTGCCCTCAGTGTAGCACGGCCCGCGCCCTAGCGCAAGCGGGTTGCGAGCGGCTTATGTGACACTGTGCAACACCTAAAAAAGGGGTGCGCTGGTGCTGCGTGCGCCAGCTAACCCCCGCCAGCAGACGCCCCCCAACGGGCTTGTGCACCTGGCCCTCACCCCGCTGAGAACATCTGTTCTGAACGCAGCTTGACCCCCGCCAGCAGTTGCGGCACCTGGCTTGCACCCAGAGGGGTCAATATCTGGGGAATTCCCCAGATAC
>Ga0334890_1002680_pt1 | contig 19788 bp, 16 predicted proteins | sample GraSluR1_MG_3_FD_207220 | JGI IMG/M metagenome (GOLD analysis project Ga0334890, IMG submission 207220) | Sludge microbial communities from methane-producing bioreactor in Wageningen University, Netherlands - Granular Sludge_31_08-R1 | ecosystem: Engineered > Bioreactor > Anaerobic >... | reverse complement strand
CCAAAGAAAGCAAGGAAATCAGCCATCGTCTATTCCTCATCTTCTTTCCGGGGAGCGTCTTTATCATGCTCACCGTACAATTCCGTGATCTTCCAAAGAAAAGCCCGCGTGCGTTCAAATTTCGGCCGATAAAAGATATCGTTGGGGGCTCCCTCCTCAACTACCAGGCCTTTTTCCATAAAGACAATGCTGTCAGCCACCTCGCGGGCAAAGCCCATCTCATGGGTCACCACCACCATCGTCATCCCTTCCTTTGCCAGCTTCGCCATCACTTCCAACACCTCACCGATCAGCTCCGGGTCAAGAGCAGAGGTCGGCTCATCAAACAACATGATGCGCGGGTCCATCGCCAGGGCACGGGCAATCGCCACGCGCTGTTTTTGCCCGCCGGAAAGCTGCCCCGGATAATGCCCGGCGCGGTCTGCCAGACCAACCCGCTCCAGTTCCCACAGTGCTTTCTTACGAGCATCTTCCTTTGACATGCCCAACACCCTCACCGGGCCAACCATCACATTGTCCAGCGCTGTCAGATGATTGAAAAGCAGAAAATCCTGGAAAACCATGCCGATGTGTTGGCGCACCTTGTCGTGATTCACACCCGGCGCAGTGATCTCCTGATCGTCCAGCCAAATTCGACCGCTGTCAATCGAAGTAAGCTGATTAATGCAGCGCAGCAATGTACTCTTGCCGGTGCCAGAGGGGCCAATCAGAACGACGTTATCCCCTTCTTTGACTTCCAGGGAAATATCTTTCAGGACGACGGTCTCACCATAGATCTTGGAGACGTTTTCAATGCGCAGGATCGTTTTTTTCACGGTTACTTCCTTGATAAATAGACTAGAAGAGCGGGTTTAACTAAAAGGCCGGAATGCGGGTCTTGCGTTCCAGTTCGGACAAGGCGAATGAAGTAAGATACACCAGCCCAAAATAGATCAGCGCTGCGATACCAAAAGCCATCAACGGTTTATACGTGCGCGCGCCCACAAACTGCGCCCGCCGCAGCACCTCGGCCACACCCAGAGCATACACCAGCGAAGAGTCCTTCACCACCGTGGCCGCTTCGTTGGACCAGGGTGGAATCGCCAAGCGCATCGCCTGCGGCAGGATGATGTACCGGATCGTCTGGATACGGCTCATCCCGATCGCGCGGGCGGCCATCTCCTGCCCCTCGCCAACCGAAAGCACCGCCCCACGGAAAATTTCCATCTGGTAGGAGCTGCTGATGATCGCCAGCGAAATCGACCCCGCCCAGAAAGGCGAGATATTGATCGACCCGGCAATAATGAAATACAGAATAAAGAGCAGCACAATCGGCGGCAAACCGCGCATCACGGTGCTGTATACCCCCGCCACTTGCGAAAAGACTCTGCCGCCATAGATGCGCACCAGGGCCAGCAGCACCCCGATCACCAGTCCCAGCGGCAGGGCGATCAATGTCACCGCAACCGTAACACCAATCCCTTTCAAAATATAAACAACAATATCCAAAAATGCCATACCTACCTGCCTGACGTGCTGTATTTGTAAAACGATGGAACCGCGGGTACGGAGCGGGCTTGAGAAAACGCCTTTAGGAGCAACCCTGCCCGAATGGGTAAGCCAAAACAGTGATCAGGATGACCTCGTTGGGCATCCCTTGCTCACCTTGACAAAACATCACTTTCCCTTGACACATTGGGCAACAATTCCATTATATAAAATTAGCTCTTGAAAAGAAAGTGCCAAAATTCACGAACCGCACACAATAAAAAAGCCTTCCTGTGAGGAAGGCCAGCCGCAAATGATGATTCACCGAAACGACAAAGAGCCAAAGCCTCTCAAAAGGTCTGGAGTGGTAAAGCTCGTCGCTGAAGATTCCTGTAAATACTCATTGGCATGTTTGTATCATGCCGCAGAAACATCTGTCAAGGTTTCGTGCCAAACTTGCCCAAATGCGCAGCCATCAACCGATGAAGTAGATACGCAGCACAAACCGGATTGTTTTTCATCCATCACTTCAACCCTTGCATAAAGTAGTCCTTTCGCGCAGACACCTTTTCAAGATTGCAAAATTTGTTAAAGCTTCTTTCTTTGCGGCTTCGCGGCTTTGCGTGATAAAAAGCAGTTTCAAAAACCTGGTAACGAACGATAACACGAAAAAATGTATTCATCAGAAAAATTGCCCCTTATTGTAGAAATTGAGCATGTCCTGTGATTCCGCTTGCACTCCGTAAATAATGTAGATATAATAGATATAAATACTTATATTTATTCCCGCTTGAAAAAACAAACGAATCATAAGGAGAACCTCATGATATTGGAAACCAATACCCCCGCCCCGGATTTCACCCTGCCCGACCAGCTCGGCAGCGAACACAGCCTGTCTGATTATCGCGGCAAGCCCGTGCTGCTCTACTTCTATCCCAAAGACGATACCAGCGGCTGCACCACCGAAGCCTGCAATTTCCGCGATGATTACAGCGCCTATACAGACGCCGGCGTGGTCGTGATCGGCGTTAGCCCCGACTCGCCCAAATCTCATTCCAAATTCGTACTCAAATACGATCTGCCCTTCACCCTGCTGGCCGACGAAGGCCACAAGGTATGCGAACTGTACGGCGTGTGGGGCACCAAGAAAATGTACGGCAAAGAATACGAAGGCGTCTACCGCACCACCTACCTGATCAACCCAGACGGGATGATTGCCAACGTGTGGGAAAAGGTCAAACCCGCCGAACACAGCGAGCAGGTGCTGGCATTCTTCAACGCAGGCTGAGCCTGTCGAAGCCGGAGCCTGTCGAAGCCGGAGCCTGTCGAAGCCGGAGCCTGTCGCCTGTCGAGATCATACTCAGGTAGGGACAGGTCTCCTGACCTGTCCGTATCGCGGCACACTCAACAGCCTGCTGAAAAGGCGAGCCTTTACTTGGAAAGGGTGGCTTTCTGCAATATCCGCCCCCAAATTACATCCACACGCCGAAATCCTCCAGGCATGCAATTCAACCCTTTTCAAGGTTGGCAAAAAAAGCCGATGGCTGTCAAGTTCAAGCTCTGCGGTGGGTCTCTGACCAACCTTGAAAAGGGTACGCAAGCACACGGGGATACTACCAGCATACCGTCTTTGCAAACTCTCAATTCAATAAACCACCCTTTCCAAGGGACATTATCCCCCTTGGAAAGGGTGATTTTCTATTGCGTCGCTCCAACAAAACACCCCGCATGCTGAAATCCCCCTGGCATGCAATTCAACCCTTTCCAAGGTTGGCATTAATCAACCACTGGCTGTAAACTAAAATCATGAAGAGATCCAATTTTCTCAAAGGTTGCCTCATCGCAATTCTTTTCTGCGTCTTATGCGCTGGCGGACTTTATGCTTGGGCTGTAGTTAGCAGTTGGCTGCCAATTGACCAGGCTGCCCCCGACCTTGCTTTACCTGGCCCATTCACACAGCCTATGCTTGAGCTGGTACCTGCGAATATATCAAATGCCCAAGAGGTTTCCACTATCCAGTCATCAAGCAAACCGGACGAAATTGTGGCGCTGCACCAGTCAATGGATGACATGGACTTGCTGGTTGTCCATGAAAGCGGATTGTTCCACCGCTGGGATATGGAAACACAGGCACTTGAGGCTGAATATGAATTCCTGGCTGGCCGCCGCACAGGGGTGAATTTCAATGCGGACGGCAGTCAGGTTGTCACGCCAGGCAAGCTGGTTTCAGAAGATCTTTTGTCTGGGTATTCGATGTGGGATGTGAATACAGGCGAGATGCTTGATTGTAAGGGAGATCATTGTTTCAATCCAATACCTTTCGAACAGCGTTCTGCAGAAAGCGGTTTAGCTTTATCTCCAAATGGTGACTGGATCGTAGATTACGGTGGAGCCTTTGTGTCAGGCGATACAAGACACCGCAACATGAATCTTGGTGGCGTTATATATGTTGATACAGATAGTTTTGACATGAAATATTTCACCATTGATCAAATTGCATTTGACATATCTGGCGTGTATCTTGCCGTTGCTATAGAAGAGGGCATTCTCAAAGTATATGATATAGATGATCAATTTCTTCCTAGAGGGGAATCGAAACCACTAGATGAATATGATTATCGCGATACTGATACAGAGAGAAGATTAACAAGGCAATACGGAAAATATGATGACGAAAATCCTATACATACCTCAGATCTTGCCATTGATGACACAAGGACGTGGCTGGCCAGGCTAACAGATGAGGAATTGATCATTTATGATCACCGTAAAAGATTCTTCCCACGTCACTTGAAGGTGATTATTTCAAACGGCAATATATTGGCGTTCAACCATTCCGGCAATCTGCTTGCGGTGGCAACAGATGATGAAATACTCATGTTTGATATAGCAAAAAGAAAACAGGTTGCCTCATTCGATGCCGGTGAAGCAACGGCACTCTTCTTCACGCATGATGATCGCCTTCTTACCTGGGGGGGATGCAGATGGTGTGATCCATATTTGGGGTGTAAAGAGAAATGATGAATAAACCTGATATCGCTTTACCCAAGAATGCTTGAATAGCGCAGGCTGAGCTTGCACTTGCCCTGGAACGGGGTCGACACTTGTACCCGAATGGATAAGCCAAAGCGGGTCTCGCGCCCCTGCACCCTTCGGCAAGCTCAGGGTGCAGTGGTTTCATAAACGGGGGTATACTACAAAAAAAGTTACAATCCACATGAGGCACACCATGAGACTATCCGTACTGGTAGACAATAACACCATCATCGACCGCTATTTCCTGGGCGAACCCGCCCTGTCCTTCTTTATCGAGGCCGACGGGGTACGCATCCTCTTCGACACTGGCTATTCAGACGCCTATATGCAAAATGCCCACAAGCTGGGCATTGACCTGCTCGACCTGGACGCCGTCGTCATCTCGCACGGCCACGTGGACCATACCTGGGGGCTGATGGCCCTCATGCGCCTGTATACCGAGCACAACTTCGAGAACGCCGCCTTCTCCCGCCCCGCCCGCACCAAGCAGCCTGAGTTGATCGCCCACCCCGCCGCCCTGGCAAGCAAATCCTTTGACGCCCTGGGTCTCGGCGAGATCGGCTCCGTCTTCTCCCCCGACAAGCTCGCCCATAACTTCACCCTGCGCCTCACCAAAGACCCCGTCTGGCTGACAGACAATCTCGTCTTCCTTGGCGAAATTCCCCGCAGCAATGACTTTGAAGCCAGGCATCCCATCGGCCAGGTGCACGACGGCGAGACCGCCCCTGACTACCTGCTCGACGACACCGCCCTGGCCTATAAAACCCCGCAGGGGCTGGTCGTGATTTCCGGCTGCGCCCATGCCGGCATCTGCAACACCATCGAACACGCCAAACGCATCTGCGGTGACGAGCGCATCGTCGACGTGATCGGCGGCTTTCACCTGCTGGACGCAGCGCCCGAACAAATGGCCGGCACTCTGGCTTATTTTGCCAGCCTGCAAGCCAAAACCGTCCACGCCTGTCACTGCACCGACCTGAACGCCAAAATCGCCCTGTCAAGTGTCGCCCCACTGAAAGCAGTAGGCTCCGGCCTTGTGCTGGAATACGAACCCCCAATTCCCTGATCCCTGCTTGCCTGATTTTCCGCCCATTCTCATTTTAATGGTTGACATTTGACCATTTTCTTGTATAATCGGTCTATCCAATTATCCAAAAGAAAGAAACTTTACCAACCCATGCAGGAATATCTCATCTCCCTCGCTCTTACTATCATAATTATGCAGGTTCTCCATTATTTCTGGATGGAGAACTTACCACGGGTTAGGCATGCCAGTGTTTTGATTAAAAAACATTAGTACACCAAAATGAAAAACTTGGAAGCCACCCAAAAGAAGCTGGGTGGCTTTTTTTTAGACAATCCCCGATCGGTACAATTCAGAACCACAGTTACCCATCATCCATCCTGAGATTTAAGAAGGAGGCAAACTCATAAAAATATACACGCAAAAGGTTTTCTGCCACAGTACCACTGTAAAAAAGATTTTTTAATTTGGAGAAGAAAAGGAGAAGTACATAATGAAGATCCGCCATTTGTTGTTTGTTGTTATTGTCTTTGCACTGGCCTTAAGCGCCTGTGCCCCTAAAGCCAGCGCTCCTGAAGCATGTGAAACGGATGCCTTTGGCTGCGCCGTGATTCCCGAGGGCGACACGATCAAAATCGGTATGGGCGCCCCCATGCTGGGTGACTACGGCATGTTCGGTATCGATATCTCCCAGGGTGTGGAAGTTGCCTTGACCCAGGATGATGGTTTCGAAGGCTGGAGCTACGAATTGATCGCCGAAGATACCGGCGGCGCACCCGAAGCTGGTGCAGCAGTCGCCAACAAGATGGTCACCGACCCGACCGTCGTTGCCATTGCCGGTCATATTTTCTCCGGCTCCACCGCCGCAGCCATGCCGATCTACGAAAAAGCTGGCTTCCCGATGATGTCGCCCTCCGCTACCCTGCCTGAACTGACCGAAAAAGGTTCCGCCGTCTTCAACCGCCTGGCCTTCACCGATGCCACCCAGGCAAAGTTCGCGGCCCAGTTACTATTCGAATCCCTCGGCGTGACCAAATTGGGCGTGATGCACGACGGCACCTCCTATGGACAGGGTCTGGCTGATGGCGTTGCCGGTTTCTTCACTGAACTGGGCGGCGAAGTGGTTGCTTCCGAAGCCATCACCCCCGGCGAAGTCGACTATATTGCCCCCTTGTCCTCCATTGCCGCCAAAGGCCCCGAAGCCATCTACTACGGTGGCTACGCAGCGGAAGCCATTGTAATGGCAAATCAGTGGGAGCAGGCTGGCCTGGCAGGCGTGACCCTCTTCGGTTGTGACGGCACCTACGGTGTCGAATTCACCGACAAAGCCGGCCCCAATGCCGAAGGTTCCATCGCTGTTTCCCTCGTTCCGCCCGCATCCCCCGAAAAAGATGCCTTTGACGAAGCTTACCGCACCGCTTATGGTATGGAAGCTGGCGAACTGAGCGCCTTCTCCTGGTCCGCATACGACACCGGCGCAGTGCTGATCGCAGCCATCGAGAAAGTTGCCATTGTTGGTGATGACGGCAGCCTGTATGTACCGCGCGGCGCTGTTGTGGATGCCGTTCGCAACACCGACTACGAAGGCCTGACCGGTCTGGTGAAATGTGACGACACTGGCGAATGTAATGCCTCTGGCCCAACCTTCTACATCGTCGAAAATGGCGAATGGGTTCCCTACATTCCCTAAGCCAGAATAACTTTTGACAATGATTTGGTGGGGAAGAACAAATCTTCCCCACCAAATTCCGTGTATCACCATCATTTTACGGAAAGTTGAAGCACACTTATGAGCGAACAAAAAACTACGCGGGAGCAATCCTCCCTGAATGTGAGTAAACTGATCCGGTGGATTGCCGGCATCCTTTTGCTGGCTCTGGTTGGCTGGCGCGTTTACCAGACCGCATTCATTGAGGGAGGATATGGCCCCGACACATGGATGCGGTTTATTATTGCCGGGCTTGTCATTGGCGGGATGTATTCCTTGATCGCCATCGGGTATACACTTGTTTATGGTATTCTCTTTATGATTAATTTTGCCCACGGCGAAGTGATGATGTTGGGCGCTTTCGGCGGGTATTTTATGTTTGAATTATTTGCCTTCATCAAAGCACCCACGGCCAGCGACCCCAACATGAACTTCCTCAATGCATATCCCCTGGTGTCCGTATTACTTGCCTTTATCGTCGGCGCAGTCATCTCTGCCACAGCAGGTTTCCTGCTGGAACGCATCGCCTATCGTCCGTTGCGCAAAGCGCCCCGTCTGGTGCCATTGATCAGCGCCATCGGTGCTTCCATCTTCCTGCAAAATGCTGCCCAGTTACTCTTCGGGCCACAGCGCCGCCAATATATCAACCCTGATGTGCTCTGGCGTGGCACCGGTTGGAGCATCCCTGTTGGCGATACCACCGTGCTGCTCACCTATACCGGCACATTGTCGCTGGTACTGTCAGCATTATTAATGATTGGTCTGTTCTACATCGTCCAAAAAACGAAATTAGGCCGTTCCATGCGTGCCGTCGCGGAAAACAAACAGGCAGCCGCATTAATGGGCATTGATGTTGATGCAGTGATTGGCAAGACCTTCATCATCAGCGGAATCCTTGCTGGTTCTGCTGGCGTCATGTGGGGCATCCATAACGGCCTCTTCAACCATTACGTCGGCTTCCTGCCCGGGATCAAGGCCTTCACCGCTGCTGTGCTGGGCGGTATCGGCAATATCCCTGGTGCCATGATGGGTGGCATGCTGTTAGGGATCCTCGAGTCCGTTGGCCCGGCTGCATTGGGCCTGGACTTCCAGCTCAAAGACGTGATCGCCTTTTCCATCCTGATCCTGGTGCTGATCTTCCGCCCCTCCGGGCTGCTGGGTGAAGCCCTTTCCGAGGAGAAAGTCTAATGCGAACCTCCATCAAAAACGGTATCCGCCTCGGCAGCATTGTCGGCGTTGTCCTTATTTTCTTCCACCTGACTGGCTTTTCTGTTGTGGCATCCAGCATGCTGGGCAATCTACTTGGCAATGCAAGCAGAACCGCAAACGTTACCCGCCTCCCAATTATCAATCTGATCATTTTTATTACGCTCTTGTGCATATTCGCAGGGGGCATCGCCTCAAAAAATAAAGAAATTGATTCCTGGGGCAATACACTCATTCCTGGAGCCATCACAGGGGCATTCTCCGGCCTGCTGGTTGCGATTTTTGTCTACTTGATTGGAATCGTCTACGCTCAAAACATTGACCTGCGCAACTATCTACCAGAAGTTGGGTTGCCGACCATTAATTATTTGCTGTTTGACGGAAAGAAATTTGCCAGCCTCCTGTATTTTGGATTAATGACAGTTGGCTGTATAGCTGGTGCGGCGTTTTTCAAAAGCGTCATTCGTGCAGATTGGCGCAAAAAAGCACAGACAACTTCCGTGCAGACTTTTAAAAAATTCGTCAAAAAATCCGGCATCCAGAAATTCATTGGCAACAAAATCACAGTTTATGTCTTTCTGGCTGTTGCCGCGCTGCTGTTGTACTTCCTGCCCACTCAATGGGGACCCTACTGGAATTACATCATGGGTACGGTTGGCATCTACATCTTGCTTGGGCTGGGACTGAACATCATCGTCGGCCTTTCCGGCCAACTCGTGCTGGGCTATGTGGCCTTCTTTGCCATCGGCGCCTATGCCTTCGGCCTGATGACCGCACTCGAACCGCACGCTATCAGCATGAATTTCTGGCTGGCGATTGGCTTTGCCATCCTCGCCGCCGCCTTGACCGGCATCCTCCTCGGCTTGCCGATCCTCAATCTGCGCGGCGATTACCTGGCAATCGTGACCCTCGGTTTTGGTGAGATCATCCGCATTCTGATCAAAAGTGACATGCTGACTGGCTTCACCAATGGCCCTAGCGGTCTCAATGGATTAGCACAACCAAGATGGCTGGGAAACGCATTCACCGATATAAATTTCTTCCATTTGATCGTCATCTTTGTGATTGTTGCTATTTTCATCGCCAACCGGCTGCAATCCTCCCGCACCGGGCGGGCATGGCTTGCCATCAGCGCAGACCAGACGGTAGCCCAGGCAACCGGCATCAATACCTTCAAATATAAACTCCTTGCACTGGCACTTGGCGCGGCCTTCGCCGGTTTGGGCGGCGCATTATTCGCCTCCCGCAACCAGTTTACCGGCCCGGAAGATCATATTCTGATGGTCTCGATCAACGTGCTGTGTCTGGTCATCGTCGGCGGCATGGGCAGCATCCCCGGCGTTGTGGTCGGCGCATTTGTGCTCAAAGGCGTTCCCGAATTGCTGCGTGACCTGGAAAGCTACCGCCTGCTGGCCTTCGGCGCCCTGCTGGTTGTAATGATGGTGATGCGCCCCGAAGGCCTGTGGCCCAAAGGACGCCCTGCATTGGAGGCCCTGTATTATCAGAAACATCCCAAAGACAGCCCACCCGATGGTGAGGTACAATCATGACAGAAACTGTAATCCAGACTCACAAACTATCCAAAATCTTCGGCGGTCTGACAGCGGTAGACAGTGTGGACCTGACTGTGCCCGAGCGCTCCATTGCCAGTATCATCGGCCCCAACGGCGCCGGCAAGACCACATTCTTCAACTGTGTATCCGGGTTCTATACCCCTGAAGAAGGCGATGTATTGTTCTACGGCAAGCCCATTCAAGGCAATGCCACAGATAAAATCTGTGCAATGGGGATTTCCCGCACCTACCAGAACATCCGTCTGTTCAGCCAGATGACAGCCATCGAAAATATCATCATCGGCAAACATCCCCGCTTGAAAGGCACCTGGCTGGAAGCCATTCTGCACAACCCCCGCTATATGAACGAAGAAGAAGAAGCGGTGAAAGAAGCCCTGCATCTGCTGGAATTCGTCGGCCTGGAGGGCCTGGGCGATCACCTCGCCCGCAACCTGCCCTACGGCGCACAGCGAAGGCTGGAAATTGCCCGTGCCCTGGCCAACCATCCCAAACTGCTCCTGCTGGACGAACCCACCGCCGGCATGAACTCGCAGGAAACCGCAGACATGACCGCCTTCATCAAAAGCCTGCGTGATGATCTCGGCATCACCATTTTGCTCATCGAGCATGATATGAAAGTCGTCATGGGCATTTCAGACCAGATCACGGTGCTGGACTATGGCACCAAGATCGCCGAAGGAAAGCCAAAAGAAATCCAGGCCAACCAGCGCGTGATCGAAGCCTATCTTGGGCCGGGTGCTGCCGCATTATCCAAAAAATTCCAACGGAAGAGATCACATGATGCTTAAAGTCGAAAACCTGAACGTCTACTATGGCGCGATCCATGCGTTGAAAGGGATCAACTTTCACCTTGAAGAAGGCGAAATTATTGCCTTGATCGGTGCCAACGGGGCTGGAAAAAGCACCACACTGAACACCATCTCCGGCCTGCTGCGTGCCACCCCGGGCAAAGTCACCTTTCAAACTGAAGATATTTCTCAAACCCCGCCCCAGGAAATCGTCAAAAAAGGCATCATTCAGGTACCTGAAGGACGCAAGATCTTTGCCCGCATGACGGTCATGGAAAACCTGGAAATGGGCGCCTATACGCAGCCTGACAAGGTCAAATTTAAAGAAAACCTGGAATCGGTCTATTCCCGCTTTCCCCGCCTTAAGGAACGCCAGAAACAACTTGGCGGCACACTCTCCGGCGGTGAACAGCAAATGCTTGCCATGGCGCGCGGGATGATGAGCAACCCGCATTTGCTCCTGCTCGATGAACCCTCGATGGGTCTCGCTCCCATTTTGGTGGAACAAATCTTCGAAATCATTCAATCCATCAATGAACAAGGCGTCAGCATTCTGCTGGTCGAACAAAATGCTCACATGGCACTCTCCATCGCCGACCGCGGCTATGTGCTCGAAACCGGAAAAACCGTCCTTGAAGGCCCCGGTATCGAATTGCTACATAATCCCCTCGTGCAAGAAGCCTATCTCGGTGGATAATGCCCCAAAATCTCAATCAAAAAAGAGGCTGCCCAAAAGGCAGTCTCTTTTGCTTTTCCCTTTTCATAAAATAACCCCACCATGCCGTGTGCTGCGTAGTTTTGAACCTGCTAAAAGCAGGTTTGGCTCCGCCTGGTGCAGTTTCGCCTTGGCTCAGGCCTATCGCGTTTCTGCCTCAAAACGAAACCCTTATTTCAAGTGTTGGCTCAAAACCGGTCTTGCGGCATCACGAACACAGCAGGGTATAATTCTTATACCATAAATTTTTCGGATTGTACAGTCACCTGAAATTAACCAAACAACAGAATCGCTGGAAAAAACAAAAAAATGAAACCAGAGACCATCCGCAGCTTCATCGCCATCCCTCTTCCCCCGGCCGCGCAAGACACCATTGCCGAATGGCTTGACGCCCTGCAAAAACGCCAGAGACGCGGCGTCCGCTGGGTAGATGCCGCAAAAATGCACCTGACGATGAAATTCCTTGGAGACATCCTCCCCGAACAAATCCCCGCCATTCAGCAGGCGATGCGGGTCGCCGCCGCAGAGTTCCGGGTTTTCACTTTTGACCTGAAAGGGCTGGGCGCCTTCCCCGGCGTCTACAAACCGCGTGTGATCTGGGTAAGTATCATCGCCCCCCCCGCCTTGCAGCAACTGCAACACCATCTTGAAAAACACCTGGCAGTACTCGGCTTTCCGGCAGAGGATCGCAGATTCTCGCCGCACCTTACCCTGGGGCGCATCAGTCGTCATGCCAGCGAAAAAGACATGGCCGGTGTCTCAGCTTTGCTGCGCCAACCGCCAAAAATTGCCCTGTCCGATGTCCCGGTAGATGCCCTCTACCTTTACCGCAGTGACCTGCACCCCGACGGGTCGGTCTACACCCTGCTGGAACGAAGCCCGCTAAAAGAAAGTTGATTCCCCTATTGGCATCCATATTGCACCAGGTAAGTTCAGCCAGGTTTTATTGACAACCGCGTCCATCCACCTTATACTGAATCTTGAGGACAGGATTTACCAAACAAAACCATGATCTCAACCGTAACCACTTCCACTGTTTCTACCGTGACCATTGCCGGCTCATTCGCCGCCATTGGCATCATTATCCTGTTGGGCATGCTCATCCAGAAAGAGCTGGCCTCTTCCGCAGACAGTGAAAAAGCACAGCGCCTGAGCAAGGCACTCAACATCGGCATCATCCCCCTCATCCTCGCCTTTGTCCTCATCATCCTTTCCCGCATCTTCAATATTCTATAGATTTCCCCTTATAGGCACAGGTTCACGCTGCACGTACGTTAACCACCTGTCGGTTTTTTTTGTAGGGACAGGTTTACCCTAACGGGGATGATATCCAATCTGTCCGCTGCTCTCTCGCCAAACTTCCAAGCCATCCAGCACAAAACCCTGCCCGATAACTCCGCTACCATCGTAGTAACGACTTTAGTCGTTCCTCCTCGCAGGCCTTAACCACCAAGATTTACATCCATCCTTGCTCGTAGGGACTGGCGACTACCCTGTCCGCTTCCATCCGCTGTCGCTCAATCCTCCCCCGCAATCAACATCCATCTCACCGCATCAAACCCGACCACCTCATCCACGTCCGGCATATTCATGGCATGATTATCAAGCCGCACATAAGCCCCCGGCCCCGCCTTGAAAGCATAGATCCCCAGGCTGGCCCATTGTCCCTGATATCTGGTTTGATCCACCAGCACAACCACCGGCTCATCCAGGCCACCGATCCCGTATAGCGCATACGGAAAAGTCGCCAGCCCCTCCGGGCAGAATACCTGCACTTCGTAATACCCATCCGCAGGCAGTTCAGGATGCCATTCCACCACCGCGTCCGCTTTTCCTTCCGTAGGGGAAGCCCACACCAGATCTCCGCCAATCCCCTTTTTTGACAGCCATGTCGTTCCGCCCGTACGCACAAACCCGGGGTCTCCATCATCCACCATGATCAAATACGCATTGGGCACCTGTACCGCCACTTGAGGCAGTGTGGCAGCGAAAGGCGCCATCGGCGGTCGGGGTGTCAATGTCGGCGGCAGCGGGGTCGATGTGAAAGCAATCGTCGAAGTCGCCATGGGTATTGGAGAAGGCTGCGTGAATGTCGGCGCAGAAGTATACGTCGGTACGGGCGTCCAGGTAAGGATTGGCTGCGGTGTCTCCGTTGCCAACGATGCCGAAACCGTCGTTGTCAGCGGCGGGGGCAAGGGCAGCCAGTTCGGCAGCGGATAGGAGCCGGCAGCCAAAAACGGAAAAACCAGAAACAGGCCAATATTGGTCAAACCGTGTGCCAGTGTCACCCCCAGAATCGAACGGGTATGCTTGACGACCTGCCCAAAATACAGCGCTACCAACAGGACAAACAGAAAATCCACCAATGATCGATAACCGAGGTGCATCACCGCGAATAACACCCCCGCATACACCAATCCCCAACGCCCGATAAATTCCCGGGAGGATTGCTGCAACAACCCGCGGAAGATGACTTCCTCCAGCAGGCCGGTGAAAACCAGCAAGATCAGGGCAGGCTGCCAGATCAACTGGAAAGTAAAAGCGCCCACCAGCGGCTGGGGACGCAGAATCACATACTCCACATACCCCAGCAGCACACCCGAAAGGGCAACCCCAATCTGCAAAATTGGTCGGTTGACAGTGAACAATAGCCGGTCAATACTCAACCCCATCATCCGCGCACTGAAAAAAGCCGCCAGAAAAAGCGGTGTTCCGATGATCAAATACCAGTAAACAAACTGGAAATTCGTCAGCGGAAGGGAAAGACTCATCAAGCGGATCAAAGGAACCAGCGCCATCGAAAAATAAAAACGCTGCGCCACCCGCCGGCTGGCTGACGCCCCCTGCATAATCAACAGGAGCAGGATCGTCCCATGCAGCACCAGCCCAATCAACGGATCACGCCCTGAAGTAAAGACCTCCCCAAGCGCAATGCCCAGCAGGTACAACAGAGCCACCGGCAGCGCGCCCTTCAACGCGCCGGGTTGTACCGGGGATGCTCCATTTTTCTTGTCCGGGCTCTTCATTAATGCTGATCCTTCATGTTTTCGCCCCCTGGTCACATCGTACCCGAAGGTGAAAATAGGTTTGTGCCGATTTCAGCCCCCTTGTCACATCGCCTTTCGCCCTCCCTGTCAAAGGGATGAAGAGGAATGCTGCGAAGCGGCAGAGCTTTGCCCCCCTTGTCAAAGGGGGTAGGGGGGATTTGCCTGTGCCGCTCAAAAATTCCAACACCTGCAAGCAAAAACCTCTTTCACCCCCCTGTCAAATCGTACCCGAAGGGGGAAGGGATAGAGAGGATTGAGCTGATCCCTCACTGTCCCACAGTATACAGGAAAACCTCCCCGTTGTCATAGCTCCGCCAGCATTTTTCAGCCAGGAAATCAGTGAATTCCGCCGTCGGCAGCACGTAATCGCTGACCTGATAATCGGGATAGGGGATGAAGAAACCATTACGTAGATCAAACTGGCGCACGAGGATCGCTTCGGCCTCCTGATACGTTTTCGCCTCGCGGGGATCAATTTCCGAAATCTCTTTCAGATACCGCCCGGTCTTACTGCTGGCTGCGATCTGACCGCTGCCCTGCTCCGCCAGCGCCTGATCCATACCGCGCACTTCGGCTTCAAAAAACCCGGGGCGGATGCTCAACTCCTCCAGATACAGCGGACTATCGGGCATCGCCCGCAGCGGAGAAGTCATCATTGCCCCCGCGGTGAAAAGCACCAGCAGCGCCAGACCAGCCTGCTTCAGCCAGGTCTGCCACGGCGGCCTGCCCTGCACAGCTCGATAACCCAGCAGCTGCCTGATCCCAAAGGCGCTGAACACACACGCTGGTACGTACAGAAACGAAATCCACCTGGCAGGCAGAATATGGCGCAGGCCCAGAAAAGCCCCGCCGTAGGTAATGAAGATCAACATCGAAGTCATCACAACAAAAGCCATCACAGTCGCCTGTTTTGAGAACAGTCGCAGGCAGCCGAGAATCCCTACGACGGTCAGCATGAGCAGCATCACCCACCCCAGATCGCCCAGGAAAACCTGCCACTCAGCCAACTGCCCCGCGCCGGAAATCATCTGCACATCCCCCAGGAAAGCCTCCTCGATGGACATCTTGATCGTTAATGCCACCCGCGCCAAAAAAGTCTCTTCAGGAACAGCGGCATTGTAACTCCAGTAAAGCACCGGCAGCACAACCGCCAGCGTGACAAACGTCATCGAGATGAACTGCATTCGATTCTCAGAGCCATACCCTTCCTCAAAAAACGCAAAAGTCATAAACAAAAGGAATACGGAGATCATCAGGATCAAGGAGGACAACGTATGCACAAAAACCATCACCACAATCAGCAGAATCAAAATCGCCGTCCATGTTGGACGGAAACGCTTGCGATACCGATTGCGTAACACAATGCCCATTAACAACAGGGCAAAGATCGCAATCCCCACCGTCATCGGGATGATCTGCATCCCCCATTGAAGTTGATAATCACACAGGGAGAGGAAGAGGAAAGCCAGCAGGCCAGTCTTCTGATCAAAGAGCACATTGCCAATTGAAAATACGGCCACCAGTGATAGGGACTGCAGCACGCTCACCATGAAAAAGCTGGCCTTCAAGTCCAGCCCGCTGAGCTGGTGAAAAACAGCGATCAGCACCTGAAAGACAGGGAATGAACTGTACGCCTCTCCCTGCGGGAACTGCCCCTGGGCAATGAAGCGCTCCACCAGGTCCAGATGATAAAACGGGTCATTGCCCATCAAGGTCGGAAACTGGAAAAATCCGCTGGCCTTGAACCCGATCCCCAGCAACAAGACCTGGGCAAGGATCATGCGTTGTTTCCATACTGGCGAGGTGTCAAAAAACACAATTTGTAGCACGGTACACACCACCGTGCCAAAGAAAAGCCCGACGTAATCCAACCCGCGCACATAACTGTGAGAGGTGCGCAGCAAAAGCACCGAGGCCAGCAGCAACAGCATAGACAATCCTGAAAACAGCAAAAAGAACAGGGTACTGTGCTGGCTGGCCTGCACCGGAGGGGTCTTCTGCACCGCTCCAAAAACTCGGTATGTAAGCAGGTAAAACAAACAGGCTGCCAGGATGGTATAACCAAAATATGCACGGTTGAGATGAAAATAATTACTCAGAACAATTTCGGCAGCGCCCGTGAGGACACCCAGCACAGCCAGTGTCAGGTCTGGCTTGCGAAAAAGAAAAAATCGTCTGCGTTGGTTGTCCGCTTTATTCATCGGTTCTTTGCCTGCTGGATCAAGGTGGGAAGCTGGTGCCATACTTCCCGCAGTCTTTGTCGCCCAAAATAGGCGCGCACTTCGGCATCGGCAATCCTCTCTTCCCGCCGGAAAACAGCCTTGGCATATCCGCTCAGGTGAGCCAGAAACAGATATTTTGGCGAACGGAACAGAAATTCATAGCATGCGTGCCCCAGCACCAGCACAGGATGGTATCCCAGATAATACTGTTCCGAGCCAGCCATCTCCCAGCGCGCCCACAGAGACGTAGCGCTGTGCGCCTTGCGCCGGTGATACGCCGGGATGTCTGCAAATCGTCTCAGTTTCCAGCCGCTCAGGGTAGCTTTGGCCTCGGCCACTGTCTCTGGTGCGCGGGTCACCGGACTGCCGCCCATCTCCTCAAAACACGCACGGCGGAAAAGGCGAATCCCGTCCGTGGGATGATCAGAAAGCACAACCTCTTTTTTCACAGCTTGCACTTTGCCTTCTTCACCCACATCAGCATTGGTCAGACTTGGACTGGCAATACCCAGCCGCTCATCCGAAGCAAATTCTGTCAGCAGTGAGGCGAAGCAATCCGCGTCAAAAATCACATCCGCATCCACTTTGCCAAGCAGATCAAACCCAATCCCGCGCTGCGCCGCCTCTGCCTGGAGTGCAGTGAACCCCTGATGAACCACGCCCGCATAGTGCAATCCCAGCCCACCCGGTTCATAAGGCAGGGTAATGCTGAACACCCAGTCATGCGCCGCAGCCAATTCATCCATGATCGCCTGGCTTCCATCTGTGCTGGCGTCATTAATCAGCAGCCACAGCGCCGGACGAACCGCCTGGCGCAGCAGCATTTCTGCCAGTGAAGGCAGATACTGTTCTTCATTCTTGATCGGCGTCAACAATACGTACTGCACAAACCATCCTTTTTTTGTAGGGACAATGTCCGCCGTTCAACTCCACCACACATCCATGCCCTTCAGCACAAAACCATGCCTGATAACTTTGCGCCCATTGTCATAACGACTTCAGTCGTTACCTTCCGTCGGCCACAACCACCAAAGTGGTTTCTACATGGACAACTTCCCTCTCATTCAAGTCATCATTTGTAGGGAGAATGTCCGCCGCTGCCTCGTCTAATTCTCAACCCGTTCGGCACAACATCGTGCTCCAACCCTTTTTACTCAAACACCGCCGATAAATCCTCGCAGTCACCACCAGGGATCTCAAGCCAGCGATACCCAGCCGCACCCTTGTGTTGGTCCAACACCAGCCGCAGTTTCTCTTCCCGTCCGGCATTTTGGCTATACGCAATAAATATTCTCTTCTGTGCCCCCGGTGAAAGCTCAAAATTACCGAGCACCAACCGCTCATCTTCCTGCGAAAGACACACTAGGCTAAAGAATTGAGTATACTCCTCGTGACTTTCCACGATCAAGTTCACTGATTCCCCACCCGAAGCCACGTAAAACTCGGTGAAGCTCTCCCGGGTTTCATGAATATGGAAAAGCCCAAAAGCCAGCAGCACCACCGGCACAATCACTGCTGCCAGCAGGGACGGCCAGTTGATCCGCCGCTGCGGCACAGTCCCCCGCCTCACCTGAACACCCTGCCTGACCTTGAGGATCACCAGCAGCACCCCATCTGTCACAACAGCCAGCCATTGCACCAGATATTTCACCACCGGAATGCGGAAATAGATCAGCACCAGCACTTCCAGCGCCATCAAAAACGCACTGACGAAAAGGATCAGCAGCACTTCCACTTCCAGCTCAAAAGGACGCTCGCCAAACAACAGGCGTACCAGCAGCCAGCCCGGCATCACAAATGCCAGCAGCACACCAGACGCCGATTCAAGCCAACCAATGCCCCAATAAATGGCCGCATACAAAGCCGCCAAAAGGATCGCCAGAATGATACTGTCGGCATGATTGGAAAACCGGGATCTTCTCATGCCACCCTGTCCTTACGGTCTGCACCAAAGCACACTGTTGCAAGAAAAACCTGAGAGGTCAGCCAGCCAATACCCACAGATTTCAATTCCCACTCATCCACCAGCAAGAAGAATACCAGCAGGTAAATGATCGTAGAGAACAGTGACAATGCAAGCAGCCGTTTCAAATCATGCTCCACCTGCATACGGGTAAAAAAAACACGGTTCAGGGCGACACAAGGCGCAGCCAACGCCATCCACACCAGCAGCGGCGCTGCATACTGGTAGGATTTGCCAAAGACAGCCAGCACCCACGGAGCGCCAAATCCCAGCAGCACAGCCAGACCGGAGGTGATCCACAAACTCAAACGCAAGGAGCGGTTGAAAACGGGAACAAAACCTTCGGCGTCATGCGAGCCTTCTGCGAAAGCAGCCCCGGCAATCGCCTGCCCGGCGCTGGCAATCAATGACCCCAGCATCCAGGCAATATAGGCATTGGCGCTATACACCGGGCCGAGCCGCTCCATCACCAGCAGCGGCGTCAGCAGCAGCGGAACCTGATACGCCTGCAAAGCGAGATGCACACCAAATGAGTACGGGATCAACTGCCGGAGTATTGGAAAATGCCAGGCCGGGTCAAAATGATATGCCGGCAAGGCGCGGGGCAAAAAGAGGAACATCCCCACCAGCACCGAGAAGAACATCCCAATCAGCATTGCGGCAATAATCCCTGCTGCCCCCCAAGAAGCGAGCAGCAGGGTCAAAACCAGACGCAGCAAATTGGTGATCACCACCATCCAGAAACCATACTTGCTCTGGCGCAAAGCCTGGAAGACCATCTGTAGCAGCGAGTTTACGCCAAAAACCGGCGCACACAACAGAAAGGCAAACAGGAAACGCCCGCGGCTGCCCATCTCCGCCAGCGACGGAGACCATAACGGTGCGCCCAGCACATACACCAGACTGGCGAGGATAGAAACCCCAATGGTAAACACCAGAGCGGTATTGACCATCCGCGCTGGTTGGGCGGATGCGGGCAGAAACTTGATCAATCCCATCCCCAATCCCAGCCCAGCCAGGCCGGTGAGAAATTGCGAT
>Ga0334890_1002677_pt1 | contig 19797 bp, 18 predicted proteins | sample GraSluR1_MG_3_FD_207220 | JGI IMG/M metagenome (GOLD analysis project Ga0334890, IMG submission 207220) | Sludge microbial communities from methane-producing bioreactor in Wageningen University, Netherlands - Granular Sludge_31_08-R1 | ecosystem: Engineered > Bioreactor > Anaerobic >... | reverse complement strand
CAATAATTCGAAAAATTCTCATAATCTTTTAGCAGAATTTTTTTATTGAGTGCAATTTGTTGAAAATTTATAATTAAATACTATCACTTATAATATTTTTTTTCAATATCCGCTATTCAAGATAAAAATATTATAATTCTTTACTTAATCTTAATCTAAAATCATAAACGTGATTCACTTTTTAAGCTGGACAAATAGAGAATTCCAGCTAAAATAATCAAAAAACCACTTATTTGATAAAAATCGGGAATCTCTTTCAATAAAAACCAGGCCAGTAATATGGATACTGCAGGATATGCTGAGATAATTGCAGTTGCCTTGGAAAGATTGATTCGTTTGATGGATTCATAGAAAGTATAATAGGTAAGGCCATAGATTACCAGACCGTAAAAGACAAGAATACCTAATATATTTAATTCTCTTAACTTTTCATACTCCTGGACTCCGAATACTTGACTGATTATAAACAAAAAAATGCCTCCATATAATGTCCTGCCCGCTGCTATAAAAAGTGGACTTAACTCTCTTTGATTCAATAATCTTTTACTGAAAATATGACCTATCTGATAGCATAATGGTGTACCTATAACCAGCAAGTCTCCCCAATTTAAATAAAAGGTACCCTGATAAATTACTAATAATGTTCCAAAAATAATAACTGTAGTGGCAATTATTTGTCGGAATGTTACTTTTTCTTTTAATATAATATATCCTATAAAAAGAGCATAAATCGGCTCTACCTGTAACAGAATTGAGGAGTTTATTCCACTAGTTATCCTGACACCATAAAAAAATAAAATATTAGATATAGTTGTACCAAAGAATCCAATCAATAATAGAGAAAGAAAATACTTTCTGTTTATGAGTTTTTTAATTGATTCTGATCTGTATAATATTATTAAAATTAAACCAGCCGCCGCTATCAAGTTAGTCAAAGCTGCAAAAAAAAGAGGATGAACCAGGGAGACACCATACTTACCAAGAATTGGTAATGCTCCATGGATAAATACGCATATAATTACCAGTATTACTCCTTCTTTTTCTTTTTTTTCCATAATACTCCTTTTGTCTTATAGTATTACCGGCTCCGGCTCTATTTATTACAATACCAGTTATATGAATAATTTATCAAATTATTGTCATTATGCTATAATAATATTATCACAGATAATAAGGAATGGTAGATATGTTATTTTTAAATAACATAAAAAACAATTTACCCATTCTGCTGCTGTTGCTGCTAATAATCTTGTTGGATATAAATTTTTCTTTTGCCCAATCATCTGCACCTATTTATGTTTCCAGCATAGAAGGAGCTATTAATCCAATTACCGCTCAATATATGATAGACGGAATCAGAGAGGCTGAAACCAGCCAGGCTGAATGTATTATTTTCCAGATAGATACTCCCGGGGGACTTGATGATTCCATGCGCAGAATTATCAAAGAGATGCTCAACAGTCAGGTGCCGGTTATTATTTACATTGCACCACAGGGAGCCAGAGCTGCCTCGGCAGGTGCATTCATAACGTTGTCAGCCAATATTGCAGCTATGGCTCCTGGAACAAATATTGGTGCCGCCCATCCTGTTGCCATGGGTGAAGGGCAAATAGATGAAGAGATGCAATCAAAAATCGTTAATGATGCAGCTGCCTATATAAAGACAATTGCCAGAAACAGAAACAGAAATGAGGATATTGCCGAGAAATTTGTAAGAGAAAGCATTTCTATTACCGAGGAAGAGGCAATTGAAAATAATATTATTGAATTTATTGCCAACAACATAGATGATTTAATCTTTATGTTAGATGGGGTTAAAGTGAATACTGTTTCAGGGGAATTTAAACTGAACACTGCTGGTAAAGAGATTATTGAATATAAAATGTCTGTTAAAGATTTATTCCTGCACTCCCTCACCAACCCTAATATTGCCTATATTCTTCTGTTTTTAGGAATCTATGGAATTTTAGGGGAATTCAGTAATCCGGGGGCTTTGTTCCCTGGTATCTTCGGTGGGATATGTCTAATCCTGGCCTTTGTAGCTTTTCAGATGATTCCCATTAATTTAGCCGGTATAATTCTTATTATAACAGGCATAATTCTGTTCCTCTTTGAAATATATACTCCCACTTTCGGGTTACTTACTATAGGAGGCATAGCATCATTGACACTGGGTTCCTTCATGTTAACAAAAGATATGGCTCCATTTTTACAGATTTCATCAAGTGTTATTATTACCATGATGCTTATGACCGGACTGTTTTTTATATTTGCTGTCACTAAAGGTATAAAAATACAATGGAAAAAGCCTATTTCCGGAAAAGAGAGCATGGTTGGTATGACAGGAACAGCAAGAACTAATTTAAACCCTGATGGACAGGTATTTGTTAACGGAGAAATCTGGCAGGCTACTGCACTTGAGGGTATTGAAATAAAAAGAGGAGAACAGATTTTTGTAACATCTGTAGAAGGCTTGCATCTGACAGTTAATAAAACTATAAACAAGGAGGATTAAAATGGATATAATTGCCTCTTCGAGCCTTTATCTGGGCATATTGATTGTACTAATTATTATTTTATCCCAGGCAATTAAAATAGTAAATGAATATGAAAGAGGAGTAGTTTTTCGTTTAGGAAGAGTAGTAGGTGCAAAAGGACCGGGTATTATTATCCTAATTCCGATTGTTGACCGCATGGTAAAAGTAAGCTTGAGAACTATCAATATGGATGTACCTGCTCAGGAAGTTATCACCAGTGATACAGTTCCGATTAAGGTTAATGCCGTTATTTATTTTCGAGTGGTTGATCCGGTTAAAGCAATCATTTCAGTTGAAAATTACATTACTGCTACTTCTCAGATAGCACAAACAACACTCAGAAGCGTTTTGGGAGAAAGGGACCTGGATACCTTTCTATCCCAAAGAGAAAAAATTAATCAAACATTACAACAAATCGTAGATGAACAGACTGATCCCTGGGGAATAAAAGTTAGTACGGTAGAAACCAAGGATGTAGAATTACCGGAAAACATGCGACGGGCAATGGCTAAACAAGCTGAAGCTGAAAGAGAAAGAAGGGCAAAGGTCATTCATGCTGAAGGTGAATTCCAGGCATCGGAAAAACTGGTTCAAGCAGCAGAAAAAATGAGCTCCCAACCGCTGGCTCTGCAATTACGTTACTTACAAACACTGGGAATTATTGCAGCAGATAAGAATACCACAACTGTATTTCCATTCCCAATGGAGTTTATCAAACCATTTTTAGATATTTATAACAAACAGCAAAAATCTACGCCAAAAAATAAGGAAAAATCAAAATAGTTGGGTTTTTTATTAATATACTGAATTTATATAAACCAAACAATAAAACTGCTTTCTATAATTCTATGCAGTAAATATTACAATATAAAATTGGAGATGAAATATATTGGCCTTCTCAATCAGCTTAATCTAAAACCTTGTATACTTCATCTCCACCTCTTACTCTTTCTTCAACTTTAATACCGACTGAATCACCGGCAATAGCTCTGTCAATCTGTTCATTTTCAATTTGCATTGATTCAATTTCCTGTGTGAAATCTGTCGTATGACCCCTGAATTGCAGGGTATCTCCAATTCTGATTTCCCCTGATTCAATTTCAATTGCAGCTACACCAATCTTTGCAAAGTAATCAATTACATGACCAACTAATTCTTTTTCCATTTGTATCCTCCTTTATATTTATATATCATTTTTAATTGATATAATTTTATTTACTCATCATAAGAATAGATCATATTCTTATCATAGGGTATTAATAGGCTCTGCCAAAATACACCGGAAAAGAAGAATCCCTTCCACAGTAAATACACTTTCCTTTTTTATCAGATTCTTCTGCAAGACAGCGAATAGTGGCTTTTGTATCTTTTTTAATACTATCTTCACATTCAGGATTACCACACCAGTACGTTTTAATAAAACCTTTTTGTTCTTCAATAATATCTTTAAAATCATTATAATTGTCAGTAAACCTTATATTTTCCTGTAGCCGGGTTTTAGCAGTTAGATATAAATTATTTTGAATATCTTCCATCCATTTGCTTAAAGTTGTAATAAGTTCACTTTCCTTAACTACTGTTTTGTTGCCTTTGTCCCTTCTGACTGCCATAACCTGGTTTTGGGCTATATCACGAGGCCCTATTTCCAAACGAACCGGGACGCCTTTCATCTCCCACTCATTAAATTTCCAACCAGGAGTGTATTCATCACGATCATCAAGCTCAACCCTGAATTTATCTGATAATATTCTTTCTAATTCCCTGGCTTTATTTAACACTTCTTCTTTTGTCTTATCAAAAAGAATGGGAACTATAACAACCTGTATCGGGGCAACTTTTGGGGGTAACTTTAGACCACGTTCGTCTCCGTGAACCATAATTATTCCACCGACCAGCCTGGTTGATGTACCCCAGGAAGTTGTCCAGGCATACTGCTCTTCCTGATTTTCATCCAGAAAACGAATATCAAAAGCCCTGGCAAAATTCTGACCCAGGTTATGTGAAGTGCCCGCTTGTAAAATTTTTCCATCTCCCATTAGTGCTTCCAGGGTATATGTATGTACGGCACCGGCAAATTTTTCATTGTTACTCTTTTTACCAACAAGTACCGGGATTGCCAAATCTTTTTCGATATATTCTTTATAAACTTCTAAAAGAATTTTTAAAGTTTCTTCTTCTGCTTCCTGTTCATTTTTGTGCGCAGTATGACCTTCCTGCCATAAAAATTCTGTTGTTCTTAAAAATGGCCGGGTAACCTTTTCCCAGCGAACAATATTTGCCCATTGGTTTATTAAAATGGGTAGATCACGCCAGGAATGAACCCACTTGGAATATAAGCTGCCAATTATTGCTTCAGAAGTTGGTCTGACTGCCAGTCTTTCCTCCAGCTTCTGTTCCCCTCCATGGGTAACCCATGCTACTTCAGGTGCGAATCCCTCTACATGCTCTGCCTCTCTCACCAAAAGACTCTCAGGGATAAATAGTGGAAAATAGGCATTTTTATGTCCTGTTGCCTTAATTTTATCATCCAGACATTGTTTCATATTTTCCCATAAAGAATAGCCATAAGGCTTAATTACCATACAGCCTTTTACCATGGTATAATCAGCTAAATCAGCTTTTTTAACTACATCAGTATACCATCTGGAAAATGCTTCATCTTTTGATGCTATTTCTTTTACAAACTCTCCGTCATTCATTATTCTACTCCTTGGTTTCTTTAACTATCTATAAAGACATTATGTTGAAAAAATTTTATCATATTTACCTTTAATTGTCTAAGATATAAGAACAGTTCCACTATATTTATATTAAATACCGGAATAAAAATTATTTATAATCTATTCTTTTTCTATTCTTCTTCCCTTCTTCGATTTTAATTAAAATATCAAAAATATTATTAGAGTATTAAAACTATATCCTATCATTTTAGTTTATCTATAATGTAGATTTATATATAAAATCTAAGGGTAAAATAGACAGCAGGGAAATAAATAAAATTAACAATGTATAATAATATACTTTTAATTATTGTATCTTATATAGCTAAAACTATAACTCTTTCCTAATGAATAACAATATACCATCCCTTGTTACTTGACTTTTTAATTTGTATACGATATATTAGTATTGTAAGTTATTTTTTGAATAAAAATGAGGTAAAAAAAGTGGTCGGAAAATTATCAATGAGTCAGGAAGTATATTCTGCCCTTAGGCAAATTGTCAGGGCTATGGATGTTCATTCTAAATATTTATATAAATATTATGGGTTAAGCACTCCCCAATTAACTATATTAAAAGTACTGTCAGAGGTCAGCGAAATACCAACTGGCCAATTGGCTAAGAGGATTAGTTTAAGTCAGGCTACTGTTACTGATATTCTCGACCGTCTGGAAGAAAAAGGACTTATCACAAGACAAAGAAGCAGCTTTGATAAAAGGAGAGTTTATATCCGGATTTCAGAGAAAGGGAGAAGTATAGTATTAAAGAATCCTTCATTACTGAAAGAAGGTTTTTTACAACAATTCAATGAACTTGAAGATTGGGAACAAACATTAATATTATCATCTATGCAACGCGTAGTTGCTATGATGAGAACACCTGAAATTGAATCAGATATTAAGATAAAACATATTGCAAAAAAGAAACAACTCGTCTAATTAACAGCTTTCTTAAAACTTCAAAAATATTTTTTAATTTATAATATTTCTAATTTTTTTAGAGAAAAATAAAAAGGAGGGGATTAAAATAGAGATATCGTTTATGGAATGGTTAGGTTATTTTAAAGGAACAATCGTTGAAGAATTCATACGCCATATACAGATTGTCGCTATTAGTCTTCCGTTTGCTTTGATAATTAGCGTACCATTGGGTTTTTATATTTCAGCCCGTCCTAAAATAGCGCAAACTGTCATCAATATTACAAGTATATTAATGACTATTCCCAGTTTAGCTCTTTTTGGGCTCATGGTAGTACTCTTGGCACCTTTTAAACTTGGTCTGGGAATTGTACCGGCTGTTATCGCTATTACTTTATATTCCATGCTGCCAATCACCAGGAATACATATATTGCCATTAACCAGGTTCCAGCAGGAATGATTGAAGCAGCTCGTGGAATGGGAATGACCAAACAGCAAATATTGTGGAGAGTTAAACTGCCTTTGTCTATTCCGGTTATTATGGCTGGAGTAAGAAACGCCATGGTTTTAGGAGTCAGTGTGGCTACCTTTGCCTCACTGGTTGCAGCAGGAGGATTAGGCTATTTTATTTTTTCCGGAATAAGTCGATCTAATCTTAGAATGGTTGGTGTAGGTGCAATTTTGGTATCAATTTTGGGAATCGGAGTAAATTATTTTCTTATTTTAGTAGAAGAATGGATTACTCCCAGGGGTTTAAAAGTAAAAAGATAATTTTTCAAGGAGATAAACACGATGATGAGTGATTCGAATATGAATGAGAAACAAGCTACTGAGAATAAAGAAAATGAGCAAGGGGAAAATCAGAAATACACTATCGAACTTAAAAATGTCACCAAACGTTTTGGAAATGATGTAGCAGTTGATAAACTTAATTTGCAAATGGAAAAAGGTACAATAACTATGTTGATTGGCCCCTCCGGTTGTGGGAAAACTACCACTATGAAAATGATTAATCGCCTTGTACAACTTGATGAGGGTGAAATAAAGCTTGAAGGAACTTCGGTTTACGATATTGACCCTGTACAGCTTAGAAGAACTATCGGTTATGTTATCCAGGAAATTGGTTTATTTCCACATTTTACTGTATATGACAATATTGCCACTGTTCCACGTCTGTTAAAATGGGATGAAAGTAAGATTAAAAAACGGGTTGAAGAATTATTAGATATGGTAACCCTGGATTCCAGTTATGCATACCGTTATCCTTTGCAGCTTTCTGGAGGCGAAAGACAAAGAGTCGGATTAGCAAGAGCATTGGGGGCAGACCCTGAAGTTTTGCTTATGGATGAACCCTTTGGCGCTATCGACCCTATTAACCGTTTAAAGCTTCATGATTCTTTTCTTGAAATACAGGACGAAATAAAAAAGACTATAGTTTTCGTAACTCACGATATTAATGAAGCTATAAAACTGGGCGATAAAGTTGCAATTATCAGGGATGGTAAATTAGTGCAATATGCCAATTCTACAGAAATATTGTATAACCCTGCCAATAAATTTGTTGAAAATCTTCTGGGACAGGACAGAAGTCTGAAGGCTCTAACGCTGAAGAGAACCAAGGACTTTATCAGTAGTGAAGATACAATTACCTTGGATAAGGAGATTTCAGAAGAAGAAGTTCTTAAATTATTACAGGAGAAAGATCAAATTGTCGCTTTTGTATTGGATGAAAATGGTAAACTTTCTGGAAGATACTGGCTGGAAAAAACCAGGAAAGATAAAGTCGAAATTAACTATGACGAAAGTCCGATCCTTACAGAACAGAACAACACCTTAAATGAAAGTCTTTCTACAATGTTTTCCAGCGGTGAAAAACTACTACCGGTCGTAAATAGACGTAATAAATTTATGGGTGTCATCCGATTAAATCATATATTTGAAGAATTTAATAAATAAACGGGGTAGTAAATATAATGAATCTATTTCAATATATTTCGGAAAATTTCAATAAAATAATGGAACTATTTGTGGAACATTTCTTTCTTTTCCTTTTTTCAATTATTATTACAACAATAATCGGGGTTTCCTTAAGTATTATTGCCACTGATGAAGGAAGAGAAAAAATAGGAAAAACAATTTTGTCAATTACCGGTGCTGCCCAGGCAGTACCCTCTATTGCAGTAATTGCACTGGTTTTTATATATGTTGGCATCGGTAAGACCCCAACTATTATTTCCCTCATCATTTATAGCCTTGTTCCTGTTATATTTAATGCCACATCGGGAATTTTAAGTGTTCCTAAAGGTGTTATCGAAGCAGGTAAAGGTATGGGATTTACTAAAAACCAGATTCTCTGGAAATTAAAGATTCCTATTGCAGTACCAGTAATAATGGGTGGTATTCGCAGTGCTGCTACTATTATAATAGGAACCGCAGTTATCGCATCAGTTATCGGAGGTGGTGGCCTGGGTGATTTAATTTTTACCGGTTTAAAATTAAACAGGCCAGAGGCATTAGTGGCAGGAGCTGCCTCGTCAGCTATACTGGCAATTATTATCGATCGTATATTGGGTTATGTTGAAAAAATTATAACACCAAAGGGTTTAAAAGTAGAAAAATAATATTAATAAAAAACAAGGAGGAAATTGTTATGAGAAAAAAAATAATATTTACAATTACTATTAGTTTAGTGTTACTGATAGCCAGCATGGGGGTCTTTGCCCAGGCAAAGAATATTACTGCCGGAGCAAAGGACTTTACCGAACAATATATAGTTGGACATATGTCTGCTATTCTACTGCAAGAAAATGGATTTGATGTAGATTTAAAAATGGGCACAGGTAGTACTATAACCCGTCAAGCACTGGAAACCGGTCAAATTGATCTATATCCTGAATATACCGGGACAGCATGGTTGGTTTATTTGGGACATGAAGATGAAGTGATTACTGACCCAGAAGAACTCTATGGAAAAGTAAAAACAGAAGACCTGGAAAAGAATGGAATTGCCTGGTTAGATTGGTCAGCAGTCAATAATACCTATGCTATCGCGCTAACCCGGGAACAAGCTGCAGAAACAGGAATTGAAACTTTATCCGACCTGGCAGAATATGTAAATGAAAACCATGATCTTATCTGGGCAATTGATCATGAATTTTCTGAAAGAGCAGATGGATTGCCAGGTTTAGCTGAACACTACAGCATGGATATTGCTGAAGATAACGTAAAAATAATGGAAATCGGCTTAACCCATGAGGCTATAGACCGTGGACAGGCAGATATTACAATGGTATTTGCCACAGATGGTAAAATCAGAAAATTTGACCTGGTGGTATTAGAGGATGACAAGCAATTCTTCCCCGTATATAACTTGAGCGTAACCATCAGAAAAGAAGTTCTGGACCAATATCCGGAAATTGAAGAAATCTTAGAGCCAATTACCGAATTAACCGATGAAGTAATGCAGGAACTCAACTATCAGGTTGATGCCATAGGGTTGCCAGAAAGATTAGTTGCCAGAAATTATCTAGCTGAAAACGGTTACTTAGATTAACTTAGACCATTGTATTTAAAAGTCAACCGCCTTCTTTTTTAATAGAAGGCGGTTTTTTAATATATTTCTATATAATATTTGATTTTTATTTCAAACAATTATTCTTCTACCAGGTATTAATCAAGTTTTAGGATTATAAATAATATATCAATAGAGAAAGAGAACAAAAGGAGTTTACTTATGAGTGGTATTGTTGCCGGCTACGGCAACCCAAAATTAACGGATATTGAAAAAATGCAGAAAATAGCCAAGCATCGTGGAAAGCATAATTCAGGGATTTTTCAAAAAGGAAAGGTAATTCTTGCTCAAAATTATTTTGAAGCAGATAAAGGAGAAAAGACCGATTGGGAAATTCCGGTATTTATTCCCGGTGATAAAGATACACGTATTTGCTATGATGGACAGTTTGGAAATCATGAAATATTAGCAGAACAATTTGGTATCTTTGATGGCCCCTATCGGGAGGAAAGATTGCTTATTTCTCTCTATAAAAAATATCAAAACAGAGTTTTAGTAGAATATCTCAAAGATGCAATTTTTGCTTTTATTATCTCTGATGGAGAAAAATTTCTGGCAGCAAGAGATGCATTGGGAATTAAAACACTCTTTTATGGATACAGCGAGGATAAAAAAACCATTTATTTCTCCTCAGAACTAAAATCCCTTTTAGAAGTAACCAAAAATGTATATGAATTTCCACCTGGCCATTATATGGACCAAGATGGTCAATTTAAAAGGTTTGCACAGCTTCCCAGGATGGTTACCGGTAATCTGGAAGATCAAAAAGCAAAAAATATTGCTAATCATCTGGCTAAAATTGTCAGAAGAAATATTCAGAACAGGCTTGACCTTACTTACAATACCGGTTGCTTGTTAAGTGGTGGGCTGGATAGCAGTATTATTGCCACTTTGTTTAATCAATATAATCAACAAATAAACGGACCAGAGGCAAAGATAAAAACCTTTGCATTGGGAGTAGGAGAAAATGAAGATTTAAAATATGCTCTTATTATGAGTAAATTTCTGAATTCAGAGCATTATGAGCTAAAGATAAACACAGAAGACATAATTGAAGTATTGCCAAAAGTGGTCTATCACCTGGAATCATTTGACCCATCACTGGTGCGCAGTGCAGCATCAAATTATCTAATTGCACGGCATGCAAATAAACAGGGAATACAGGTTCTTCTCTCCGGAGAAGGAGGAGATGAACTTTTCTGTGGTTATGACCATTTTAAAGAAACCTGTGACCAGGCCATTTTTAAAGAACAAAAAGAATGCCTTAGAGCATTACATAATAATGCCGCCCTACGCCTTGACAGAATGAATGCCTGCCATTCTATCAAAGTAATTGCACCTTTTATTTCTGAAGAGTTACTTAATTTCTCAATGGAGATACCGATAGAATATAAATTAAAACAAACAGAGGAAGAACAAATTGAAAAATGGATTTTGCGTAAGGCCTTTGAAGGAGATTTACCAGAAGAAATAACATGGCGAACCAAAGCAGAATTTTCCAAAGGCTCTGGTTCAGCCAATGTATTAGAACAATACTTCAACAATAGTATTACTGATAGTGAATTTGAAAATGGTAAAAAGAAATATACAATAGTCAGAAATAAAGAAGAGTATTACTATTTTAAGTTATTTACTAATTATTTTGGTGAAGGTAAAGCAGTAGATACCGTAGGTCAATGGGACAGAACATAAAATAAATAACTAATTAGTTGCTAATCAATATTTAGAATAAAATTACAATCTCTGAATTGGGAGTTAATATAATGAAAATCGGAATAATGTCGGATACACATGACAATCTTCCTAATATCAAAAAAGCAATCACTATATTCAACCATGAAAAGATTGATTATCTCTTTCATGCCGGTGATTTTGTTTCTCCTTTTACTGCCAGGGAAATAAAAAACATAAAGTGTTCTTTTGCAGGAATATTTGGCAATAATGATGGTGACAGATTGTTTCTACTCAATCAATTTAAAGATATTGGACCAATTTATCCCGAACCTTACAAAGTCAGCATTGAAAATAAAAAATTAATCATGTTTCATAAAGATGATGTTATAAGTGATCTGGCAAAAAGCCAGTCTTATGATGTTATTATTTACGGTCATACGCACAAAATCGATTTATATAAAAACGGAAAAACCACAGTTATAAATCCTGGTGAATGTGGTGGTTGGCTCACCGGAAAAAGTACTATTGCTATTTTAAAATTAACTGATTTAAATGTCCAAATCATAAATTTGTAGAATTAAAGTAAATATATTCCTATAAATTTTATCTAAAAAAAGTCAAGCTATTTTAATTAATAGCTTGACTTTTTTATTTCTATTATTTATATAAATACAGAGTTGTCTATTCTTCTTCGATTGATTCTTGTTCCTCTAAAATATCTTCTTGAATAAAATTCTGCAATGATTCTAAGGTATTTTTCAAATCTTCTAAGCTTCTACCATATTCAGCCCAATCACCTTGTTGAGCAGCATCAGTGGCATCACTGTAATATTTATTGGCATTTTCAATCAGACCGTTAAGAGTTGTTCCTTCTTTTAAAATAATACTTGGGCTAATCTCTTCTTCAATCTCTCTGATAGTTTCGCCAAAAAGCAATCTTATGGCAGTTTCCAGATCCACAGCCATGGTTACTTCTGAACCATCAGATACAATAACCCTTCTCAGCTGGGGTATTTCACCCTGCTCTGCTCTCAAATAAAGGGGTTCAACATAGAAAACAGAATCTCCAATGGGAATAACCAGTAAATTCCCTCTTATGACTGAAGACCCACTCTGACTCCAAAGGGTAATCTGTTGGGAAATTTCGGAATCCTGATCAATCAATGCTTCAACCTGCATAGGTCCATAGATAAGTTTATCCTTGGGGAATTTATAAACGAGTAGCTCTCCATATTTTTCGTCATCATTTCGGGCAGCCAGCCAGGCAATCATATTATTCTTATTAACAGGAGTATAGGGAGTAATTAATATAAACTCCTCTTTTTCAAAATCCGGTAATTTTGCAATCAAATAATATGGTTCCATTATTATTTCTTCCCCGCGATAAATCTCTTTAGGAACAGTCCAGTAATCCTCTTTGTTATAAAAGACATCGGGGTTTTGCATATGATAATCGGAATACATTTCAGTCTGTACCCTGAATAAATCTTCTGGATAGCGAATATGGCTATGAAGATCTTCCGGCATTTCATCGATTGCTTTAAACAAATCAGGGAAAATTTTATCATAAACCTGAATAATAGGATCTTCCTGATCAACTATATAGAAATCTACATCTCCGTTATAGGCATCTACTACGACTTTTACCGAATTACGAATATAATTAAACAACCTGCTATACGGCTTGGAATAAGGAAAATTATCAGAAATTGTATAAGCATCCTGTATCCAATACAATTTGCCATCATCTGCAATAACTATATAAGGATCACTGTCATAAACCAGAAATGGTGCAATTTGCCTGGTACGGTCAATAACATTGCGATGCAGCATTATACGACTATCCTGATTCGTACTTCCGGTTAATAATATATTTACATCTCCAAATTGTATGGCAAACATCAATCGGCGCCATAATGAAGAAATGGGAACTCCCCCGGTCCCTTCATAGTGAGTATAGACATTCTCATCACCAAGAGGATAATCAAATTCTCTATTATCGGTATTTACAATAACATATTCTTCTGTTTTTTCTCCATAATATATTTCTGGTCGAGTAATATTTAAATCAACTAATGAAACAGGCGGGATGTCTTTTATAGAAAGATGTGGCAGTCCATCACTTTCTACCATATTTACCGGACTTAAAACTGCACCATATCCATGGGTAAAAGTCAATCGCTGATTTACCCAGGTTTGAGCTTCCTGAGCAAGCCTATTACTGTCCAATTCACGAGCGGCAATCATCACTTGCTGGTAATTTCCGTTCAAATGGTAACGGTCAACATCTACTCCTAAAAACTCATAATACAATCTTATTGATTGGATTTGATTAAATGTTTGTTCAATTGGCCTCCAATCCCATAAACGAATATTGCTTATTGTTTCCGGATTATTTTGAATATCTGCATAGCTGATTCTTTCTTCAATTGGGAAATCCTTCTCCACTATCCTATCCAAACCATAAGCCTTCCTGGTCATCTCAATATTATTGGCAAGATAAGTCCTTTCGCGGGCTAATTCATTGGGTGCAACAAATACTCTCTGAAAAATTCCCGGTAATAAGCCGTTTAAAAATATATATACAACAAAAATCGCTGCAACACTAATTATTGCTAAGTTAACATTTTCACTTTTAGCAGTGACAAAAACCACAATTGCCGCAACTATACAAAGTAGCATGGATATTCTTATTGCTAAAAGGTTAACATGGATATCAGTATAACCTGCTCCATAGATTAGACCCTGGGAAGAATATAACAATTTTCTGGCATTAATCCAGAAAGATGCAGCTTGTACTAATAAGTAGGTACCCAATAATAGAGAGAGATGTAATTTTACCGGGGGGTCAATGAGTAGTTTACGATTTTCAAAACGTACCGCTCTTTTGGCTATATAAACAACAAGGACAATCACCAGAATAAGCCCAATTGCAAAGCTTAACCAATTACGAAGATATTCCAAAAATGGTAGACTAAACAAGTAGAACCCTATATCCTGTCCAAAAACAGGGTCATTCATACCAAAAGAAACCCTATTCAAATACATTAATACTGTTTCCCAATTTACTGACTCTGATATACCCATTAAGACTGATAGAACAAGTGAAATTCCAATTACAAACTTTTTGCTGATTTTAAAGCTCTGTAAGGTCCTGTATATCTGCATTTCCGGTCTTTCACCATTTTCTGGTGCTTCTTCAACCTGTATCGGGGGTGCATAACGGCGGGCATAATTAAAATTTATAAAACTTAGAATAAAAAATAGTGCAGCAAAGAAAATGCCTACCCATAATTGAGTAAATATTATTTTCCAGAACACTGATAGATAATTTACTGAAGACAGCCAGACCATGGGGATATAAAATCGGCCAATAAAGGCAATAAGCAGAATAATAAATAGGACTACTCCGCCTATCAGCCACATTTTCATTTTAGAATCTTTTTCTTTTAAGGGATTCATTAAAATCCACCTTTCATTTTAGAGATTTAATATCACAATAAAAAAATTTTATTATTCTATAAAATATATTTTTATTATAACATTAAAACACCAACAGTAAAAATTTTTGAGTTTACATCTCAAAACTAAAAACTCCCAGTATAACCAGTTACCAGAGCTATTGATATTTTATTTACACAAGATTATCTGCTATACTATGATTAAACTAGAAAATATATCGGCAGGTAATATATGCAAAAACATCTTGAACAAGTTGTCATTGTAGGAAATGGGGAGGATTGGAAGAAGGAAAAAGTAATCCGATTTTGTCAGAAAGCTGACTTTATAATTGCTGCTGACAATGGATTAACATTGCTGCATAATCTTAATATACAGCCAAATCTAATCATTGGAGATTTTGACAGTGTTTCACATGAACTTTTAGAATATTATCACCATGTACCAAGTAAGAAACATCCAATTAAAAAGAATTTTACTGATTCAGAACTTTGTATTCAAGAAGCAATCAGCATGAATGCAAAAGAAATTATTTTGTTGGCAATGACCGGTGAATATTTCGACCATAGCTATGCCAGTATAATGAATTTTTTCAGGAATTATCATAAAAATATCAATATGAAAATAATTACATCCAATTCAACTATTTTCCCTGTTACTGAAAAAACAATATTATCAGGGTTTAAAGATAGAAGATTTTCATTATTCCCATTGACAAACGTTACACAATTTACTATGACAGGTTCACAGTACAACTTCTTAAAAGATAATTTGTCATTTACCGATTACAGTATCAGTAATACAATTATTAAGGATAAACTGGAAATAAGCTTTAAAAAAGGGAAGCTATTTTGTGTTTTATTTGATAAGGGATTTAAATAAATATTGTTTCTTCTGCCATTTTCCGTCATTATAAATTTTAGTATTTCTATGTAGATGTATTAATATCATTTCTTCCCTGTATCCCATGGGTCAGGATGCAGAACCATCAGTATATAACTCAGGGAAAATTGGTCAATATAGATAATTTTCTTGGAAAACCGGGGTAATGTATAAGAAAATTTTTTCTCATTCCACATAATTTAATGCTCTAAATCAACTTCTTTGGAATTATTTTGATATTTGCTTAGATTTATGAGTGGCTCTGTCAATTGCTTTTATCAATGCAACTCTAAACCCGCCATCCTCTAACTCCATTAGTCCGTCTATTGTCACACCAGCAGGTGTGGTTACTTCATCCTTTAATAATGCAGGATGCAATCCGGTTTCTAAAATCATTTTTGCTCCACCTAAAACAGATTGTGCAGCCAGCTTGCGTGCTAATTCCCTTGGCAAACCCATCCTCACACCTCCATCGGTAAGAGATTCTATCATCAAGTAACTGTAAGCAGGACCACTTCCGGAAAGAGCAGTAACTGCATCCATAAGTTCTTCTCTATAAATTACTTCTACTTGACCAATCGACTTGAATATTTTAAGAGCAGGTTCTAAATGTTCCTTGCTTACATACTTACCAGGACACAAGACAGTCATGCCTTCATTAACCAAAGAAGCTGTATTAGGCATAGCTCGAATAACAGGTACAGATTTATTTATTTTTTCCTCAATAAAATTAGTGCTGATTGCTGCTGCAATTGATATTACTATTTTTTCCTTATTTAGTCCGGGCAATATCTGTAAAATTATCTTTTTAATCATTTGTGGTTTAACTGCTAAAATAATGATGTCACTTTTGGAAACTATCTGCAGATTATCTGTACTGGCAAAAATTTGATGTTTATCTCTAATTTTTTCTACAGTGTCTTCCCGTGAGGTTGTCCCATAGATTTGTACAGGCTCAACAACATGATTTTTAAGGAGACTACTTATAAGAGTTCCTCCCATCTTACCAACGCCAATTATTCCAATTGTTTTTTTAAATTTCATACTGCACTTTCCTTTTTCTAAATATATTTATTGTGTAATTATGTCTTTTTAGTTCTAAATAATATTCAAATAAATCATGAATTAATACAATTTATTTAACTATATCCCCTAATACTATATTACACAATCCCATTATATCAATATCTTGCAAAAATTTATTCCAACCTTCTTCTCCTTCTAATGTATGTTCAGGCTGACCATAGTTAGTGAGATAGACAATAACAAGGTCATATTCAGGGTCAATAAAAAGAAAAGTCCCTGCTCCACCCATTTTGCCTATTGCTTTCTTTGATACTAAATCTCCAAAAAAAGAGTAATCACTAAAGGCATATTCCCAGAACCAGGTTTTAGGTCCACTTAAAATATAGTGAAGATATGATGATGGTATTTCATATAAACCAGAATTTGTTATCCCTTCTGCCATTCTTTTTACAGTAACTTCTCCTAAAATTCTTGCGTTATCGTAAATACCATTATTTAAAATCATTTGAGAAAAAACAAACATGTCAGAAGCAGTAGAAAAAAGGCCATCTGAGCCTAATACTTCTCCTAAATAATGTTCTAAATCTTGAGTAATCTCCCCTCTTAAAATGCGACCTTTGTCTGATTTTCCGGTTGCAGCGCAATTTAGTTTTCTCTCAGGATTAAATGTGGTATTTTTCATTCCTAATGGCTTAAAAATCCATTCTTCAGCAGCTGAAGATAAAGGTTTTTCTATAATTCGTTCTAATAATTTCCCCAATATTCGACAGGAAACATCACTGTAGAAAACTTTGGACCCAGGCTGGCAAGCCAATTCCTGTGTATAATGTAAATTCCAGGCTTTCTCTATATCTCCCTCTGAAGCAGCTTCTTCACAACCGGGAGGATCCTCTAAGGGAATACCACCTGTAAAATTAAGGAGATTCCTTATTGTTACTTTTTCTTTTTCCTGATTAGTTCCAAATTCTGGTATATAATGAGTTATTTTATCATCAAGATGAAATTTACCATCTTCGATTAGTTTAAACACCAATGGTAGGGTAACCATTACCTTTGTGATTGATTCAATGTTAAATAGAGTATTTTTATCAACCTTATCATCTTCCATATTAGAGTCTTTAACCTTTGAACCAAATGATAATTCTGAAATTACATTACCTTCATAAGCTACTAGTACTTGACCACCAGGATATAAACCTTGTTCTATTTTATTGCTAATAAATTTTTCAATCTTACTTTTCATATTTTCTCCAAATATTTTTTATTAAGAAGTTATGCCTTCTTCTGTTTTTGGTTTGAAAATCAAACGTGCTATTATCATAATTATAATGGTTGGAATGATCCAGCCTATCCCCTGTCCTCCAAGCGGCATTCTGGATGCAATATTAGAGATAAAATTATTCGTCATACCATAAAAGGAGAGCATATCACCTAAACCAAAGAATAAGGCTACGATAATACCAACTGCTACGGTCTTTTTGATACTCTCAAACTTTGCATATAAACCACTTAAAATAATTACAACAATAGAAGGATATACTAAAACCAGCCATGGAACAGTATAATTTATAATTCTACTTAATCCTACTAAACCTAAAACAAACCCTGCAATTGTTGCCAGTGCCACAATTGTACGGTAATTGAGTTTACCTTTGCTCATTTCAAGAAACATATCTCCGGCCATTGAAATAATAGCCGCTGCAGTAGTAAGACAACTCAGCGCCATAATAATAGCAAAGCTAACTAAACCAACTTGCCCTAATAGACCTGTAGAAATTTCAGTAGAAAGAACACCTATTGGAGCTTCTGGATAAAAAGCACCTGAAGATGCACCTAAATACACGAGAGCAGTCGAGGTAATTCCTAAAAGAACCGCTGCAGAAAATCCAATAACATTCAAATTTAAGCTTTGGTCTTCTCTACCCTTTATGTTTCTTATACTTAATTCATGCAAAACCCATCCTCCAAATAAGAGGGCTGCTATCGCATTCATTGTATTGTAAGCCTCTAACATTCCAGTACTTAAAATATTCGTTGATTCCGGTGCCTTGGGAACAGCCAGTGGGGTTGCAATCCCTTTTATAACTAAAATAACTACGAACAAGATTAGAATTGGAGCTAATATTTTCCCCAATTTATCCATAACTGTTGCCCGTGTGTAAGCAACATAAAAACATATCAGAAAGAATACTGCCAATGTAAGCCACAATGGTACACTGGGTAATAGTGGCAAAATTGCCATCTCATGAGTTGCAGAAGAAACGCGAGGTAAAATAAAAAATACAGTAATAAGAATTGGAATAGCAGTATATATTTTTCCAAAAAAATCACCCAATACCGTAGACGCTATCCCGGTTAATGATTTATTCTGGTGGGCACATGCTATGTATGCTAACCAAACTCCGACACTATTAACAATCATATAACCTAAGGCAGCAACAAACCAACTTGTACCAGCTCCTCGTCCCAGAATTGGCGGAAAGATAAGATCACCTACTCCAAAATGTGAAGAAAACATTGCTCCTGATATTAATATCAGAACAGACACGGGTAATAAATTATTTTTACTCATCTTTATACTCCTATATTTATAAATATTTATAAAGTCCCTCTGCCACCTTCCAATGAGGTGGTTTCACCATGCTTAAATAAATCCAAAAGTTATTTTTTTCTAATTTTTCTTTAATCCCCTTACTTATGTTCTTAAAATCTTTTATACCTCCTTCAACAAGAATCATTGCAATGTAATGAAAATGATATCTTCTAATCTAACCTGGTATGAATTAAAATATTTTGATTAATATTAAATATAAAAAAACCCGGAAGGATAATAGTTATGGAACCTATCCTCCGGGTTTTTATCCCAAAAGTGTAATCTATTTTGCCTGTATTAAACAAATAGATCTTATACCGCTTGGTCCAGCTTCTATATTTAGAACGGAACCCTAGGTATACTTCCATTTTCTTTATATTAATTTAAAATGCTACCAATCTAAATAGTTAATGTCA
>Ga0334890_1002676_pt1 | contig 19807 bp, 10 predicted proteins | sample GraSluR1_MG_3_FD_207220 | JGI IMG/M metagenome (GOLD analysis project Ga0334890, IMG submission 207220) | Sludge microbial communities from methane-producing bioreactor in Wageningen University, Netherlands - Granular Sludge_31_08-R1 | ecosystem: Engineered > Bioreactor > Anaerobic >... | reverse complement strand
GATCCCCGCAAGTTTTTCAGGATCAACCGTGAGTGTATTGTCAATATCGATTCAATCTCACTTATGTACAGTTACTCATCGAGCAGGCTTCAGCTCAACCTGAAGAACAGGGAAAAGAGCGATTTTTTCATTGTTAGCCGCGACAAAGTGGCGGGTTTCAAGAAATGGATTGACCGGTAATGTTATAAAAAAGGAAGACAGGTCTTAGACCTGGTTCTACTGGTCTGAGGCCTGCCTTTATTTAAGCCTTCCGGCAAACAGGAGCTGCCGCCTTTAAGGGCACTACGCTATTCCCATGGTGACAGGTTCTGATTCGGCAATCCTGCCTTTGGCATCGGTCACTTTCAAAACATAGGTATGTACATCCCTGTCGTTCAGTGTTTCTGACCATGAGAATGGGTCAGTAGTTATCTGGGTGCTGAAGGGGATCTCCTTAACCTTGTTTCCATCGCGCCATATCTCATAGGAGGTCATAGGCGCATCGCCTGCATAAGCCGTGTTCCAGTTAACGGTTACCATGCGGGCATCCTGCTCCCTGCTCTGCAGAACAGTAACGTCCCCGGGCGCTGTAAGCGGTATGGCTGCGAGCTGGAAATAGTTAGTTTTACCCTCCTTTGCCCTGGCTGCAGTAGCTTCGATAGCGATCCTTTCACTCTCTGTAAGCCCGTCGGGCAGGATCTGTGCGGCCTCCATGTTGCTTGTCAGCTGGCATTTTTCCGGATCATCGTCTATATGTCCTATACCTATTATTGCCACATGTACGCCGGGGGTGGTAAGTGCATATTGTACAAGAGGCTTGCTGGGCAATTCCGGGCTTCCAACGGTATGCACAACATGGTCGGGCCTGTTTGACCATTCGGCAGGCTTGGTGTACATTGCACCGTCTGCAAACACCTTCATGGCGATGATTCCCATGTTCTTTTCGGCGGCAAGATTTATGACATTGTACTGCATGTTGAACATAAGCTTGTCGTTGGCGTTTATTGCAACAAGCATTGCATCAAGCAGGTTGTACTTGTCTCTTTGTATCATATACATATTGACTGCCGGGTCGATATGACCTGAAAAGCCTATATGGCGGAGAAGTCTCTTATTGTCCGGATTCAGCCCGGTGAGGTTTGTTCCGTCACGGTAATCGCGAAGGGCTGCAAGGGCTCCAATTCTCTCAGCGTTTGGATCGGTATCGTCGAGACCTTCATATATGGCATCAACCTCCTCTTTCCTGTTCAGATTGTGAAAAAGCACCATATCAACGTAGGCACCTTCCGGGTAATTACCCTCTCCGTCACCGAACATCTGTGAAAGGGACCTGTGAAGGTCATCAATGGTATGACTGCCTTTATCACCATTTGTCCGGTTTGAGACACCCGGTACATTGCTTTCACCCTTCGCATAACGGAGATGGGTTTTAGTGGTCAGAAAGATTGATTTCCGGAGGTTCTCATCATATCCCGGTTCTCCGGGAATCAGTTTCTTAATTCTGAATGCTTTTCCGAAATTATTCTGGCTCGGTCCATACAGATTGGAGGTGTCATAATAGTTAACCCCCAGGTCGAATGCCTTGAGGATGATCTTTACCGGATCCACCCCTTCGGGTGTCCACTGAATAGATGACTGGCCTCCGAGGCCAAAGGTAGTCACTTCGAATCCGAGTTTCCCGAACACTCGTTTCATGGGTGCAGGTGATGGTGCGCATCTGGTAAGCAATCCGGGGACAATAGCTGTGGCTGCGACAGCTATTCCGGTAGTCCTGACGAACTTCCGGCGGTTCATACGGTTTCTGATTGGCATGATATGTAATCTATTAGGTGAATAATCCAGAATATGGTTTAACATTAAAACAACTATAGAATCAGGTTGTTCAACAGGATAAAGATATTAAAGGTTAAACAATTCAATGGCATTTTCGCGGAAAATTTTCTCTAAGATATCAAATGCAACCTCTTCGGTCAGCAAGCCCCTCTCCACCCTTTTTGCGAGCACTTCGCATACAACATCCTTCCCGAATTCCAGCGATCCTGCCGATTCCTCTATCAGATGGCAATCACCACCCCAGAGGATCTTATTATAGGGAACACAGTCGAGAATCATGTCCAGTGACCTTATTGCTTCCTCCCTTGAAATCTGCGGAAGCCATACCAGGTTGAGGTAAACATTCGGAAACATTTTCCCAAATGCAGCAAACTCGCCTGTCCATGGAAAGCCCCCGTGAAAAATGTCAAATTTTGCCTCGGGATATTTGAGGAACAGATTGTTGAGCAGTAACGGCCGGCTGTTGTCGAGTGTATTGCCATTCCCGGCAAGATAGCCAGTATGGATCTGTATGGGCAGATGATATTCAGTGGCCTTTTTAATTATCCAGTGAAACATGAAATCCTCTAATTTTTTTGCTTCTGCGGCGGCGAGCCGGGATGAAGGTTTGTCAAAGAGGCTTTTGGCTTCCTCGTATGGCACATCTTCATAATAGAGTGTCCTTGAATAGGCCTGCGAATTCTTTACACAGACTGCATTTTTTTCAATATTCTTCCTGAACAGATGATCGCAGAATGCCAGGTAGTCATACAGATTATCGATATTAAAACCCTCATCAGATGCTCGTTTGTAAAAGGATCTCGGTTCGGTCCCTTTTTCATGTTTTTTGCAAGATTCAGATATCAGAGGATTTATATGAAAGACAAGTGCATAATATCTTTTGTCGATTTCGGTATTAAAGGGTTTCCAGTACTGGTCGAGAAACATCACTTCAAAGCCGGCTTTTCGAAATGCCTTTTCAAACCAGGAATCATAATCGGAATAGTTCTTTTCGATCTCTGAAGAGAGACGGGCAATGTTCTCTTTTGTGAAGAAGAGATCATCAAAATCATAGAGTTTATTGAAGCCTTTCACAAAATGGCTGTAATAGCTTGTATTCCTGGTGAAGTTGAGTGCTTTCCCGTATTCATCCCAGAGATAATCGAGACTTGCGGTATCAATCAATTTCATGTCAAGCGCCTTCACTCCCGCGCTGATTACGTCGCCGTCGAGATAAGCGGCCGCGAGAAGCTGATAAAAACGGAAACGGGTCGCCGGGATTTCATCGGCGTGATGCTGATGTTCATGGGTGTTGATCACTTTTATTGCATCAGCATGGGCACGGATTTTTTCATACGATGACGCCTTCCTTCCACTGCAATCATTAAATAACACAATTGGCAGGATAAATATCAATCCGGCAACAACAAACTGGAATTTGAAGTTCTTCATTTCAGTAAGTTTTATTCTGATAAAGATATGAAAGTTACTGCAGTTACAATTGTTTCATGAACTGCAAATTCCTGTCTAGAAAAAATTGAAGTTTCTGGTGTGCTATTTACACCGATTTCGTAAATTTGATAATGCCTGGAGCTGAGGATTATTACCAAAATGGATGAATTCTCACTCCTATGTGTGGAAGATTTTAAAAAACAACCTGATACAATGAATAAAATTTTTCTGCTAACTGCATCTTTGCTGATAACCATTTCAGCGAATGCACAGAAATACCTGCTTACTTCTCCTGACGGAAAACTTACCGCAAACATTGAAATAAGCCGGAACATTAACGTTAGCCTTTTAAAAGAAGGTGCAGGGATAATTAGAGTCAGCAATATTTCTCTCGAAACTGGAAGCACACCGCAAACTAAGTCCCTGATGAAGGTTCAGAGATTGATCCGGCGGTCGGTAAATGAAATGATAAAGCCTGAGATACGTGAAAAAGCGGCAATGCTTAAAAATGCCTATAATGAGATGGAAATCAGGTTCAGACCTGATCTGTCAATAGCATTCAGATTATTTGACGAAGGTCTGGCCTACCGCTTCGCCACTTCCTCCAGGGACAGCCTGTTAATATACAGGGAAAACCTCGATATCATATTTGAAGAAGGCGATTCAGCAAGGTTTCAGTCGTCAAAGAGCTTCAATTCGGCTTATGAGACTCCTTACGAGCATGATGCTATCAGAAGCATTCAGCAGGGAAAGCTTTGCAACCTGCCTTTCCTGGCAGAAAAGAGCAATGGTACATTCGTTATGATCACAGAGGCAGACCTTTATGATTATCCCGGGCTCTGGCTGAAAGGTACCGGAGAGTCCTCGCTTACAGCAGTCAATCCTCCTTTCCCGAAGACATTCACGGCGACGAGCTCTGCCTATGGGCTTGGTCAGGTTAAGGAAACTTATGATTATATAGCCAGGGTAAAAGGCACCCGCACCTATCCATGGCGTATCTTTGCTGTTGAGGATAATGAAAAAGGACTTGTCTCAAACAATATGGTTTATCTGCTGGCCTCTCCCTGTTCATTAGAGGATGTTTCATGGATCAAACCAGGCATTGTTATGTTCGACTGGTGGGGGAAGCACAATATCTACGGCGTGGACTTCAAGGCCGGGGTGAACACCGAAACAGCAAAATACTTCATCGATTTTTGTGCCGCACACGGATTCAGGTATTTTCTTTTTGACGACGGGTGGAGCCCCCGTGACAATATACTTGAAACGGTGCCGGAACTGGATATGGAAGAGGTTGTCAGTCATGCACGAAGCAAAGGGGTTGATGTGATGCTCTGGGTTATCTGGAACACTCTCGCTAAGCAATGGGAAGAAGCCTTTGAACTCTTCGGGGAATGGGGCATAAAAGGGATTAAGGTTGACTTCATGAACCGCGACGATCAGCTGATGGTGATGTATTATGAGGAAGTAGCACGCAAAGCCGCTGAAATGAAGATGGTTGTCGATTTCCATGGTGCATACAAACCATGCGGTCTGCGACGCAAATATCCCAACGTTCTTACAAGGGAAGGGCTGATAGAGTTTGAATATAACGGATGGACGGACTCTGACAATCCTGTTCATCATAATCTCCTTCCATATATCCGTATGTTCACCGGTCCGATGGATTACATACCCGGAACGATGCGCAATTCAACAAAAAGCAATTTCAGACCGTTTGGCGATTACCCCATGGGTCAGGGTACCCGTGCACATTCAATCGCTCTTGCTGTTATCATGAGCAGTCCGATGACAATGCTGCCCGATTCTCCCTCCGACTATTACCGTGAAAAGGAGTGCACCGATTTTATCGCACAAATACCAGTCGAATGGGATGAAAGCTTTTTAGTTGAAGGTGAAATAGCGAAATATACAATCCTGGCACGCCGGTCAGGCAATGAGTGGTTTATAGGAGCCGTCACCAACTGGGATGCACGCACCATTAACCTTGAGACCGGATTCCTCGGACCAGGTCGCTACAGGATCGAAGCCGTTGAAGACGGCATTAATGCAAATACAAGGGCTGAAGATTACAGGAAAACAGAAACCTTTTTTCAGTCAGGAGATATTCTGAAGCTGGAGCTTGCTTCAGGGGGCGGCTGGGCAGCGAGGATCACTCCCGATAATTAGACTTCGTCAAGCTGTCAGGCATACCACTTCCTGTCACGTTTCAATTCTGAACCGAGAATGGCTATTGTCAGGTTTGCATCTTCAATTATCTGAAAATCAAACATTCCCACGCAGGTGAAGTCGGCCCCGCCTTCAAAGGCAAACCGAAGCCCATCCTCCGGCTTGATTGCTCCTGCTGCCAGTATTTTATATGCAATCCAGGGTGTGGTATTAATTGAAAAGAAATCAGCAGTGGCTTTATCAGATACACACCAGATGTTGTCGTGTGCCATATTGTGATCTCTGCCGTCTTTGGGCAGATACGGATCAGAAGGGTCGACAGGCGTTGCTGACCAGTAGTTGTTATGATGATATGTTTTCATAAAGAAATCAACCGGTATCCCGTTGCTCACACACGCTTCCGGTACCGTTATCGAATGAGAAGCGGTCCCGGCTATAATTCCCTGACCGCGTATAAATTCAATGGCTTTGGCCAGGTCATCAATCCTGTTTTCCAGTACAATCTGGTCAGCTATTCCCCCCTGAACGAAAGCTCCGACAGCACCATGATCGATTGCCAGTTTGATGTTAGTCATATCATCACCCCTGGGATATGTCTGGGCCAGCCACTGTACCTTGCCTCCGCGGGCCCAAAATTTTTCCATTATCCTGATCGTATCTTCATCACATCTGAAAATAGCCGTATTGATACCGCAGGCTTCACACAACCACAGCGTCTCTATGACTTTTTCATCGGTGAAATATTTCTTCAGCCAGGTTGAAACATATATCAGGTCACGCGCATGCGCGAACCCGCTTATAAGATTTCCCCCTATCATTGTCCTGCTCAGTGCTATATTCCCGATCCTTCCCGCAGGCACCTTACCCTGCAGTTCCTTCAGGGAATAATTTTTTCCCAGCAGGAGTGAAGCTCCGCTTACTGCTTCAGGGTTTGAAGCAAGGTTCTCTTCCTCGAAGCTGATCCATCCTCTCTTTCTTGCCATCCCGAAGAATACAGCGCCAAAAAAGGGAACAACGGCAAGGTTCTTTATCATTTCCCGCCGCCTGCCATCATAATTTTCCGGGAGAGGCGGATTCTCTGCAGATGGAAATTTCTCCTCCCTGCGTTTTAAATGATGATAATGGAGCAATCTCTGAATGCTCCACAGGTATTCTTTCGGCAAAGACGCTATTACAATCAGCGCAACGGCTTCAATAAGGTTGTAATTGATTATATAAAAATGACTTGGTGATGGAATCGATGAGTAAACGAAGGGCGGATTGGCTATGTAATAAAAAAGCAGGAGGAGTGCCCCGGAGATGGAAGCTGCACGGGTAAGGACCCCGACAAAGAGGCATAATCCGATAATTATCAGTCCCCAGATATTTAGATAATCAACTACCTGGAGGGCTGTCTGATTACCTGTTATCCAGTGGAAGAATCCTGAAAGGAGCCATTTCGACTCCATCAGGTATGATGCCGATGACCAGTATGGATTAAAAAGTTTGGAGATGCCTTCATAGAGAAAGTGCCACCCGACAGCGATCCTCAGCAGGGTAAAGTACCAGATTGTTATTTTGTTTCCTGTTTTCATTTTAATTCAATATGAAATCTGTTTCACAGGGAACTTCCCCGTTCCGCTAAATTATAAAAATCCAATACACTTTATCCTTGAAATACAGGTTACAGGATATTAACGATACCTGCTTCATTCTAACAATCGGCATGGATCATTGACAGGACCGCAAACATGTCGCTGCTACGCAGCTCGTAATTAAAGGGATACTTACTGGTTCTACAAACATATCGCTGCCAGGCAGCTCATTGTTCCGTAGAAACATTCTGGTTAGAATCAGGGATCTGATGGACCGATGGGTTATTAGAGTCCGGCCGGGACGACCTGTTAAGTTTGGTCTGATAAGTATGGGTTTACTATTTATTACTAATTTTATACAAATTAAAAGGAGGTGTGAAATGAATTCAAGGGACAAAGAAATAATTATGGGAATAATTTCCGTTGCATTACTGCTAATATACTTTTTCCTGCTGGGAAAGTTAATTCTTGCTGTTAACTCCTGGGATACGCAATCCGGTGTATTTACAGTAAATTCAGATACAATATGGGCGATCAATATTATCGGTGGTTTAATTTCGGCTGTCGTTATTGGAAACCTGGCAATGGCAGAAAGGGGAGAAACACCGGATATTCAGGTCCTGGAAATGATTAAGGCATATGGAGCCGGACTTATGAGGAATATTGTCCTGGCCTATATTGCAATATGGTTCTTGATTGGAGCCGCCGCATTCTACGTTGGAGTGGTAAGGTGTCCCGATGTTTTTGAGCCCTTGAATACCATGGGTAAAAGCTGGCTGGGGATTCTGGTAGGGGCGCTTTATGCCTGGTTCGGGATAAAGAAAACCTGACGGTCATTCGATAGCTTCGCCCGCTGTAGCTTTAGCGGAGGCGGGTCATTCGATAGTCATTCGATAGTCATTCAATTGTCATTCGATAGTCATTCAATAGTCATTCATTAGTCATTCGATAGTCATTCAATAGTCATTCATTAGTCATTCGATAGTCATTCAATAGTCATTCGATAGTCATGGGGACCCTATCCTGATTCTGCTTCCTGGCCCGGTGCTTCTGTAAAACGCCCCATCCCTGTAAATCAGCATCTCTCCAGGATGCTTATATTGCAGTCCTGTATCCACTCCGATGATCCTGTTGTTAAAAACTGCATCAATTTCCACGCATGGGGTGTGCCCGACAATTATGTGTCCCTTGCCATAGAAATCAAGGATTGCCCGGAGTTTGTCTTCACAAAAACCTTTATCTTCAAAATATCCTCTGTACCACAAGGGTCCGTTTGCATGACACAGGAATTTCAATTGTTCATCTGAGTAAACACTTTGTAGATCTTTACCGATTATTTTATTCGCGAATGTCCGGTTAATTTGTTTTACTGTAAGTTTTTTCCTGACAACTTCAAATGAAATTCCACCGTGCACAAATAATTTGTTGTTAATTGTGATCACTACTGGTTTGGAGCGAAGCCATTTACCCAAAACTGTTTGTCCGGAATATAAATCAGAGTACTGAGTATTCAGCAAGGTTTCGACCTTCCTGTATTTTTTATTAAGATCGTTAGGGTTCTTCCGGAAGAGCATGAATTCATGGTATCTTTAAAGTTGCCGGATCATGGTCTGCTGATATGGTTAAACACAAAATAAAACTACCCGTCAGGCTGAGAAGTATTCTCTTTACGCTTTGTCGGGTCACTGTTGAATCGGTTTAAATATTTTACAGGTTCTGTCGTATAATATTAACAACACATCTGTCGGATTTGTTGTTCACAAAACCGGGTTTGATTAAATCTTACTTTTCAGACAACTTCTCCGGAATAAGCAAGACATGGTCAATGAAGGCCAGCAACAAACAGTGAACAGAATATCCATCCCATTTGTTTATTGTCTGGATGTTGGATTCACATCATTAGTTGTATGTATGATAACAAATGTGTAAAAACAGATGCAGGTTCCGTTACATAAAACCCGGTATACAAACCAGGGCCTTATATTCTTTTCATTCTGCGTGGTTATCCTTTTCTTTTTAGCGGGACCGGCCCTGGCAGAAAAGGGAGAAAGGCTTTTTCTGTCAGATGAAGTAATATCGATGGAACTGAGGACCGATTTTACTGCGATCCTGAAAAGCAGAACTGAAGATCCTGAATTTTATGATGGTGAGATGGTCTACTATGACCAGGAAGGGAGATCCGTAAAGCTCTCTGTCAGGGTATCGGCACGCGGAAATTTCCGGCGCGACCCGGAAAACTGCGCATTTCCTCCCCTGTATGTGGAATTCGGGAGAAATGAAGTGAAAAATACGCTTTTCGTGAACCAGGACAAGCTGAAGCTGGTCACTCCGTGCCAGAGAGAGAAGGAGGTAATCGAGGAATACATTATTTACAAAATGTATAATCAGGTTACTGAAAAGAGTATGAAATCAAGACTTGCAAAGGTTCGCTATTTTGACACAGGGTCCGGCAAGGAATTGTTTGAAAGGCACAGTTTCTTTCTTGAAGACAAAAATCACCTTGCCGAAAGGAATAATGCCGTTATTAGAGACAGATTCATCGCAACTCATGATCTGAACAGAGATAATTATAAAAAACTGGTTTTCTTCCAGTACCTTACCGGGAACCTCGACTGGTATGTTGAGTCAAGGAAGAATATAATAATAATGCAGCCTGAAGATAGTTCTTCAAAACCTTTTGCCGTCCCTTATGATTTTGACCTTTCAGGATTTGTTAATCCTCAATACAGCAAACCCAAAGGACTTCCTGTTAAGCAATTACGCGATAAGAGGATTTACAGGGGACTCTGTTATACTGATGAAGAACTCAGAGATATCTTTACCTTTTATGAGAACCTGAGACCACAGTTTGAATCCATCATAAAGAATAGTCAGCTTCTGTCAAAATCTGACAGTAAGCAATTATTAAGATATATCAGCCATTTCTATACGGTCATTAATAACAAAAACCTTATCAGCACTGAATTACTGTCTGTTTGTGAGACGCATCAAAGAAACAACATAACGGCACTTTCAGAAAAGCGTTACTGAGCATAATAGTTACGGCTTGATGGTCATTCAATAGTCATTCGATGGTCATTCAATAGTCATTCGATGGTCATTCAATAGTCATTCGATGGTCATTCAATAGTCATTCGATAGTCATTCAATAGTATAACAATGAATGACGTCCGCCATCTGGCGGACAAAAGACAATGAATGACATCGCGCAGCGTTGAATGGCGTCCGCCGTTAGGAGGACGAAAGACGGCGAAGCCTGATGACGGCCGAAGGCCAAATGACGGCGCGCAGCGACAAATGACGCGAAGCGAATGACGGCGAAGCCGAAGATGGTCATTCAATAGTCATTTAATTTACTATAAAAATGAATCAGCGGTTGGGGAATTGAATGATTTAATGTAAATTTGGTTGGTGTGGCACGGTATGCTAATCAGATAAAAAACCGCTGTTTTTATTAACTGGTGAACAGGCTTGTGCTTAAGATTGTTGTAATTAATGATGATTAGAAAATTTATAATCCTGTTTATTGGAATATACCTGAGCGGAGTACCGGGGTTTGGTTCAGTGCAGCAGGATGATAAGACCATTACCCCGGGGAAAGTTGTAGTGATTTCCGTTGATGGTTCAATCAATCCGTCGAGTGCCCAGTATATCAATTCAGGGATAAAATTCGCACGTGAGAATAGTGCAGAGTGTCTTATCATTAAGCTTAATACTCCGGGAGGGTTGCTGAAGTCGACACGGATAATTGTAACGGATATACTCGATTCAGAGATCCCTGTTGCAGTTTTCGTTTACCCCGGAGGGTCGCAGGCCGCATCGGCCGGTGTTTTCATCACGATGGCGGGGCATATAGCTGCAATGGCTCCCGGCACAAATATAGGAGCAGCGCATCCTGTGGATCTTCAGGGTCAGCAGGATTCCATTATGAACGAAAAGGCCACTAATGATGCAGCAGCGTTTATCAGGACAATAAGCGAAAAGCGTTCACGTAACGCACAGTGGGCAGAAGATGCCGTCAGGAAAAGCCTTTCCATTACTGAATCTGAAGCGATGAAAGAAGGTGTGATCGATATGATCGCAATATCAATCCAGGACCTGCTTGAAAAAACAGACGGAAAGGAGATCAGCCTGGCTTCGGGGGAGAAGATCCTGAGAACAAGAAATGCTGAGATAATCAATCTCGACATGAGTTTCCGTCAAAAGATACTCGCTCTGCTGAGTGACCCCAATATAGCCTACATATTACTTATGATCGGAATATACGGGATCTTTTTCGAGCTTTATAATCCCGGGGCAATCTTCCCGGGGGTGGTGGGGGCTATCTGCCTGATACTGGCCTTCTACTCCCTGCATACCCTCCCGGTAAACTATGCAGGACTGGCTTTAATAATACTTGCAATCATCTTATTCATCGTTGAGATCAAAGTGACCAGCTACGGACTCCTTACGATAGGAGGAATTATATCATTAATACTCGGATCGATAATGTTAATAGATGTTAAGTCAACACTCGAAGTTTTCAGAATTTCATGGCAGGTGATCCTGGCGATAGTTATTCTGACAACTGCTTTCTTCATATTTGCGATCAGTTTCGGGATAAAGGCGCAAACCAGGAAGCCTACCACAGGCATAGAAGGCATGATAGGAGAAACAGGAGAGGCAATAAGCGATATGGAGCCAACCGGGCAGATAAAGGTGCATGGAGAGTTATGGAACGCTGAGAGTATGGAGGGTCCCGTCAATAAGGGTACGAAGGTGGTGGTTACAGGTATTTCAAACCTTAAATTAATTGTTCGTAAATCAATATAAACAGAAAGGAGATTATTATGGAACAAATGTATTACACATTGCTGATAACAGGGATTGTATTCCTTGTACTTATTCTGGCAAGTGCAATCAGGATCCTCCGCGAATATGAGCGCGGTGTGGTCTTTCGTCTGGGAAGGCTGATTGCCGTTAAAGGACCGGGCCTTATTTTGCTCATCCCTGTGGTTGACAGGATGGTAAAGGTCAGCCTGAGAACCGTTGTGATGGATGTGCCGTCGCAGGATGTGATCACGAAGGACAACGTTTCTATAAAGGTAAACGCTGTGGTCTATTTCCGTGTTATGCAGCCCGACAAAGCAATTGTTGAGGTGGAAGATTACCTTTCCGCCACCTCACAATTATCACAAACGACACTCCGTAGTATATTAGGGCAATCGGAGCTTGATGAGTTACTTTCGCAACGCGATAAAATAAATCAGGAACTGGCACTAATCATTGATAATCAAACTGAGCCATGGGGGATTAAAGTATCGAATGTCGAAGTAAAGCACATTGACCTGCCCCAGGAGATGCAGCGCGCAATGGCCAAACAGGCGGAAGCCGAAAGGGAGAGACGTGCAAAGGTTATACATGCTGAAGGAGAGTTTCAGGCAAGCCAGAAATTGTCGGAAGCAGCTGATATTATCAGCAAAAACCCTGCTACGATACAGCTCAGATATCTGCAGACCCTGACCGAGGTGGCCTCGGATAAAAATTCAACAATTATTTTCCCTGTTCCGATCGAAACGATAAAAGATTTCCTGCAGGATAAAAAGAAATAATTAAATGCACCAATCCCTGTCGTGCATGCTCTGCCATAAACAGACCAGCGATCGTGTTAAAGCCGGGGAGAAAGTTTACGGGCCGCAGGAGCTTTGTAGAAAAAGGAGAGAGGGAACAATATTAAATTTACTAACTAACAGGAAGGATTAATTTATGGTTCTGAAGAAAGAAGAAAATATACTCAGTGAAACAAGAAGATTTAATGAAATTGATTTATGGCAAAACGTCACGGAAGAACAATGGAACGATGCCGGCTGGCAGTTAAGGAATGCCATACGAAGTGTTGAGCAGCTGAAAAAGGTCATAAAGTTGAGCCCTTATCAGGTATCTGAAATTGAAAGAACGCTAAAGACATTAAAAAGCGAAGGCAAGGAGCCTTTGAGAATAACACCGTATTATGCCACATTGATGCAGGAGGACCCTTTTCATCCTGATATGATGCCGGGGGAAAAAGCCGAAAAACGTCTCGATCCTGTATTCTGGCAGAGTGTGCCAACGCCTGCTAACCTCTTATTCCCTGATACGGGAGCTGAAGGGGCAATGTGCGAAGGTTCCAGAAGCTACGGAGCCGCATACCAGCGTTATCCGAACCGGATCGCCCTTTTTGTCGCTGAAAACACAAGCTGTGCCTCCTATTGCGTGCATTGCCAGAGGGCTAAATCACTGGACGGCTCGGTTGACGTTAACAGCACGGAAATTGATAAGGGCCTCTTCTATATCGGAAATAACTCCAATATCAATGAAGTGCTTGTCACCGGAGGTGACGCACTAATGATCAGCAGACACCGGCTGCAGTATATCCTTGAAGAATTGAGCAGAATAACACATCTAAGGGTGATAAGAATTGCAACCAGGGTACCTGTTGTTATGCCCATGGGAATAACTGACGAATTGCTGGAATTAATAAAGGCTTCAGCAAACAGATTCAGTCAGGGTGTTGAGAAGTATGTTTACTTCATGACGCATATTAATCATTATCAGGAGGTTACAAAAGACCTGGCCGGGGCCGTAAAAAGAATACGGGAGCATGGTTTTACTATCAGAAATCAGACTGTTCTCCTCAATCATGTTAACGACAACTATAAAACACTTGCCGAAACATTCAGAAGAATGTTCTGGATAGGAGTGCACCCTTATTATTTGCTCCAGTGTCATAAGGAGAAAGGGATTGTTCATTTTATTACTCCGATCCAGATCGGGAAGATCTTCATGAAACATTTACAAGGCTGGCTGTCAGGCATTACTGTTCCCAGATATGCGGCAAATATCGAAGGTGGCGGCGGAAAGGTATTATTAATGCCGTCAGGGCATGATACCTTAAATAATAATACCAAAATTGATGAAAAAATATCTGAAAGTTATGCGACCGTCATTACCTGGGATGGCAGGGAGCTGGTAAGCTATGAAGCTCTTGGCAGATCCACGCGCGAAGAATTTGAGGCAGGTGTTAAAATTATGGATACGTTTATAGGAAGAAAAGGAGTATTTCGGCCAAAACTTATTATTATTGATGACCAGGGAAAACATATTGAAACAACCAACAGAACAAAATTGCCCACACTTGAGAATCTGAAAAAATCCCAACTGCTGGGCTACAAATTATATGCTGACGATATGCCTCTGACCAATCCGACGGATGCATTAAATGAGCTTGAGGAAGGGTTTATGAAATCAAAATACTTTAAGGGTTAACCTGAATTGATCTTTTTTACTCTTACAACTACTGCTATCTGCGGTGAAGAAGGAGAGTCACATCGCCTACCAGTTCAAAAGGCTTGCCGTTTGAGAAGGTGCCGGTACATTTATAGACATATACGCCCTGCTGGCTGAGGGTGCCGTTGTAGTAACCATCCCATCCGATCATCACGTCATAGCTTGTGTAAATCAGAACCCCCCACCGGTTAAATATCTGCAGATGATACGTTTCAACTCCCTCCCAGAACGGATGAAAGACGTAATCCATCTCCGGTCCGCTCAGTGAGTAAGCACCCCCGTTGGGACCCGACATGTCGGGTTTGAAGGCATTGGGGAACTTTATCCATCCCTTGCCTTGAACAGTCACTGCACCGGGCTTGACCAGCTGGTCGGTACAGCCATGTTCGGTCCATACCTGAAGGGAGATATCAAAAGTGCCAAGAGTTGAGTAGAGATATCTCGGATTAACTTCGTCAGAGATGTTCCCGTCGCCGAAGTCCCAGAGATATTGTACGCCGTACTCCGACATATTATACAGCTGGATCTCATCGTCGGGAAGCATCACCAGATCGGGAGCCACCCTGAAGCTGACAACGGGTTTCCGGTAAACCTCAACCTGACGGTAGGCGTAATCACGTCCTCCTGATCCGGTTACGGTAAGTTTCACATTATATACTCCGTAGTGAGTGAAGGTATGTAAGGGCTCGAACTCGGTGGAGGTTGTTCCGTCATCAAACTCCCACAGATATGAATCACCGTAAAGGGAAGTGTTCGTGAACTGAACAGTATAAGGTTCGCAGGCTGCATAAACGGTGTCGAACGATGCATCCGGAGGACCCGGGAATATCCTTATCTTATGGGAAACTGAGTCGTAACAATGGGTTGAAGAAACATATAACCTGATATCATATTCTCCGGGCCCTGAATATGTATAGGGAGGAGGTTTCTCCAGGGTTGAAGTGGAACCGTCATCCATATCCCAAAGGAATGACCATTGGCCGGGGTTCGTAATATTGTCAACACTTACTGTGGCTGAAGGGTAGGTCTGATGAGTCGGCAGGGGAACGAATTCAGCTTTTGGCTGAGGGTATACGGTTATTGCTCCGTTTATTGTATCGATGCATCCATACCTTGAAACAGATGTAAGCCTGACAGAGTAATAAACCTCATCGGGGGTAAAGTTGAAGTAAGTATGAGTGGGATCTTTTACAGATGTGGTCATCCCGTCCCCAAACTGCCAGAAGTATGATTCTCCCAGGACTGATTCATTGGTATAATATACGGTAAGCGGACTGCATCCCTCATCATTGGAACTGAAAGCGGCTATTGTGCGCGGATAGACGTTTATGTTTTGTATGGCCGAATCGATACATCCGAAATCTGAAGTTGTGGTCAGCCTGATGCTGTATGTCAGGATATCGCCTGTCAGGTTATCATAGATATGATTAACAGGCAATGAAGAGTCTGTGTCTAAAGATGTCCCGTCGCCGAAATTCCATCTGTAATGGTCCGCATTAAGGCTGTTATTGCTTATTACAATATCGAACGGAGGACAATCAACAACCCTGTCGGTCTCAAAAAGAGCTTTGGGTTTTGGATGTATGATCACTTCCCTGGTTATCCCGCTTACACAAAAATACTTTGATATCGCAGTCAGATGTACCTGCACGGTTACCGGGGCATCGGTGAAGTTAGTGAAGGTATGGACAGGCGATTCGGAAGTGCTTGTTGATCCGTCGCCGAATTCCCAGACATAATAAAATCCGTTGTTCGTAAGATTTGTGAATTCCACCTGCAGGGGGTGGCACCCTTCTTCAATATTCATTGAAAAATCTGCGAGGATATCAGGGTAGACCATAACAGGTCTTGTTATTACATCAGAGCAGCCTTCGTTGCTTGTTGCTGTGAGGGTGACCTGAAATACTGCAATATCATCGAAGCCTGAATTATTGAAGGTATGGAATATGGGATTCAGGTCGGTCGTGGTAGTATCTGATCCGTCGCCGAAATCCCAATGGAAGAAATCTCCACCGACAGATGCATTATTCAGCTGAAGAGCGAACGGGGAGCACTGATAATTTTCCTCAAAGGTAAACTCTGCGTTTATATAGGGATGAACAGTTATGTTGACGGAGTAAGAATCCTGGCACTCATTATCCGGTGATATGGTTACAAGGGTTACAGTATATGTTGAATCGGAACTTCCTGTGTTGCTGAACATGTGGGAAGGATCACTTAGATTTGATGATGTCCCGTCACCGAAATCCCAGATAAAGGTCTGGCTTCCGTTGGATAAGTTTGTAAAATCAACGCTGAGGGGATGGCATCCTTCAGTTGAGGAGGCATCGAAGAGTGCCTGGATGTCAGGAAGAACCGTAATATTCCTCACTGCCTGGCTGGTGCAACCTGCATCATTTTCGGCCGTCAGAACGACTTCAAATATCCTCGGATTCAGGAAATCAGTGTTCGTGAATGTATAGGTAACAGGTCCCGGATCAGATGTGTTAATAACCGTTCCGTCGCCAAAATCCCAGGTGTAGACCGATCCACCGTATGAGGTGTTTACGAGCGTTATTTCAAGAGGGTTACATCCGGCCGATTGGTCAATCGTGAATCCGGCCAGTACATTGCCATGTACGAGTACAGGCCATGAAATGGATTTTACGCATTCCCCGTCTGCCGTTGAAGTTGTCAGAGTCACCATGTAGGTGGTGTCGGAAGTGCCGAAATTTGTGAATGTATGAATTGGAGATGGTTCTGTCGAGGAGGCTCCGTCGCCAAACTCCCAGAAATAAGTGACGGCATTTTGTGAGAGATCGGTAAATGTCACGGTAAGGGGATGGCATCCTTCGAAGGCGGTCGCTGTATAGTTGGCTGTGATGACCGGGTGCACGGTTATGTATCTTATCAGTGTATCGGAGCATCCTTCCTCGTTCAGAACAATCAGTTGAAGAGGGTATGTCACTGCTGAATTTCCCGGATTGTAATATGTATGCTGAAATGCCGGGTCATCTGTATAAGACAAAGGAGAGCCGTCACCAAAATCCCAGATGTAGTAATCGGCTCCTACCGACTGGTTGTTGATATTGATTGTGAACGGGTCGCACCCTACAATGTCATTCACGGCAAAAGCAGCTTCAATATACGGATGCACCAGAATATCTGCCCTCATGGTGTCTGTGCAGAACTCATTTGAGGTAACTATGAGGGTAACAGTGTAAACGGTATCGTGGCCGGTAAGATTTCTTTCATAAAGGTGTACGGGATTTACCTCGGTTGAAGTCCCTCCATCCCCGAAATCCCAGAAATGGTAAGCTGCCCCTGAAGAATTGTTCTGGAACGATACCATGAACGGAGAACACTCCTCATATAGAGATGCAGTGAATGAAGCAATTATCTCCGGATAGACAGTTACATCGCGTGATATCTCATCAAAGCATCCCTCTGCATTTTCAACGCGCAACCTGATGGTAAATATCACAGGAAGGTCTGAGTTGTTAACATATGTTTTTAAGATTTTCGGTCCGGGTGATGTTGAAAAGGTCCCGTCGCCGAAATCCCAGAAATAGATATCAGCCCCGAATGACTGGTCGCTGATAACTATCTCATGCGGGGTGCAGGCAGCCACTGTGTCGAAGGCAAAATTTGCCTCAATATATGGCAGGACGGTAACTGAATAGGTTGTTGTATCCCTGCAGTAATACGGACTGATGGCTATAAGCCGTGTTTCAAACGTAAGGGCATCGGGGCCGAAGAGGTTTCTGAAGGTATGCTCCGGATGCTCTTCGATGGAGGATCCTCCGTCACCAAATTCCCATAACCAGGTATCGGTGTTTCCTGATGATGTGTTGACGAACTGAACGTGGAGGGGGTCACAACCCGTATCAGCCCCGTCAACCGTCAAGTCTGAATATATTTCGGGGTAGATGACAATGTTTTTGGTAAAGATATCTGCGCACCCGCTTTCATTTTTTACCAGGAGTGTGACAGTGCGCTCTATTGGTGCATCGGTTGTATTTGTATATAACTGGGTAATTGAGAAAGGCTGGGGATAGTTTGGCGGCGGTGGATAAGGTGTGACCGGATCGAGATCAAATCTGATCAGAGGCGATCCGTCACCCAGGTCATACTGCCACGAATATACTCCGGTTGACTGATCGGTGAATGTTACTTCTACCGGAGAACAGGCAGAGGATACATCTGACTCAAAGAAGCCTGTTATAGGTGTTGAAACCAGTATTGTAAGGTCAATCGTTCCTGACGCGCACGCCCCCGAAACCTCTACCGTATAATTATGAGGGCCGGGTGGAAGATTGATGGCAGTCGGCATATTGGATGTGGCATCATCGAGATAAGTGTCGGGGGTCCACAGATAATTGGTTCCGCCGTATGCATAAAGCTGGACAGGATCTCCGTAGCATGCCCGTACAACGGTTGAGTTCGTCCCCGCAACATTTGCACCAACGTTAAGTGAGCCGAAGTCGGAATAATAGCCATAATACAATCTTCCCTGCGCAGCACCAGGGAAACCGTTAAGTATTCCCAGATGGAAAATATCACCGGTGTTTTGCACCAGGTGCTGGCCCACCGACAGGGTATTTGAATTGATAGAATTAGAGAACCATGCCATGTATCCGCCGCTGCCCTGAATCTCGGTAAAGGCCCCCGGATCAATTATACCATCATTCCTTATCCCGTCAATAAGGAATTTATCCTCGTTCCCTTTCTTAACTATTATGAAGAAATAGAATTTGTTATCCGACCTTGCACGGGTGAAGGCAAGCTGGGTGTTACCGGTGCAGCCTATAGCCGGTATAATAGCTCCCCCGCGGCTCTGGTTCTCAATGCCCATCTGAAAGGCATAGAAGGGTTTTACCGGATCGGCCGGGTTCAGGCTGGATGTGATCCTGGCATATTTTGACCCGCCCGGAACGACCACGAGAGCCTGCTGACCCCTCTGAAGTGTTGTGTAGGGAGTGGGCCCTATAGGAAGGCCCAGTGCATCATATACGTAGATGTCAGTGTTGTTTTCCGTGGCAAGGACATAAACGTGATTGGGGTTGTTGATCTCAGGCACTATATATGTGTTACCGATAACATCTACAGGAACCAGCTGGTCTCCCACTACATCCTGTCCCTGGGAGCCGGAAGCAATGGCATCATCCTTCACAGTAATGCTTATTGGCTCAGTTGATTCAACACGTGTACCGGCAAGCCTGTCACCGGCAAGTATGCTGAAATTGAACGGGTAAAGAGAAAAGGTCTGCCCCCTGTTAAGAGTCAGGGTATATGTACCTCCTGCCGGAATACCGGCTGAAAGGGAACCATAGCTTGCAGCTTTTCCCGGGGGGAGTGTTATTGTGATCTGGTTATTGTCAGTAGTGGATACGATGTCAATCGCAGAGTAGGTCCTGGGTATCAGGTTCCTGTTGTTGTAGATGGTCTGAAAGGGAGTATAAAACAATGTTCCGAGAGCATTCCTTCCTTTAAGCGTCCAGAGATCAGATCCGTAATCGTAGTTAACCTCCCAGTAC
>Ga0334890_1002668_pt1 | contig 19886 bp, 11 predicted proteins | sample GraSluR1_MG_3_FD_207220 | JGI IMG/M metagenome (GOLD analysis project Ga0334890, IMG submission 207220) | Sludge microbial communities from methane-producing bioreactor in Wageningen University, Netherlands - Granular Sludge_31_08-R1 | ecosystem: Engineered > Bioreactor > Anaerobic >... | reverse complement strand
AGCCCCTCCACCATCAGCGCCAGGATGCGCATTTCCTGGGGGGTCAGCCCGGAGAAGGCGGACGCTTCCTTGACCTGGGCCGCCTGGCGCACTTCTTCGAGCAGGGCTTTGGTCATCGTCGGGTCAATCAGGGCGTCGCCGCGCCCGACGGTGCGGATGGCGTCCACCAGATCGCTGCTGCCGACGCGCTTGAGGACGTAGCCCACGGCGCCCGCGCGCACGGCGTCCATGACCAGCTCATCCTCAGCGTAGGAGGTGAGCATGATCACTTTGGCGTCGGGCACCTGTTCGACAATCTGCTCGCAGGCTTCGATGCCCGACAGCCCGCCTGGCATCCGAATGTCCATGACGACAATATCAGGCTGGTGAGTCACTGCCTGGCGCACGGCCTCAATGCCGCTCTCGGCTTCAGCTACCACTGCGAAATCGGGCTGTTGCTCCAGAAGCGCCTTGAGACCAGCGCGCACCACAGCGTGGTCGTCGGCGATCAAGATGCGAAGAGGGGTCACTGAATTCTCCGGCAAGGGGTGCATGAATCGGGCCGTCGCGCTGTGTCAAGCAGGATGCGTGTACGGTACATAGATGCGACCAGATTATACCGTGTCCGGCGCGCGGAAAACCAACTTGTGCGGCGGTTGTCCGGCTCAATAAGCGGCGACGATTTATTGTTATATTTATGGCGCTTATGGTGGAAATAGTAATCCGATTCGCGCTAGAGGTCAACCTGGTGAACGACCATGACTCCTGCTTCGCACTCACCCACTGATTCCCAGGATTGGAGCGCGTCCATGCTCGACGCGCTCAGCCGCGCGGCCACGACCATCACCAGCGAGCTAAGCCTGCCGCGCGCGCTGCAATCTATCACCGACATCGCCCGCGAGCTGGTGCAGGCGCGTTACGCGGCGCTGGGCGTGCCCAACGACGATGGCACGCTGCGCGCCTTCATCACTTCGGGCATGTTCCCGGAGCAGTTGCGCCACATGGGGCCAGAGCCGCGTGGCCTGGGTTTGCTGGGCGCAGTGCTCGAATCCAACGGGCCTATTCGCCTGGAAGACCTGACAAAAGACCCGCGCTCGGTCGGTTTCTGCGTGGAGGGTCACCCGATCATGCGCCGCTTTCTCGGCGTGCCGATCATCAGTCGCGGCGAGCGCCTGGGCAACCTGTACCTGACCGACCCGCTCGACGACGAGCCGTTCAGCGAGGACGACGAGCGCCTGATCGTGCTGCTGGCCAATCACGCGGCGGTGGCCATCGAGAACGCCCGCCTGTCCGAGCAGCTTCAGGAGATCGCCCTGAGCCGCGAGCGCGACCGCATCGGCATGGAACTGCACGACGGCGTGATCCAGTCCGTCTACGCAGTGGGCATGAAGCTGGAAATCCTGCGCGGGCAGTTCCCCATGACGCCGGAGCAGGAAGAGCAGTACAAGAGCATCATCGAAGACCTCAACCAGATCATCGAGGACATCCGCCTCTACATCCGCAACCTGCGCACGGCGCGCGAAGAGCAGGCGACCTTCCGCCAGCGGCTGGACAACCTGGCCCGCCACTTCCACGACTTCGCCCGCGTGGACGTGACGGTGGACGTGCCGCCCAGGTTGCGCACGCTCGGCGACCGCCAGCGCCACTCGCTGACCCAGATCGTGCGCGAGGCGCTCTCCAATGTGGCGCGCCACGCGCACGCCACGCACGTGCTGGTCAAGGTGCGCGAAAAAGAGAATACGCTGGTGCTCACCGTCGAAGACAACGGCGTGGGCTTCGACCCGGCCAAACTGCGCAACCCGGAGAGCTTCGGCCTGCGCAACATGGATCAGCGCGCGCGCCAGCTCAGCGGCCAGTTCTCCATTGACAGCGACCCGGAGCAAGGCGGGACGTGCATCACCGTGCAGATTCCCTTCCGGCCTTGAGCGGGCCGCAATAGTCCAAACACAAACGCAGGGGCGGGTTTGCAGACCCGCCCCTACAATTCACCTTATTGGGGACTTACTCCTGCTACATCCCTCGCCCTGATCGTCTACTCCACCACTGCTGTTGGCAGCGGCGCGCCGTTCCACACCGCGTCGTAGTTCGGCCCCAGCGTCGCCCTGGGCACCCACACGTAGTCGCACACCCAGATGATCTTGTAGTACTCGCCCGTGCTGTCCAGGCCGATCACGCGCGCCGAGTTGCCCGCCGGGATCGTCACCAGCGGGCTAGTTAGCTCGCCCGGCTCCCAGTAGACGGGCGCATCGGCCACGAAGGTGCCGCCGACCGCCGTGCTGGGGATGTTGATCAGCACGTCACAGCCGGGGGCGGTGATCGCCAGCGCCTGCTGAGCCGTCTGCGGGCATGCCCCATAGGGGCCATAGCACGTGTCCAGGACGTTATTGGCCCCGCTGTCGCTGCACTCGTACAGCACAAAGAACTCCGCCGTGTCAGCGGCGCTGGGGGGAGTCTCACCGACATAGGCATAGCTGCCAATGATCGTCCCCTCTGGCTGATCGGGATCAACAGGCATCCCATAGCCGAAGTAGGTCCCGCTGAAGGTGCCGAGAGCTGTGCTTTGCTCAAACTCGCCAAGCACATCGCCGGCCTCATTGGTGGTCAACCCGTATTCGCGCGTGGCCCCACTGGTGGTCAGGGTGATGTCGAGATTGGCGTTAGTACAACCAGCACTGGTATTCAACGCCACCCCCTGGGCAGTGGCATCAGCCAGGACAGGCTGGATGGCGACCACCAGCCCCACGACGAGGATTGCGATCCCTAATACAACGTGCCTTCTGCGATTTACAGCCATTTTGACCTCCGATAGTAATCCATACACTCAGTGCACCCATAATACGACACAATGTCCCACTACGCAATTGAGAGAGTAAAGAGGGTGCATCTCGCGTGGAGACTGGAACGGGCATCACACAATGCGCGCCACGTCAGTCCGCGCTCCCGTCTCCGCCGAGCGCAGCATGGCCTCGATCACGGCCACATCCTGCACCGCCTGTTGCGGCGTGTTGCGGTGCGGCGCGCCCTCTTGGATGGCGGCGGCGAAGGCGCGCAATTCCTCCACCACGCCGCGCGGGGCGGGCAGTTCGATGCGCTGCGTCGCCCCGCCGCTGATCAGCTCTAGCGCACCGAGGCTTACCCGCAGCGCGCCCACGTCGCCCAGGATGTCGAGCGTGGTGCTCCAGGGAGCGCCGTGCGCGTAGGTGAGGCTGTAGACACCAGTCATGCCGCTGGCGAAGACCAGGGCTGCCTGCAGCGTGTCCCAGGGGGGCAGGTCGCTGCGCGTGGCGCTGGTAATGGCGCTGACGCTGGTGATCTCGCCCAGGAGCAGGCGCAGCCCCGCTGCATGATGCACGCCGCCGTCCAGCAGGAAGCCGCCGGGGAACGCCCCGGTGCGCCGCCAGGCCGTGTGGTAGTACTTGTTGCTGGGCGTCATGTCAATGTGAATGGGCCATACGGCCACGCCCGGCCTGCCGATTGCGCCAGATGCAACGATCTCCGCCGCGCGCAGGTAGGTCGGCTCGTAGCGGTAGTTTTCGGCGACCACCCACACCTGGTCGGCATGTCCCGCGTAGTGCTCCAGCAGCGCCCGCCCGGTCTCCACATCCGGCGCGACCGGCTTCTCGCTGATCACGTGCTTGCCCGCGTCCAGCGCCCGCCGGACGGCGTCCGGCAGTTGAGGAATGGGCAGCACAATGTTGACCGCCTCCACATCGTCGCGGGCCAGGATGGCGTCGAGGTCGTCGGAGGCGACGGCGGGGGCGGGCAGCCGGGCAGCCAGCGCCTCGGCATTGGCCAGGGTGCGGCTGTAGACGGCGGTGACACGGAACAGATCGCCGAGCGTGCCCAGGGCGGGCACGTGCGTATCGCGGGCGAAGATGCCGGCGCCGATCAGCGCCAGGCGGATGGGAGTCTGTGCAGGCATGGCATTCTCCTGGTGGATGCGCGCTGTATCTGCGCAGCGTGACAATTACAGAATCCGCCGGATGCGCAGGGCCAGGTGCACGGCCAACCGCGTCTCCGGGTTGTCCATGTCCAACCCGCTGATCTCCTTAATGCGATCCATGCGGTAGAGCAGCGTATTGCGGTGGATGTGCAGGCGTTTGGCGGTGCGCGTCAGGTTGCCATGCTCCTCGAAGAACGCTTCGAGGGTGGCGATGAACTCGGCGTTCTGCGGGGTGGCGCTGGCCAGCTCGCCGAGCGTCTCGCGGTAGAAGCGGCTCAATTCCGTCGAGCCGGCCAGCAGTGACAGCAGCCGGTAGACGCCCATCTCGTTGAAGGCGAGCGGGGCGCTCAGCCGCCATTGCAGCGCGGTGCGGTGCGCGGCGCGGGCCTGCTCGAAGCTCTCGCGCCAGGCGCGCAGGTCGCCGGCGCACTGGCCCAGCCCGCAGGCCACCTGCGCGCTGTAGCGTTCTTCGACGCGACCCTGTACGGCCAGGGCCAGGTCGCGGGCGGTGTTCTCGTCGCCCTCGCAGAAGACGATCACCGCGCTGCCGTAGGGTTGCACCAGCGCGCCGAAGCCGAGCGCCCCGGCCTGCTCGTTGCACAGCGCCTCGATCTGGCGGGCGGTGGGCGTGTTCTCGCGCACGCCGCTGATATAGAGCGTCGTATAACGCTGATCGGGTTGGTAGCCCAGGCGGGTCAGGCGCAGCAACGCTTCACCCTCGTTGATCATCCCGCCGAGGAACTGCTCCAGCACGTTGCCCTGCACGCGCTTCTGCGCCTCGCGGATGGCCTTCTCTTTGGCCATTTCCAGCGCGCAGACCGCCGCGCCGTGCCGCGTGATCAGCAAGTCCAGCGTGTCGTATGGCTCGTCTCTGGGGAAAACCAGCGAGAGAAAGCCGCGCCCCATCTTGCCGGCGACAATTGGCGCGACGAGGCGCTGCATGCCCAGGGTCGGCAGGGCGATGGCCACCGGGTCCGGGCTGGCCTGGGCCACCTCCACGCGGTCGCGGAACAGAGCGGGCAGCGGATTGGTGTCGTAGAGGGCGTCTTCGATGTCCGGCCACAGCCGCGTCTCGGTCAGCGCGCCGGCGGCGGCCAGGGGGCGCAGCCGCTTGTCCTGTACCACCACCGTCTTGCCGACCATCGCGGCGATGACTTCGCTGAGCGCCTCCAGGCCGCGATTCTCGGTAGAAAGCTGGAGAAGCTGCTCGCGGATCTCGTGGCCACGCTGTTCGGGGGAGGGCGGCGTGCCGAGCAACACCTGGGCGACATCGCGCTCGACGTTGCGCAGTTGGGCTGTGTCAGGCAGGCGCAGCAGAGCCACGCCTAGCTCGTCGGCGGCTTCCTGGGCGGGACGCCCGATCTCACCCAGCACACCGATGGCGCTGACCTCCATCTCGGCCAGGTCGCGGATCAGGCCGACAAGGGTCAGCTTGTCGCTCAGCAGGTGCATGGCGTCCAGCGAGAGCAGCGCCATCTCGCCGCCGCGCAACTCCGGGAAGGCGGGCGGGCGCGTGTTGAGCACGTGCACCCAGGTCACGGGACGGTCGGCCCCCTGGTGCCCGGCGACGATGGTCGTGCCGACGGGCAGCGCCATGCGCAGCAGCGCGCGAATGGTGGGGCGGGATGGGGCTGGCACGGCGATCCTCACAACAAGCCAAGTTGTTGGTAATTGGTTTTTGGTGATTGGTGGTTGGTTGTTGGTTCTTGGTTTGTGGTTCCTGGTGAAGGATGCTTCGCTTCATGCAGTTCTACCAATAACCCAACAACTAACAGCCAAGAACCGCGAGCAGACTGCATCGCTCCGGCAAGCAGTCGAGCCAGTAACCAAAAACCAATAACCAACAACCAATTATACGCTGAGTCTGCTCAGTACGTGCTCAGGTAGCGTTCCAGTTCCCAGGGGCTGACCATCGGCAGATAGTCCCTCCATTCGAGTCGCTTGGCTTCCAGGAAACGCTCGAACAGGTGCAGGCCCAGCGCCTCGCGGGCCAGGTCGCTGGCCTCTAGCTCGTCGAGCGCCTCGCTCAATGACTCCGGCAGCGTGGTCAGGTGACGACTGCGGTTGGACACAGCGTACAGTTCTTCTTCGGCGGCGGGCGGCAGCGCCAGCCCTTCGCGGATGCCGTGCAGTCCCGCGTGCAACAGCACGGCGAAGGCCAGGTACGGGTTGCAGCTTGGGTCGGGGCAGCGCATCTCGACGCGCGTGCCCTGGCGCGGCGGGTCGGTGGTGCGCGGCACGCGCAGCAGCGCGCCCCGGTTGAGTTGCGCCCAGGTGACATAGACCGGCGCTTCCAGGCCGGACATCAGGCGCTTGTAGCTGTTGACCAGCGGCGCGAGCACCGCGCAGATAGCCCGTGCGTGGGCAAGCTGGCCGGCCATGAACGCCTGCGCCTCGCCGGACAGGCTGTAGCTGTTGGCCGGATCGGTAAAGCGGTTCGCGCCGCTCTGCGCGTCCTCCAGCCACTGGTGAACGTGCATCCCGTTGCCCGGCGCGTCGGCCAGCGGCTTGGGCATGAATGTGGCGAAGCGCCCTTCCTGCGCGGCGATGGTGCGCACGGCCATGCGCGTCGTGACGATGGCATCGGCCATGTGCAGCGCGTCGGCGGGGGCCAGGTCTAGCTCGTGCTGCCCCGCGCCGACCTCGTGATGGCTCGCCTCGACGACGATGCCCATGCTGCGCAGGGCGTCGCTCACGCGCTTGCGAATGACGCGGGCCGCTCCGTCCGACGCATCGAAGTAACTCCCCTGGTCGTCCGGCAGGGAGTGGGCGTGGCCAGGTATCTCGCGGAACAGGTAGAACTCCAGTTCCGGCGCGACCATATAGCGCGCGCCCATCTCGGCGGCCTCGGCCAGGGCGCGGCGCAGCGCCCCGCGCGGGTCCCCGGCGGAGGGCTGGCCGTTGGGCATGAAGACATCGCAGAACATGCGCGCCGTGCGCCCCACGTCCGGGCGGGCCGGTTCCCAGGGCACGACAGCGAACGTCGTCAGGTCGGGGGCCAGGTACATATCCGACTCAACCACGCGGGCAAAGCCCTCAACCGCCGACCCGTCGAACCACACGCCCCGCTCAAGCGCGGCGGGCAGGCCGTCGGCGTCAATGGTGACGGCCTTGTGAATGCCCGCTACGTCGGTGAAGAGCAGCTCGATGGACTGCACCTTCTGGTCGCGGATCAGCGCAAGAACATCGTCGGGGTTGGGGGCGGGTGAATTGGGCATGGTGCTTACTCGGCAGGCTCAAACCAGGGACATGGCAACGATTATACCAGGCCACCCCGCCAGGTTCTTGTGCGATTTGCCCAGGCGTGCGGCGGGCCTCAGAGGCCGTTTGAAAGGGCCTGCAACCCCACCCTAAGTCCCTCCCCGCAGGCGGGGAGGGACTTCAGGAGCAGTCCTTACGCCCTTCCCTCGCTTGCGGGGGAAGGACCGGGGATAGGGGTCAAGATACCTCTCAAACGGCCTCTCACCTCTCGCCAGGCGAGGTACGTCAGCACCGGGCGCAGCCGGAATAGACTTCCGAAGTTCTCGGAAACTTCGGAAGTCTGGCGTCCGAGCGCCTGCGCCCCTACATCACCCCACCTCCGCGCGGCAATGCAGGTGGTGTCGGCTCTGTGGCGTGCGGCGCAACTGAAAAATTCGTGAAAAGTGTGTAGGGCGCTCAATGCTTCGTTGACTTCCCCTTCATGTTATGCCATAGTGAAAACGTCCCTTGTGGACCTCGCAGGATTCCCCACGTGCCAGTCCTCCGACGCCATCGCCTGCCAGGGGGCTGGCCGGGGTCGCAGGCGCTGGAAGCGCGCTCCAGCCGGAAAAGGTGAGAGAGCCAATGTCCCATCACACAGCACGGAAGCAGCCCCACTGGTCAGGGGTGTGCGTGGTCGTGACGCTGTTGGCGCTGGTGTTGGCCGCCTGTGGCGGCAACGGTGACAACACCCAGAAGAAGTTCAAGGTGGGCATCCTCAACCCGATTGACCTCTTTGACCCGTCCGTTGAGGGCTTCAAGGCGGGCATGGCCGCGCTGGGCTATGTCGAGGGGCAGAACATCACCTACGAGTACGATGGGCCGGTCGGTAACTTTGGCGAGGAACTGACGACCTACGCCCAAACCCTGGTCGAGCGCGATGTGGACCTGATCTTCACCCTCACTACGCCGGGGGCGCTGGCCGCCCAGTCCGCCACCAAGACCATCCCGATCATCTTCACGCTGGTCACCGACCCGGTGGGCGCTGGCTTCGTGGCAAGCTGGCCGCAGCCCGGCGGCAACATGACCGGTGTCTCCGACGCCAACCCGGACTCGCGCCGCTTGCAGATTCTCAAGCAGGTGCTGCCCGATATGCAGCGCGTGTACCTGCCGCTGGACACGAACATCCAGGCGGTGCAGTCGGCGCTGGAGGACGTGCGCTCGGTGGCTGACCCGCTCGGCCTGGAACTGGTGCTGCGCGAAGTCCACACGCCGGACGAAGTGCGCCAGGCGATTGCCGAAATCCCTGATGACGTGGATGTGATCGTCGTCCTGCCCGACGTGACGACCAACGAATTCGTCGTCGAGTTCGGCGCTGCAGCGATGGCGCGCGGGCTACCCTTCTCCACGACCAGCACCCCGGAGACAGACAACGTGCTGCTCAGCTACGGCGTCGAGTTCTACCCGGCGGGCGAGCAGGTGGCGCGGCTGGCGGCGCAGGTGTTGCGCGGAACCAGCCCCGGCGACCTGCCCGTTGAATCGCTCGATTTTGCGTTGATGGTCAATCTGGAGACGGCGGCGGCGCTGGGCATTGAGGTGCCCACCGCCGTGCTCAGTCAGGCCGACACGATCATTCGCCCGGCGACGCCGTGACGGCCGGCGGCGCGGGGGAGCGCGCGGCGCTGCCAGCGGCCCGGCCCGTAATTGGAGAAGCGGTATGCTCAAGAGCCTACGTGGACGACTGACCCTGATCATGATCGTGCTGGCCGTGGTGCCGACGCTGATCGCCGGCGGCGCGGCTACGCTGCGCAGCTTCACCGCACAGCGCCAGCAATCCCAGGACTTGCAGGCCGAGGTCGCCCGGCGCGTGGCCGGCGAAGTGGAGCAGTTCCTGGCCGAGCGCACCCGCTCGCTGGAGCTTGTGGCCCAGGTCGGCGGGCTGCTCGGCCTGCCCGCCGAAAGGCAGGCGGCGGCGCTATCCGACCTGCTGGCCTATGACCGCGTTTTCACCGAGCTGGCCCTGCTCAACCCGGACGGGCAGGAGACGGTGCGCCTGGCTCAGCGCGCGGTCATCTCCCCCGCCGATCTCGCCAACCGCGCCAGCGAAGATGTCTTCCGCGTGCCAGCGACGCAGCAAACGGCCTACTACGGCCCGGTGCGCATCGAGGCGGCGACTGGCGAGCCACTGATGGAGATGTCCCTGCCGCTGGTAGACCTGCGCTCCGGCGAGGTGGGCCTGGTGCTCGCCGCCACTGTCCGGCTCAAGCCGGTCTGGGACCTGATCGCCGATCTGCCCGTCGCCAGGGGCCAGGACGTGTATGTGGTGGACGCGCACAGCCGCGTGGTGGCGCACCGCAACCCCTCCATCGTGCTGCGCGGCACCAGGTTCGCCGTGCCGGACGGCTTTGGCGAGACGACCGGCTTGAGCGGCAGCAACGTGGTGCTGGCCTATGAGCGCGTGCAGTTAGGGGAGCAGGCGTTCACGGTGGTGGCCGAGCTACCCACCTCCGAAGCGTACCGGCCCGCCTATGACGTGCTGACGGCCATCGCCATTGTGCTGGCCGCCACTGTGCTCGGCACGGCGGTGATCGGCCTGCTGGTCGTGGCCCGCGTCACGCGCCCGCTGGCGGCCCTGGCTGGCGCGGCACGCGCGCTGGGCGCTGGCAACCTGGCAACGCGCGCCCCGGAGTCCGGCGGCGTGGAGATCGGCACAGTGGCCCGCGCCCTGAACGACATGGCTGGGCAGCTTGGCGCGCTGGTTGGCGCGCTGGAAGATCGCGTGGAGGCCCGCACCCACGACCTGCGCGTAGCTGCGCGCGTGGCGCAGCAGGCGGCGGCCATCCTCGACCCGGACGAACTGCTGCCACAGATTGTCGAGCTAACCAAAGAGAGCTTCGACCTCTACCACGCGCATGTTTACCTGCTCAACGAAGCGGGCGATACGCTGTTGCTGGCGGCGGGCGCTGGCGAGCCAGGGCGGGCAATGCTCGCGCGCGGGCATAGCATTCCCCTGCGCGCGCGTAGCCTGGTGGCCCGCGCTGCCCGCGAAATCCAGCCGGTGATCGTGGCCGACACAGCGCAAGACCCCAACTTCCTGCCCAACCCGCTGCTGCCCGAAACGCGCTCAGAGGCGGCTTTCCCGCTGGTGGCGGGGACGCGCGTGCTGGGCGTGCTGGACGTGCAGGCGGACGTGGAGGATCGCTTCGGGCCGGACCTGCTCGACGTGTTCATGACGCTGGCCAGCCAGATCGCCGTCGCGCTGGAGAATGCCCGCCTGTTCCGCGACGTGGAGCGGGCCACTCGCCACGAGCAGACGCTCAACGTCATCGCCGAACAGATTCAGCGCGCCACCAGCCTCGACGAGCTGATCCACACGACGGCGCGCGAGCTGGGCAAGGCACTGCGCGTGCCGCACACGGCCATCGAGCTAAGGCTGGCTTCTGACGACGCCGACGGGCACGCCGGGCAATCTGAGGAGTCTGTCCCGGCCCAATGATGGCCGGTCAACCGGGCGCGTGGGCGTCCGGCATAGGAGGGGGAAACCATGCCAGTCCGTTCACTTCGCCGTATGGGGTTGCTTCTTCTGGTCGTCTTGTTGGTCGCTGCGCTGGCCGCCTGTGGGGACGACGACGACAAGCCGTCTGGCGAAGCGCAGCAGTCCGCCAGCCTCACCCAGACCAGCATCCAGTTCTCGTGGGTGCACAATGTGGAGTTCATCGGCTTCTATGCCGCCGAGCAGCAGGGCTACTACCGCGACGCCGGCCTGCAGGTCCGTCTGGACGGCGGCGGCTTCGACGAGAGCGGCGCGTTCATTGACCCGGTGCAGGCAGTGCTGGACGGCAAGGCCGACTTCGGCGTAACCGGCGCGCACGTGCTGCTGGCCAAGCGCGCCGAGGGCGCGCCCATCGTCGCCATTGGCACGATCTACCAGCGCAGCCCGGTGGTGCTCATCGCCCTGTCCGAGAGCGGCATCGCCCGGCCCCAGGACTTGATCGGACGCCGCGTCTCGACGCAGCCAACCAATGCCACCGTCGGGCTGGCCTACGACGCGCTGCTGGCCGCGCAGGGCATTGACCGGACACAGATTCAGGAGACAATGCGCACCGATTTCACCAGCAACCCGCTGTTCACAGGAGAGGCGGAGGTGCTGGCCGGTTTCGTGACGACCGAGGGCGTGCAGGTGCGCCAGCGCGACCCCGAAGCGAACTTCATCATGGTCAGCGATTACGGCATTGACATTTACAGCAACGTCATTTTCACCACCGAAGACCTGATCGCCAGCAAGCCCGACATGGTGCGCGCCTTCCTGCAGGCGACGGTGAAGGGCACGCAGTGGGCCGTCGAGCAGCCCGACCAGGCAGTTGAGGATTTCCTGAAGTCCACCTACGGCCAGCCCTACGCCGAAAACCGCGAGGTTCACCTGCTGGGGATGCAGTCATCCATCCCGCTGCTGGTGCCCGCCGGCGGGCAGCCGGGCATGATGAAAGCCGAAGACTGGACGTTCACCCACCAAACGCTGCTCGATCTGGGCCTGCTGGCCGCGCCGCTGGACGTGGAGGCGGCCTATACGCTCGATTTCCTGGGCGCTGAGGAGTGATGCGGAACAGGCCGCGCCACAGCGAGCGGGCCATCGTAACAGGGGCATGAACCTATGACTCGACACGCAGAAAGCATCCCATCGCCCGGCGCAGCGGCGGGTTCCCGGCTGCCGTTCTGGCGGCAGATTCGCTGGAACCTGGCGTTCACCTTTGTGCTGCTAGTCGTCATCCCGGCGGCGATTATCGGGGTGATCACGTCGTCCCGTGTGAACACGATGGCCCGCGACCAGGCGATCAGCCAGCTTGAGTCAGTGGCCGAGCTAAAAAGCCAGGAGATCACGCGCTGGCTGACGGACAGCCAGGCATTGCTTTCGGTGCTGATGTCCGACGAACTGAGCCACAGCCGTTTTCTGCTGCTGGCCAGTCTGGACGTTGACAGAGCCGGGTCGTTGCAGCGCACCTTCGCCGAAATCTTCCGCAACACGGTGGCCGTTCACCCTGGCTTCAGCGAGTTCTTCTTCTACGACGAGACGGGCCTGATCCTCACGTCGTCTAATCCGGTGCAGGTCGGCAAGATCGTCGCCCGCCAGCCGTACTTCGCCGAGAGTCTCAAGGTGCCCTACACCCAGCCGCCCTATTACGAGCCGGGCAGCAACGAACTGACCATGATCCTCACGCGCCCGCTGGTGGACAAGGGCCAGACGGTCGGCGTGTTGGCCGGGCGGCTCAACATCGCCAACCTGGGCGTGGTGATGGGCGAGCGCGCCGGCCTGGGCGAGAGCGGCGAAACCTACCTGGTCAGCGCCGAGGCCAACTACCTGCTCACGCCGAGCCGCTTCCCTGGCTACCCGCTGACCCGCGCCTATCACAGCGAGGGCATTGAGCGCGGTCTGGCCGGTGAGGATGGCACCGGCACGTATGTGAACTATCGCGGCCAGACGGTCTTCGGCGTGTATCGCTGGGTGCCGGAGCTACAGTCGGCCATGCTCGCCGAGGTGGAGGAGGCCGAGGCGCTGTCCGCCTTCCGCGCGACGCAGGTGTTCCTGATGGCGCTCGTGGCCGTGCTGGCTGTCGTCGCGGCGGGCCTGGGCGTGCTGCTGGCAGCGCGCTTCTCCGGCCCCATCGCGGTGCTGGCGGGGGCTGCGGCGCGCATCGCCGGCGGCGACCTGGGCCAGCGCGTGGCGCTGCGCGCCCGCAACGAGTTGGGCATCCTGGCCAGCGCCTTCAACGACATGGCCGGGCAGCTTCAAGACCTGGTTGAGTCGCTGGAGCAGCGCGTGGCCGACCGCACGCGCGACCTTTTCCAGACGCTGCAAGTGGGCCAGCTTACGACGGGCCTGATCCAGTCGGACGACTTGATCCCCAGCGTGGTGGAGTACATCCGCGAGCAGTTCGACCTGTACTACGTGCAGGTGTACCTGATTGACGAGGTGGGGCGTCACGCGGTGCTCGAAGCGGGCACGGGCGAGGTGGGCCGGGCGCTGCTGGCGCGCCGTCACCGCCTGGATTTGAGCGCGACGGCCATCGTCACCCGCGCCGCCCGCACGCGGCGGCCTGTCCTGGTGCAAGATACGGAGACCAGCGACGTACACCTGCCCAACCCCCTGCTGCCCGACACGCGCTCCGAAGTCGCCATCCCGCTCGTCGCTGGCGACGAGGTGATCGGCGTGCTGGACATGCAGGCGGACCGCCCCGGCACCTTCCGCGAAGACAACCTGCCCGTGTTCGAGGCGATGGCCAGCCAGCTTGCCTCGGCGCTGCTGGGCGCGCGCGCCTACGACGAGACGCGCCAGGCGGTAGACCGCGCCGACGCCATCAACCGCCGCCTGATCAGTGCCGCCTGGGAGGGCTACCTGGGCCGCCTGTCAGGGGGTGGGCGCGTCGGCGTGCACTACGACTTACAGCGCGTGCGCCCGCTGGATAGAGACCCGCTGGACGCCGATCTGCCCGACAACGGGCGCGACCGCGTGCTCGTCCAGCCGGTCAAGCTGCGCGATCAGACTATCGGACGCATCGTTATCGGCGAAGAGAAAGAACGCGCCTGGACGCCCGATGAGCAGCGTCTGATCGAAGATGTGGCCGCGCGCCTGGCCTCCGCCCTGGAGCAGTACCGCGCCTTTGACGAAAGCGAGCGTCGCGCCAGCGAGCTGGAGACGGTGGCCGAAGTGAGCGCGACCGCTTCGACCTCGCTCGACCCTGATTCCCTGCTGCGCACCGTCGCCAACCTGACCAAAGAGCACTTCGGGCTGTACCACGTACACATCTACCTGCTCGACGAAGTGCACGAGGCGCTGGTGCTGGCCGCCGGCGCGGGCACTGTGGGCGATCAGATGCTCGCCGCCGGGCACACCATCCCCCTGCGCGCTGAGCGCAGCCTGGTGGCCCGCGCCGCGCGCACGCGCGCCGGCGTCGTCGTCAACGACGTGCGGGAGGCGCCGGACTTCCTGCCCAACCCGCTGCTGCCCGACACGCGCTCGGAGATGGCTGTGCCGCTCATCGCCGGTGACACGCTGATCGGCGTGATGGACGTGCAGTCCGAGCGACCCGGACGTTTCGGCGACGAAGACGTGGCCATTCACTCCACGCTCGCCGCGCAGATCGCCGTGTCGGTGCAGAACGCGCGGCTCTACGCCGAGCAGGTGGACGTGGCCGACCAGTTGCGCGAGGTGGACCGCCTCAAGACTGAGTTCCTGGCCAGCATGAGCCACGAATTGCGCACACCGCTCAACTCGATCATTGGCTATGCGGAAGTGCTGCTCGACGGCATTGACGGCCCGCTGACCGGCGAGATGGAAGAAGACGTGGTCGCCATTCACGAGAGCGGGCGGCACCTGCTCAACCTGGTCAATGACATCCTCGACCTGGCCAAGATCGAGGCCGGGCAGATGGACCTGGCCCTGGAGCGCATCGGGCTACACGATCTGGTCGAGGAAGTGGCTACCACGTCGCGCGTGCTGCTCAAGGGCAAACCGGTGGAACTGATCGTGGACGTGCCAGAAGACCTGCCCGACGTACAGGCCGACCTGCTGCGCCTGCGCCAGATTGTCAGCAACCTGCTGGCGAATGCCGCCAAGTTCACCGACGAGGGGACGATCACCCTGCGTGCCGACATCTACGAGCGCGACCCGCGCTGGCTGCTCGTCTCCTGCGCAGACACCGGCATCGGCATCGCGCCGGAGAAGCTGCAGGTGATCTTCGACCGCTTCCGCCAGGTAGACCAGTCGTACTCGCGGCGCGCGGGTGGCACGGGGCTGGGCCTGTCCATCACGCGCCAGCTTGTCCAGATGCACGGCGGCGTGCTGTGGGTAGAGTCCGCGCCAGGGGCCGGATCAACGTTCTACTTCACGATACCCATCGCCGCGCCGGACGAGGACTGAGAGGAGCCATATGCCTTCGCTGCTGAACGCGGTGATGTGCCTGGACTGTGGTCAGCACATGGCACCGGACCCGCTGCCCGCCGTGTGCGACCGGTGCGGATCAGCCTGGCTCGACGCGCAGTACGACTACGCGCGCGCGGCGGCGGCATGGCACGGCGGCCTGAACGCCCGCCCTACCTCGCTGTGGCGCTATGGCGAGCTACTGCCCATCGCGCCGCGCGGGGCGATCTCGATGAGCGAGGGGTGGACGCCGCTGATGCCGGCTGCCGGGCTGGGCCGCGAGTTGGGTCACGCCGGCCTGTTCGTCAAGGATGAGCGGCGGCTGCCCACTGCCAGCTTCAAAGACCGGCAGGCGGCGCTGACCATCACACACCTGGCCCAGCAGGGCCTTGACGAGTGCGTGATCGCCTCGACGGGCAACAAGGCGGCGGCCTATGCCGCCTTCTGCGCGCGGGCGGGCATCCGTCTGTGGGTTTTCCTGACCAGCAGCGTGCCCGCCGAAAAGCTGCGCGAGCTGGCCCTCTACGGCGCAGAAGTGGTCAAGATCGCTGGCTCCTACGACCAGGCCAAGCAGATCGCGCAGGACTTTGCCGCCCGGCGCGACCTGTATTACGACCCCGGCGCGAATTCTCTGCTGGGCCGCGAGTCGTTCAAGACCATCGCCTACGAGATCGCCGAGCAGCTTGCGCGCATGGTGCCCGCCAACACCCCCTGGCACGCGCCCGATTGGTACGTCCAGGCGGTCAGCGGGGGGATCGGGCCGCTCGGTGGTGTGTGGAAGGGCTTCACCGAGCTATGGCAGATGGGGCTGATTGACCGCTTGCCCCGCCTGGCGCTGGTGCAGTCGGCGGGCTGCGCGCCGATGGTGGCAGCGTGGGAGGCCGGGCACGAGGTGGCCGAGCCGGTCAGCCCGCAGACGCGCATCTCCGTGCTGGCGACGGGCGACCCTGGCCGCGCCTACCCGCTGCTGCGCGAGGCGTGCCTGGCGACCGACGGGACGATGATCGCCGTCGCCGACGGGGAGGCGTTCCGCGCCATGCGCCGCCTGGCCCGCGTCGAGGGGATCAGCATGGAGCCGGCGGCGGCGGTGGCCTTCGCCGGGCTGGAGCACCTGATCGCCAGCGGCGTGATCGCCTCCACCGAGACGGTGATCGTCAACTGCTCCGGCCACACCTTCCCGGCGGAAAAGCACATCCTCGAAGACCAGTTCGTGCTCGATCTGGAATTCGCCGAGACGGAGCCGGGGCCGGGCCGCGTGCAGATGGCCGAAGGGCTGGGCGCGGCCTTCGAGCGCCTCGACGAGCAGGTGACGACCATCGTCGTCATTGACGACAACCCCCAGGACAGCCGCCTGATCCGCCGCCTGCTGCAGGCGCACAAGAGCTACCGCGTGTTTGAGGTCAACGACCCGCGCGACGGCCTGGATATTGTCCGCCAGCGACGGCCCGACCTGGTGGTGCTCGACCTGATGATGCCCGATCTGGATGGCTTCACCCTGCTCGCGATGCTGAAGAACGACCCGGACGTGGCCCATATCCCGGTCGTGGTCGTCTCGGCCAAGACGCTGACTCCCGCCGACCGCGCGCGGCTGGAAGGGGTCGCCGAGTCGCTGTGGCAGAAGGGCAGCTTCAACACGCGCGATCTGGTCGAGCATGTGGTCAGCGCGCTCGGCGGCAGCCTGGGCGAGACCCCGCCGGAGTTAACCCTCGCCAGCGAGGGGCAAGTGGCGGCAACCTCCAAAGAGAGCATCGCCCCAGAGCCGCCGCCCCCGCGCGAGATCGTGGTCATTGACGACGAACGGCGCGACGCCCGCCTGATCCGCCGGCTGCTCGAAGCGACGGGGCGCTACCGCGTGACCGAGGCGTATGACGGCGAGTCTGGCTGGGCGACCATCCTGCGCCAGCGGCCCGCGCTGGTCGTCACCGACCTGATGCTGCCGGACATCAGCGGCGAGGCATTGCTGGAGCGGCTGCGCGCTGATGCCAGGACGCGCGACATCCCGGTGGTCGTGTTGACGGCGAAGGATTTGCGCCGCGACGAGCGCGAGCGGCTGCTCGGCCAGATAATCTCGCTGTTTCAGAAGGCGACCCTGGATCGCCGGGCGCTGATCGCATCGGTGGATGAGACGCTCGGCGAGCGGTGAGGGCGCGCGAGCAGGAGAGTGACCAGGATCATCCTGGTGGGTGGGGCGTGGAGCGTGCTATGGCATACCGCATTCTGTACATCGAGGACAATTTCCAGAACAAGCGCCTGGTGCGCAAGATGCTACAGGCGCGCGGCTTCGAGGTGCTGGAAGCGGACGACGGGCTGACCGGCGTCGAGGTGGCGACAAAGGAGCTACCCGACCTGATCCTGATGGACATCAGCCTGCCGGGGATTGACGGCGTGGAAGCCACGAGCCGCCTGAAGGCGCGCCCCGACACCGGGCCGATCCCCATCATTGCCCTGACGGCCAATGCCATGCGCGGCGACCGCGAGCGCTTTCTGGCGGCGGGCTGCGACGATTACCTCTCCAAGCCGATCAGCACCGCCGAACTGCTGGAGAAGCTGCACCGGCACCTGCGCGACGGGCGGGGCTGAGCGGCGGGAAGTGTGAATTGCGAATTGCGGATTGCGAAATCGTTGCAGCGGCTCCTGGATGGCGGGCGGGGCTTGGTGCCGGGCATGACTTCCGAAGTTTTCGGGGACTTCGGAAGTCTGGCGGGATGTATGCGATGCGCGCCTGTATGCCTCACCCCCTCAATCCCCCTCTCCAGCCGAGCTAGAGAGGGGGACGATTGTAGTGCAGGCGGTTCTCCCCTTCCCCTGGCTGTGCTGGGGGAAGGGGCCGGGGGATAGGGGTGTTCTGGCGATCTCTCAACAACCTGTTCGTGAACCCCCGCGCAGTTGTTCCCCTCAGCGCTGCGTGTAAACCCTGTCAGGTAGGGGCGCTGCTCTGCTGCGTCCCCGTCGGGGCGTAGTGCACTTCGCCCCTACGGGACTCCGCCTCGCCCGGTGTCAAACGAGTGGCTGACAAACCTTTGCCCATACTCCCCTCAGCGCGCTGGCGCGATTCATGATAAGATACAGTCAACTGGTAGCAGGTTCGCGCGGGCCGCAGCGCCTGGCCGGGGCCGTATGGCGTGGCCGCTGGTCGGAGGGCGTGGCAGAGCGCGAGAGCAGGGGGCAGTCATGAGCAGAGCACTAGGGCGATGGATGATAATCGCGGCGCTGTGCGCAGCCTTGTTAGGCGGCTTGTGGGCTGCCAGCCCGCCGCTCAGTGAGGCGCGCGGCGCGTCGTGGACGGTTAGCGTCTTCAACAACCCCAACCTGTCCGGCGGCCCGATCTGGGTCGGGCTGTCGCCCAGCGTCAACTACACCTGGGGCGCTGGCCCGCCGGTCATCGGTGGGGCGGCGACGGGCGCGCCCGCCGACAACTTCTCGGTGCGTTTCACCTCGTCGGTCTTCTTCACGGCAGGCAACTACCGCTTCACCGTGCAGGTGGACGACGGCGCGCGGCTGTACGTGGACGGCTTGCCGCTGATCAACCGCTGGGAGTCCGGCTTTGGCTTCCGCACCTTCCAGGCCGACTACAACTTCCTCACCGACGGCCTGCACACGATCACGGTCGAGATGTTCGACGCGACGGGCGACGCGACGATACTCGCCAGTTGGGCGCTGGCGGTGGGGCCGCTGGTGACGCCGACGCCGACCTATGTGGGCGTGCCCTGGTACGCGGAGTTCTTCAACGGGCTGGACCTGGCCGGGCCGGTGATCTTCACGACGACCTACGCGCCAAGCGGCCTTAACAACAACTGGGGCCAGGGGTCGCCGGGCGGCGCGGTGCCGGTGGACAACTGGTCGGCGCGCTTCATCCGCACGCTCAATGTGCCGTCCGACCTGCCAGAGGGGGTCTACACCTTCTACGCCCGCGCCGATGACAATTTCCGCTTCTTCATAGATGTCACGCCCATTTTCGACTACTGGGACACGTTCGCCAACAGCCAGACCTACACGGCGACGGTGACGCTGCTCAACGGCCCGCACACGCTCAAGGTGGAGTACCGCGAGCGCGAGCTAGATGCCTCCGTCTTCCTCACCTGGACGCCCCCCAACGCCCAGAACCCGGTGCTGCCGCCCGACGGCGCGCCGGATGGACAGGGCGGCGGTGGGGTGCCCACCGGCATAACGGCGACGGTCAACGTGTCGCTGCTCAACCTGCGCAGCACGCCGGCGCTGACCGCGCCCATCCTGACCAAGCTCAAGAAGGGTGAGACGTACCCGGTGACCGGGCGCAGCGCCGACGGGGCCTGGGCGCGCCTGCTGGCTGGCGCGACGACCGGCTGGGCCTGGGCGCAATACCTGACCTTCAGCGGCGATTTCAACACGGTGCCCGTCGTGGATACTGGCGTCGCCCCGCCAGCAGCGCCTCAGCCGACCGGCGTGCGCGGGCGGGTGATGGGCAACCTGCGCATCCGCGAAGCGCCGACCACGCGCTCCAGGCAGGTGGGGCTGATGCCCTGGGGCGCGGAAATGGACATCCTGGGCAGGAATCGCGGGCATTCGTGGTACATGGTCAGCTACGGCGGGGTTGTCGGCTGGTCGTATGCTCCCTGGATCAAAATCATCCAGGGCACTGCCGACGCGCTGCCCTACACCGACGGCACGCAGCCAGAGTTCGAGCCGCCGCCCGCGACGCAGGGCATCGTCGTGCAGGCGTATGGCAACATGCGCATCCGCAGCGGGCCGGGCCTCCAGTACCCGCAGGTCGGGCGCGCCCTGTGGGGCGCGCGGGTGCAGGTGCTCGGACGCAGCCCGGACGGTCTGTGGTACAAGATACAGCATGGCAGCGTGACCGGCTGGAGCTACGCGGCGTGGTATCGCGTCGTG